>Ga0194137_10000344_pt1 | contig 32111 bp, 25 predicted proteins | sample TARM_MetaG_T3_14_FD_134025 | JGI IMG/M metagenome (GOLD analysis project Ga0194137, IMG submission 134025) | Freshwater microbial communities from Pennsylvania, USA, analyzing microbe dynamics in response to fracking - TARM_MetaG_T3_14 (version 2) | ecosystem: Environmental > Aquatic >... | reverse complement strand
GTGGAAACTAAGGTGGAAGCTAAAGCAGAAGATGTAAGTGCTAAGCATGCTATGAAGATGGCTATGGCTCAGACACTTAAAGAGGTACCAAACTATCATGAAATCAAGAATACAAAGTCTGAATTCTTTGAGGTTGTATCTACACTAGGTTTCGGAGACAGAGGAAACATTGTAGTAGACAAGACTTCTAAGGAGAGAAAAGTAGTACCTACTTCTAAAATCGAAGGTTACATCGTAAAGAATGTTTCAGATGAAACAGTAGCCTATGAAACAGAAGTGTACACAGAGAATGAAGATGGTATCTATGTAGGAACTGTTGTAGAAAAGACAGTAGCTCCTGGGGAAGAAATTCAACTTTCCAGAAGATACATGACAAAGCTATTCTCTGCAATCGAGTATAACTTCACATTGGCTAATGGACAAATTGTAAAGGGGCCAAAGAGAGCGGATGCTCCAATTGAAGAGTATCTAGAAGCTCACTACTTCAAGTTTGCTAAGGATCTAAATCTTTCTGTTAATGACGATGAGATCAAGAAGAACATCGGAGAGAAGCATGGAGATGATTGGAAGGTTAAGAAGGATTATCTGGAAGTATTCGGATATCTGAACAATCCTAAGGAAGTAAACAGAGGTAAGGGAAGAAAAGAAAAGATTACAACTGCTGAACTTCAGGCTAACCTAGTTAGAAAGTTGATGGAGCAATAAGATAATCTAAGCACTTGAGATAAGAAAGCCTGTGGGACAACGAAGTCTCACAGGCTTTTAATTTTGAGATTGGAGGTGGTTGAATGAAAGAAATACTGGTAAGTTTAGATAGTGATATGTTACTAATTGTGGGATTTGTACTTCTCGCAATTGTGGTTTTATTCATTGTAATGAAGCTGGTAAAAGTAGCCTTAGTAGCAGCAGTTTTATGTCTAGTAGTATTTTTAGGGGTGCCTTATGTAGAGAGCATTAAAGAAGTGGTGACATTTGATAAAGAGACAAAGAGTATAACTATACAGCATGGGGATGAAGATTTCACTCTAGATTTAGATTCAATTAAAACTGTTAAGATAGTAGATGGTAGAGTAGAGTTTGAAGTTACGGATGGTTCAGTGAGAGATGTACAGGTACCTAAGTATGCCATGGTTTTAGTGGAGCAATATTTAAAGAGTCAAGATATTGAAGTAGTGAAGTAACAAAGAGGCTGTGAAAGGCCTCTTTTTAGCGTCTAAGGGAGCTTTTGAATAGTAATGGTAATAAAGTAACGTTTGAGGAGATGGCTATAATGGAAGATACAAGAGCTTGGTATAGAAAATATAGGCCTAGTGATCTTAGTGATTACATAGGTGAGGATATTAGGGGAATTGTAGAGAATAGGTTTACTAAAGAGGAGAATAGACCACAGGTAATTATGGTACAAGGTGAGAGAGGTTGTGGGAAGACTACCTTTGCTCGATTGATTAGTAAATATTATCTTTGTGAGAGCCAAGTTGATGGGCATCCTTGTGGTGTATGTGAGGTATGCTCTGAGATTAATGACAAGCTTATTAATGGGGAAGCTGGGACTGAGATATTTGGCGTTAGAGAAGTGGATGCTACTGTAGTAAACGGAAAGGAAGCTATTCAGGAAGTTATGGAAGATGCTTTAATGGCTCCCATATACACTAAGAAAAAGCTAATTATATTTGACGAAGTGCATATGGTTTCTCAGCAGGCTCAGTCAAGCCTATTGAAGTTGATAGAGGATATACCTCCATTTTTAGTGTGTATTTTTGCGACTACGAATCCAGAGAAGGTATTAAACACCATACATTCTAGGTGTAATTTAACTATAGATGTAAGAAAGAAGACTGTAGATGAGATGGCTGAGAGGTTGAAATTTATAGCGGAAAAAGAAGGGCTCATTACAAGTATGGAAGCTTTGAAGATTATAGCTAAAAAAGCTGATAGAGTTCCTAGAAATTCAATTAATTTGTTGGAAGATATAGCTAAAACTTACTCAAATCAAGTAACTGTGGATTCAGTGAGAAAGAAGACAGGAGATGTAGATAGTCAGCTTTATATAGGATTTTTTGAGGCAGCTCATGACTCATTAGATGGGATATTAAACTACAACAAGCTATTAAAAGAGACAGAGACTGCCTATGATAAGTTTCTGAGTGGGTTAACAAGGTTCACTTTAGACAGTTTATACATAAGACATGGTATTAATATGGAAGATTTTCCTAAAGAGTATCTTTCTAAGGTAAGTAAGTTGTTTGAGTTTTACGGGGCTAATGAGTTTGATACACTATTGGAGTTATTGAGTGAAGCCTCTAAGACAATTTCTTCGGATGATAATAGGAATGAGCTTACCATAACAACTACTGCATTAAAGATTGGGAAATTAAACTTATTAGCCAATGGGTTATCTAGAGAGAGTGTGACTGCTGAGAGAGAGAATAAGAGAAGCATAAAGGAATATAAGGAGCTCATAGCCAAAGAGGAGGGTAGCAAGATAGACAAAGTATTGTCTGTAGGGACTAACAAAGAGAGTTTAGTTTCGATGTTAAACTTAACAGAGGTTAAGCAGAGATTTGGAGGAAATATTGAAGTAGAATTAGATGTTGAAAAAGCAGAGTCGTCTAAGGAGAGTGAATATATGACTCCTGAAGAGATTATGGGAATGTTAGAGTAGTAAGTACTTATTTAAAAGCAGTAAGAGGAAGTTATCTGTAAAAAGATGGCTTCCTTTTTATTGATTAAGCTCTATTTAGAACAGTAAAAAGAAATATAGATAAATAATTTAAAAGGAGACAGGATTATGGGGAAACTAAAAGTAATTGTAGCTTCATTCTTATTATTATGCGCATTAAGTTTACCAGTTTACGCAAATAGTTTAGATGATGTTGTAGGTGGAGGACGTGATGATGTGGGTGTTGAGGATAGCGTGGAGCCTGGGGGTAGTGGGTATACTGAAGGCATTAAGGATGCTGGAAATTTAAGTGCTAATCTAGGGGAGGCTAATAAAGTAGCTGAGCCACTTAAGACTGGAGTGGGGTTTGTAGTGGGAGTTATAGCGACAGCTATTCCTCTATTGTTAGTATTACGTGTAATGTTGGACCTGCTTTATATATTCATACCGTTCTCTAGGGGATTACTTGGAGGAGGAGCTCAACCAGCAGCTGGTGGAATGGGAGGCTTCGGTGGCGGAGGCTTCGGTGGCGGAGGCTTCGGTGGCGGAGGTTTCGGTGGCGGAATGAGTGGAGGAATGAGTGGAGGCCAAGGCCAAGGTGGTAGAATTCAGTGGGTAAGTAACCAAGCCATGAATGCTGTAGCCATGGAGAGTGGACAACAATCCAGTGGTGGAGGATTCGGTGGTGGAGGATTCGGAGGAGGATTCGGAGGAGGAGGAGCCCAACAAGCTCCTGTAGGAAGTGCCTTCAAGTTATATTCTAAGGACATGGTAATAACTCTTACAATAGCTCCCATAATGCTTATATTGGCTATCAGTGGAGTGCTAACAAGTTTAGGCACTGCATTAGGGCAAGCAGCTGTAGGGATTATACAAAATTTGATTGGGATGATTTAATTTGAGTAGAATTGGCGATGTGCTACGTAATAAGAATAGGGTAGAGAAGCTTAATAAGCAGCGTCAGCAAGAAGACATGATAAATATAAAAAAAGAAGCTAAATTCAAGGCTGCACTGAGTAATGATTTGAGGCATTTGGATGTTCTATTAGATGGAGAAGGTATAGACGGTGTAATAATGGAGATAGCTAACGAGCATTTAACAAACTTTGCTAGAGCTATAATATATTCAACTGAGCTTGCTGATTACGAGATAGAGCAACTAGAGGCCAATAAATTCAGGTTTAGGAAGAAGCTATTGATATTTTAATGTGTTGGAGGGTAAGGATGCAAGCGAAGGATAGGTATAAAGAGATTTCAGAAATATCAGGGATGAGTGAGTCTGTGGTACGTAGGGTATTAGAGGCTGAGAAGGAGAGTGTAATCAACTCCTTAAGGAGAGGAGAGAGGGCTACATTACTTGGAAGGTGTGTAATGAGACCAGTGATGGCTCAAAAGCTCGGTTTAGATGGTGTACTAGAGAACGAGATAAAAGTAAAGATTTCTGTAGCGAATGCAATCAATAGTGCGTTGCAAGGCATAGTGGAATTCGATGGAACTGGGCAGGAGTATGAGAGTGGTATAAGATTAAATAGAATACCTGACTTAGAGTAGGTGACGGGATGACGTATAAAACTCACAGAGTTTATGCTATAGGATTTTCATTGATAGCTGCGATGTACGTTTATATTAGAGGACTTACATCTATAGATTATTACCTAGCTTTGCCTATACTATTAATGACAGGAAAGTATGGTGGGATGTTTCCTGATATAGATCACGATTGGGCTAATGTGAAGGATAAAACAGTACCAAATTGGGTAATAAACAAGTTGATTCACTGGACAGGTGGTAGGCATAGAAGTTGGCAAACACACAGTATAGATATACTAATAATAGTTATAGCTCTGGTTTTATATGTACCTGGCGAACTATTGGATAGGGGGCATTTGTCCGTTGTGAATTATAGGTTTTACGAGCGAGAAAACCCACTATTTTAATGGTGGGATGAAAGCTCGTGAATGTACTGTAAGAGTGTAGAGAAATTTGCACTTAGAGACAATACAAAATCTCGTATTGTCCAACAAAGAAACTGAATTGCTGGAAATCCGTAAAGCTGATTCAACTACAACGTAGGGATAAATCAAGACGAACAAAACAAAAAGACAAACCCAAGCGTGAATGTTACGAAAGTAGAAAGAATGAATCAGATGGCATAAGGTTAAATCCTAAGTGTTATCTAATCGGAAATCAGCAGCCAAGCTCAGAAATGAGAAGGTTCAACGACTATTCCTCTTGAGGGAAGTACACACAAGCGTGTGGAAGTGGTTTCGCCTTAACAAGTAAAGTTGAAGGATAAGATATAGTCTGTGCTTGCGTGAAAGCGCAAGAAGTTCATAAGAGAACTGCATAGGAATTAGCGAACCTGTGTGAACATACTCTACACAAAAATCAAAAGCAAAAAGTTTTACTATTTATGTGTATATAACTATTGATTTCGTACACACCTTAATGTATAATAGGGATATGGATAACGAATACAGATATGCAAAAACGACTGTATCGTTAGTCAATTACCACTTTGTTTTTTGTCCAAGGTATCGTCGGAAAATATTTGTTAATTCCGAAGTTGATACTAGATTTAAGTCTCTCGTTCAAGAAATATGTAAAGAGAATGAGTGGACTATACTAGCAATTGAAACAGATGAAGATCATTGTCATCTATTCGTGAATGTACAACCCACCTATTCACCTTCTGAAATAATGAAAGTGATAAAAGGAAAAACATCTCGAATACTAAGACAAGAGTTTGATCATTTGAGTAAAATGCCAAGTGTTTGGACTCGTTCATTCTTTGTATCAACTGCTGGAAATGTATCTAGTAACACAATCAAACGATATGTTGAGAGCCAGAGAACAAGATATTGATTACGTTAAGGAGGTGACAGAAATGAAAAAAGCTCATAAAATTCGTATTTACCCAAGTGAAAAACAGCAGATTCAATTTCAAAAGACGTTTGGATGCGTTCGGTTTTATTGGAATTTTCTATTAGACCAACGTATGACTAACTACAAAATGAAGAAAGAGAATGCTGATTACCAAGAAGATAAGACGACATACGCTTCATTGAAAAAGACCGAAGAATTTGCTTGGTTGAAAGAGGTTGAAGCGCAACCGCTTAGTCAAGTAGCAATGGAATTAAATAAAGCATATAAGAATACGTTCAAATCTAATTTTGGGTTTCCAAAATTTAAGAGCAAAAAGTATTCGAAAAAGTCCTATCGAACAGCTATGGGGATGAAAATTGACGGTAAATATTTGTATGTATCAAAAGTTGGCTGGATAAAAATGGCTGAAACGTTGCGATTCAACGGTAAGTTGATGAATGTAACAATTAGTCAATCAAAATCTGGGAAATACTTTGCAACATTACTCGTAGATACTGAGAATTTTCAAAAACCAAAATTGGATCATTCGATTGGGTTGGATTTAGGGCTTACACATTTCTGTATTACTTCCGCAGGAGAAAAGATAGATAACAAGAAATTCTATCACTCTCTGGAAAAACGTTTGGTAATTGAGCAACGAAAACTTTCAAAACGTTTAGAGGTAGCTAAAAAACATAATCGTAAATTAGACGAGTGCAAAAACTACCAAAAACAAAAATTGAAAGTTGCTAGTATCCACGAAAAGATTTACAACCAACGTAACGACTTTTTACACAAACTATCTTCAAAACTGACTGATGAGAATCAAATCATTTGTATTGAAGACTTAAACGTAAAAGGACTGGTTAAAAATCATAAATTAGCGAAATCAATCAGTGATGCATCTTGGAGTGAATTTGTTAGACAATTAGACTACAAATCAGCATGGAAAGGTCGGACACTTGTTAAGGTAGACCGATTCTTCCCTAGCTCGCAAATATGTTCTTCCTGCGGTCACAATGACGGTAAGAAAGAGTTAAATATACGTGAGTGGGTCTGTAGCCAGTGTAAAACAATTCATGATAGAGATATTAATGCAAGCATAAATATTAGAACCGAAGGGCTTTCGGGGATAGCTTAGTAAATTTAGTTCCGTTGGGGACTATTACCTAAGAACCCCACGATTTTAATCGTGTGGAGTGTCAGGAGGTACTATCTATAATGTTGCTGGGTTTTTCTAGTGGGTGGCTCAGTCATATAATATCAGACATGATGACTGGGGCTGGAGTAAGGCTAGTTTGTTGGAGTAAATTTAAAGTTTCATTTGTACCTAGAAAGTTTTTATGGTTGAGGTTTAATACTGGTAACGAGTGGGAAGAGTTTAATTTCTTTATTATAAAGCTAATAAACATAGGGTTGGGAACTATAGCTCTATTATTTCCAGCAATTCATAGTGGTAGGCTAGATGTTTTAATAGACGGAATCAAAAAAATAATATAGAAAGAAGGGAATGTAAATGAAGTTTATGGGGAAGGTGATGATGCTCCTTCTATTGGTAGTTACGGTGAGTGTAGGAAGTATAGAGGTATTTGCTAATCAAGTAAATCAAAAATCGGCTGCTGAGGAGTATATCAGACAAGTAGTAAAAGTGGAGAACGGTCAAATAGTGGCTAACAATTCAGTGGTCAGAACTAATGTATCCATGAGAAGTGGTGGTGGTTTTGATAGGGCTCTTTCATTACCCAGTGGTGAGACTATATATTATAGGTCTTCTGCTGAGGGGAGTATTTATGCTCAATCTGTGAGAGCTACTGAGACGGACAGGGTTGGAGACAAGGTAAATGACATTACAAGTGGTTTAGGTATAGAGGCCAATACAGGGGCTGCGTCTACTATATTGGGAGGGTTCACTCCATTTTTAGAGTTAATCATAGGAATTATAGTGGTGGCAATCACCCTAGGTATGACATTGTTTACTTCAATGGACATGGCGTATATAGCATTTCCTACATTTAGAAATAAAGCTGAAACAGCCAAGCAAGGTGGAGGTCAGGGAGGATTTGGAGCCGGTATGGTGAAGAAGGATTCCAACGGTGAATCTAAGTTCAGGTGGATTACTGATGAGGCTGTATATGCTGTGGAAGCCGGGACAATGGACAGTGGGCAGAGTCCTTGGATAATATATCTCAAGAAGAGAGTGGCTGCTTATATATTCTTATCCATGGTACTTGTAATATTACTCACTGGAAACATTTCAATTATTACCAGTATTGCAGTGAATGTAGTAAATGGGATTATGAATATTCTAGTAGATTTAGCTGCATAGAGTATGGAATATAGAGAGCAACCTAGTGAAAGGGTTGCTCTTTTTTATGCTTAAAATGCACAGGAGAGAAAAGAAAGATATATAGTTTATTCTATTATAAAAGGGTGATTTAGCCTTCTGTGAAAGTATATAATTGAGCCAATTAGAAAATGCGGGTGGTCTGTAGAGTTATTTTGCAGATATACGGGAATCAGAAGTTGAGTAATTCCAAAGTTGTATGCATAGGTGATAATATATGTATAGCCTATAAGGGTACATTGAGTAATTTGAAGGCATTAATAATATAAAATTAAAGTTGGTAATGTAATAATCTATTAAAGAAATAAAATTTAAGGCGTCATAAATTATAAATAGACGTTAGTTTAGGAGGTGGAAATATGAGGGAAGAGCTGATAAAAGAATTTGGGGATACTAATAGTGTAGACTATATAGGGTTGACTGAGGGAATAATGGAGATCACAAGATATTCAGAGATGATATTAGGATTTCTAGTTGTTTTGTTATTTTCATTGATGACCTTTGTAGTGTCGTTAGAGTTGGTATATATAAATTTACCAATATTCAGGAATAAGATGGATTTAGTGTTGAGCAGGGAGCGCAAAGTCGTTGGATTGATACTTCACGATGCTGTTATAGCTGTGGAAAGGGCAAATACTGTAGAAACTGGAAAGAGTGCCAATAAGATTTATTTAAGCCTAAAGACTAAGCATATAGTGATAGCTGTTGTGATCCTGAATATTGTGTTACTAGGCTGGGGGCCGATAATTGGAATAGTAGTTAAAGTGGCAAAAGGAGTAATAGATGCTATTGGAGGTATTATATGATGCGTAGAGTGACAGGGGTGTTAGTCACTATATTGTTAGGTTTAATGGTGGCTGGGTGCGGCACTGAAAAAATGGATGCATTCATAAGAACTGATGTAACTACGGCTATAGATAGTAGGGTAGTGGCTAATATAAGTATAGTTGAAAGGTTAAAAGCAGCTGGGCTACTAACGAGTGCTGAGGCTGATAAGCTCAAGGAGAGCCTTAGAAATTCAGCAGCTGCATATAGTGGGGAAAAACTTGCATCGAACTCAAAGCTCAGAGAAGATTTATTTAATGCTGTTGTAGATTGGAGAGCTCCTGTATTTAGACCTGGAAGTGACGGAAAGATGGATGGAATGACGGAGAAAGAGTGGTATGATGCTCATATAACTTCTTATGTAGCCAAGTATGGGACTAGTCATGCAAGAAATAATTTACCTTTATTTAAAGGGACAGGAAGCCAAATAAAGCCTATTGTGCTAATTGATCCACAGACTGGCGTAGACTTAAACTCCAAGTTTGGTTTCGAGGTGCACGTATTAAAGCCTATGGCTGAGATAGAGGCAGCTGGTAATATGGATGGAGTTATGCAGTTATTGAAAGAGGCTTTAGACTCTGGTAACAGTAACATAGAGGGGCATCTAACAAGAATATTTGAGCCAGCTAGGGATTCTAGTGGGAATACTGTGAAGTTATTAGATACGACAGATGATAAATATAAGATTGTAAAGTCTTCTAGAGGGTCTAGCAAGGTAGACAGTAATAATAAGGTGAGAGGTAATTATAGTGTAAATTCCAGTGCTAATTTAACATTGTCCAGTGGGTATACGGCTAAGCCTGGGGTAGATATGGTTATAAAAACCAATGCAACGAATAGAGACTTGATGGCATTAAGATTTATGGAGTTCGATTCTGATGCTGTAGATAGGGTGATAGCTGCTATTGGAATGAACCCTGACCAGTATCTATTTGTAGGAAACAAGGTGTATATATTAGAGTATCCTGTATATGCGGTAGACTCCATTAAAATGGAGAATAATAGATTTAGTTCTAGTTTTATAAAGTCTAATATTGCTTTTAATATAAAGACTGGAAGATTAACTAGAGCGGATAGTGGGGTATACATGGAGAACAGTGACCCCTATTTAATTCCAAATGGGGCGTCAAGCAATAATCAAGAGAGCAAGTCTTCTTTCACCATTATTGGAGAAGCTGAGGGAGGGATGGAGTTTGTTAGGGACAATGGAGTTGTGAAAGTTAGAACAGCTAGAGTAGTACTCAGAGACTATCTAGAGGCTACATATGCTCCTGGAGTAGTAAATAATGAGAAAATGGTTGTGCTTGGTAGGAAATTGAGGATAAAGAATTTTTCAGGGTCCACTAGTACACTCTTTGCTGAGTTTTATGATAAAAACGGGGTTAAATTAGAGAATACTGCTGGAATTTACATTAAAGATATAGCAGATTTTGAGGGTTTAAGGGGAAGCAATTCTGTTGTGAAGAGGCTTCCTAGGAGCGGAGAGGTACTTGGAAGGGAAGAAAGTGGTGGAGTTGTATCAAATAATTCATTAGGGAAGATTGAGGAGTTACCTAGAGAAATTGTAAAGTCTATAAAGCCTGTGGAAGTATTTCCTGGTAATAAATTAGGGGCTGTGGACAGAGGGGAGTCTAGTAAGCCATTATTTTATGCCATGGCTGTATCAGCTAGTGCCTTCGATACTGGTTTGTTTAGTGGATGGATAAACAATGGAGATTTAGAGAGAAATAGCCTAGGGTGGTGGCAGAATTGGCTGGCTAACCCTGATAGGAGTTATATTTACAGGATAAACTCGGCTGCCTTAGAGAATTTTCTTGTGGAGAACTACACCTTTGATTTACAGCAATCTGGTATAGTGATACTAGATTTAAAAGTAATAGCGTCTATACAAAATCAAATGAACTTTAATAATAGGAATGCTACGATAGCTAGGTTTAGAACTACCTTCGTTATAATAGGTTGGGGATTAATAATATATGGGATGTTACTAATGGTAGCTTGGATTTTTGATACCAATGTAGATTTGGGGTTCAACTTATTGGAGAAATTAAGCTTTAAGCAAATGGTAGCCACGAAAGATGATAGTATCGTTGGTGGTAAGTATGTGGGCATCGGGAATGTAATAACAAAGGCTATGGTATTATTAGTAGTGGGGGTACTTTTGATAAATCTAAATGTAATAGATTTGATATTAGCTATAGTGCGTATGTTTGGTGGGATTGCCGATGTGATAGGTAACTTATTAGGTGGAATTTAGTAATTGGAGTTAACGGAAATCATTGAGTTAATGAAGAAGAGAGACGTAACGTATGGATTGACAATAGAAAATTAGAGATAGGATACGCAGAAGCTAATGCAATGTGAATAGTGGGCCTCAATAGAGATTGAGGCTCTTTTTAATGCATTGAATGATAATTAGGTATAATAGTAATTAGTAGGGGCGGGATAATTTAATGAGAACACGTAGAAAAATAATAACCATGGTATTGACTGTGGTGTTGCTATTCAATATGGGAGTAGTGGCAAAGGCAAGTTTATATTATAACCAATTAGGGAGTCAGGCTTCCTTGGGGAGTCCTATATTGGACCCTAATTTTTCATCGGAAAATTGGAATAAGTGGGAGATGATTACTTGGGGGATATTTTTAAGTAACTTTGCAACTCCACTTATAGACGATTACGAGAGTGCGTTAAATCCCAGTTCGACTAGCGGTTCTAGAGGGAGTGGATATAAGGCTTTAAATTTCGGAAGTGGGTCTGATGCTAATAATCAAAAGACTATGCAAAGTTTATTGAGTTATGCTATACAGCAACAAAAGAGTGGGCCACTTAAAGAGATTCATGTAGTATTTAGTCCTTTGGAGAGGGGTGGAATAAAGAAAGTGAGTCCTGGCGGGGATGTTACTAGTGGGAATAGTGGAGATGTAGAGGATAGTGGTGAGGGTTCGGAAGAGAGTAGTGTAAATATACGGTTGGCAAGTATTAGAGATTTGTTTATATCGGGTACCGAGGCAAATGGAACCTCTTGGGTAAAGGCTCAAGATACTACTGGGGAGACGATCAGAGGAGCTGCCTATGCTATTGAGAGAGATGCCACTGTATCTGTAAGTGATTCTAAGTCTTTGTATAAAAACATATTAGCCGTAAGCGAGGGTATGATTCCGACTTTTTATGTGAATACAGGAAATGGGTACGAAACAGTATTAGACTACACTAATGGTTGGGATGCTCAGCTTATGACTGCTTGGATGGCCAGGTTAGCTACATCTGATTTTCAGGATGAGATAGCCAAGGTAACTAAAGGTTTAAATATACATGAATCTAAATTATATTTGGACGTATTTGGCAATATAGTAACAAATATAAGTGGGTCTAGAAGGGTTGTAATACCAGCTGCAGTGAATCAGCATTTAACACAGACTCCTAAGATAAACTTATTATCTTCTATGCTATTCAACGGAATAAACTCCGCTTTGGAGAGGGAAACTTTACTTCATGTAGGAAAACAAAGTGAGAGCAATTTATTTGGGTGGAGGTTTACAAAGCCTACAATGGCAGCTGGTGGGCTACCTGCATTCGGGTCACACAGGGCAGGAATACCTAGTGGAATGATTAATCTATATTATGATTTAGATACGATTATGGTTCAGAACTATATTAATGGTGGGGAGTTAAGTAGTGGGGTTATAAGTCCAAAGCCCTCTGGGGAGACTTTAGGAAGTGTACATGCTACTCATTATGGTAAGGCCGTAAAGGCTTTATTTGATTTAGACGCTACGAGTATGAACAGTAATAAGTACATGCCAAAAATTGAAGCCGCTAATATGGAGAAAGTGGACTTAAGTTTTTTTGATAATAAAGAGTTGGAGGAGGCACTTGCTTTTTCTGTAATAACCAGCGGGCAATTAGTAAATTTAGTGGGTAGTAATAGTAGTGGAGTTAAGGTACTGGACAAGTTAAAAACTGTGACTGGGGACCAGAATATATTCGGAAGTCCTGTAATAGTGCCAGTGCAAATGAACATTGGGGTAGCTGATAGTCAAGTAAATCATGTAGGGGTGGCTAGAGAGTATGTGAATTTCTTACACAGTGTGTATCATGAAGGATATAGTGGGCCAGCAGGTGAATTTGGACCTGAATACATAAGTAATTTATTGGATAGAGAAGAGTTTAAGACCTCAGCTCGGTTTGGAGCTAGTATCATAGGGCTAGACCATAGTGTTTTCGGGACAGACCGTACTCCTACTAATGCCGCATTAGGTGGTAGAAGGTTTAATAACTTACTGGCTGCCTTCATTTCATCCAGCCCTCACCGTTTCGATTTAAAAGTACCGGCTGCTAATATAGAGGGAACTAAGTATTCTGGGACTGGTGCATTAGGGTTATATGCCAATCCATTTGCTGCAATAGACGAAGTGGCTAGACCATTGTATAGCATGAAAGAAGCTTCATCAAACAATAATATATTAAACAACATTTCAGGGAGATTAGTGAAGGTTTATCCAACTAGTGATGTAATGAAGGCTGTAGGTAATGTATTGGGTATTAGAGAAGGTACAGAGTTCGGGGCGTACAGTACCTATATATACATGACTTACTTAGATTGGTATGGAATAACCTCTGGAAGTCGATTTGGAGAGGCCAATAGTGAGTTGAATCCTAGGATATTTGATGGTACAAGTGATATACTTCAAGTAGACATTACTAAAGTAGCTCCGACCGTTAAGAGTGAAGAAGAGAAGAAAAAGGATATTTTAGAGTATACCTACTTATTACTGCACCCTACAGAGGGGGCTCAGTATAAGATGGGTATGCAACGTAATTTTATAACCAACTTCATTTATGATAATTACCAGAAAATAGTGTATGGAAATGCATCTTCATTTAATGAGAGTATTACAAACAATTTAGCGTCTAGAAATGCCACAGGATTTCTAAGTGTGGACTCCTATAGTGATAATTTCATGACAGCTTGGTTTATGGGTGTATATGCTAGAGTAGCTGTATGGGCAATAGGGATAGCTGCTATATTAATACTCTTAATTGGATTGATAAAAAACAGAAAACTATCGTGGTTCATAGTATCTTTGGTTGTAGTGGTAAATGCCATATTAGTGGTGCCCGCTGTAGGGGAGATTACACCTGCAGTAGCTAACAGGTACGTGCAAAATATGTTTAAAGGAAGAAGTACGTATTGGGGAGTAGCTGAGACTGTGGCAAACATTAATTTAGAGGCGCAGAGTTTAAGGAGTGCAAATGTAAGTGGTTCGTTTTTAAGTGGTATGAGTGTGAGTGACAGAAATCAAGTGGTGAACATGGTTAAAGACATGAACACTCTGTATTTAGATAGAGCTCTCATGGTTCGGTCTGATATATCGAAGAAAGTAACTAGAACAAACTATGGAGATTTTGCAGAGTTACAGAAGTTACGTTCTACTAGATGGATGTTGCCTATGGTAATGAGGCAGTTTACCAATGAAGCAGATAATAAGAGTTATGTATATTTACCTTTAGGGGATGTTTATGACGATGTGTCAAACATCTATTGGTTGTACAAGCCTACAGATGCTGTTAATTCAGGTACAGTTGTTGGGCAGCAGAGTATGGAGAACGGTTATAATGGTGTAGTGGCTAGAAAAAGTGAGCCAATGAGCATTAGGAATAGACAAAATGCGTATGGAGGGTATGTAAGTAGGACACAGGCTTCTGGTGTAGTTCCTTATAGAAGTGTGGCTTATGATATAGGGTCTTCAGAAGATATGGTACATACGTATTTTTATCTATTGAGGGGTAATTTGAGAACCCCTGAGTGGAAGGTAGGATTTGGAGGGGAGTATTCTGGAAGGGCTTCATTTGTAGATTATTCTATGTATTCACTTAAAACCATGGGAGCCACTACTGTTAAGTCTAAAGCATTAGAATTAGAGCGGAAAGCTGGAAATTATAATAGATTTGATAGGGGAACTGTTGACCCCGATTACGGGTATTTATGGGCTACAGAGAATTTGTATCCTTATGCCTATACTGTAGTTAAGGATTCTTTCACTGTTGATAGTGTATTGGGTAAAGTAATTGGAGATTTGCAGGGCACTATATTAACTACTGAAGATGGTAGAGAGATAAGAAGAAGTTTCATGCATGCGGCTAATACTGGTTTAGTTAGGGATGTAATGGACATAGAAGAGTTATTTACGAATAAGATTCCCTATTTATACCAGATGCAGTTGATAACTGGAGGAGTAGATGGTGAGACTGGAGTGTTGGGGGATGAGCTGATTACCGAGTATCCGTTATACAAGAATAATTTGAGAAGTTGGATGTTTAGGAGTAATTGGGTAACAAAGATTATGGAGAGTCCTGTATACACGAAGGAAGCTATAGTTCGAGACAAGGATGGAAATAGGTATACTATTAGCAATCCTACATTAGTGAATGAGTATCCTAATGAGAGGCCTATGGTATTTAGTGAGGCTCAGATGGCCAGTATGGGGTTAAGTATGGCTGACTTAAATTTAGTAGAGATGAAAGCTGTGCAAGCAAATAAAGATATAGTAGATGCATGGACTAAGTTACTGAACTATGTAAATATTGATGGAATGACTAAGGAAGCTTTAATGCGTCAAATGGCTACAGAAGCAGTAATAGCGTTTAACTCTGAGTTTTCACCTAGTGGGTTAAATAATGGGAAAGGAGAGTTATTTCCAAATGCTTTAGACCTTAGAGCTGTGTCCTTTGATAGTGTAATGAAGATGTTAGTAATGAATTCGACTAGGAACACTACATATGTATATGGAGACACCATGTTGAACATTATAAAGGACAGTGATATATTTACTGGTATACTATTATTGATTGCTGCCTTTATAAGCAATTTCCTGATACCGTTCACTAGAAATATAGTACTAGGTTTAATATTCTATCTAGGTTTTGTGGCTATATTGAGGACTATTTTCGGAGTGCCTGAGAATAAAGTGAAGGTATCTGGTGGTTATATACTAAGCAACATTATATTCCTATTTATGACTATGGGGTATTTCCTAGTGTTCTCAGCTTTGATGGCTATTACATCGAGTGATGAGATATTGACTACCCAGAGTGTTCAAGTGAAGCCTGGAAATCCTGTATTTGTGATTATACTAGTGATACTAGCTGGGATACTTTACATGTACGGGATGATTAAAATGACTGGGTTCTGTTTAAATAACTATAGAGATATGGGAATGGATGCGTATCAAGGAATAGCTGCCATGTTCGCGGAGAAGGTTTCTGAGACAGTTGAGAGGGTTGGAGATTCTGTAGCTGGAGGTGCAGCAGGAGAATCCGTTGAAGGTGTGAAAGGAAGTAGGAGAAGGAGAAAGAAATCTGAGATGCCTAAGGAAGCTGGTGGTGGTGAGTTATATAGGGATGAGGAGACAGAGGAGACAGAGGAGTTTGAGTCTAGGCAGTACAAGGCAAGCAAGGATGAAAAAGCAGACATTGGAAGAGCCGAAGATTTAAACAAAGAGATAGAAAAAGGTAGAGATGAGTTAAAAGATGAATTAGACTAGGGGGAGTTTTGGTGGCCAATTCAAAGAGAGTGTATACGGATAGTAGAGGGAATATGTTTTTACCAATGAATGTTGAAGGAGGGGCATGGAGTGATAACTTCATGACCACTCCTAAACTCATTGTAGTTGTAGGAAGTTTATTAATATTGATAGCTTTGTTGGTATTTTTAAATTCTAGTGGGTCTTCGCCTAGTGGGTATGTAGTATTGATAGGGGTCTGGTTTTTCTTTACTCAGTTATTGGTAAGGTATATTGTTTTCGAAGAGAGATATTACTACAGAATGTATAAGCAGTTAAAAGAGGATGAGATAAGTAAGCCGTCTTTATTTTTTGGAATTGCTGATATACAGGGTGAAGAGGAAGCTGTATTAACTTATTTAGATGGTAAGGTAGGTGTGATAGTAAAATTAGAGCGGGATACTATTACTGGTAAGAATAAGGAGTTTCAAGAGGTTCACTATGATGCGTTGTCTGATATGTATAAAGAGATAGTGGACAGGGGATATAATTTTGTACAACTCAACTTAATGGAGCAGGGAGTAAATGATCCTAGGTTAGAGAAGTTGGGGGAGTTAGTAGATAAAGCAAGGAATAGTAATATAAAGAAAATTACTGAGTTGAAAGTTAACTACATAAAGTCTATAACAAGAAACACTCTATATGATACTGACTACATAATGATTTATACTAAGGACCTAAATAAGAAAGAGAGAATTATAGAAGACATGATAGAGATAGCCTATAGAGGAATGAATGGAGGGTTTATAGGTTTTAAGGTTTTAGGTGTTATGGAGCTTGTGGAATTATTAAAAGAAGACTATGGGGTACGTTACTTTGATATAGGTGAAGCCATGGTAGGACTCTACGGAGCCAGTGATGGCATAAATAGTAGTGTAATGAGCGTAAGTAGTATAGAATATAGCGACAAAGAATATTTAGAGGTTGATATATTAGGCAGAAATATAATCAAAAGATGGACTAGTAAGGCAATTAAAGAAGCGTCAGAGCTAGATGCAGAAGCTATGCGTAGGGCATTAATATCAAAAGATAGAAAAGAAGAGTTTATTGGTGTTAAGCTGGGAGTAGGGTCAGAAGTCCAGAAAAGTGATATTAAAGAGACTAAGAAGATAAAGAGTATGGGAGTTACAAGAAAAGAAGGGCATGAAAACCTCGGAAAAAGTAAAGTTAAGGCATGGGGTAGAAAAAGGGGTAGTGCTCCTATGATTAGTAACGATAGCTTGAAGAAAAGCAATCAACATCAAACTAATTTATCTGAGAGTTTCTATAATGACACAGATGAAGATGATGAAACTATAGTCTTTTAAAAGAGATGGCTTACATACTATATAGGGATGTAAGCCATATTTTTATTATAAATGAAGGGATGCGTGAGAATAAATGGAAGTAATTATAGTAGGTGGAAGTAAGGGAGTAATATTAGAAGAGGCTATAAGAAAGAAGTTTGTAGGAAGCCCTGTAAAAATAAGTGTAGCTCCTTATTTAGAAGATTTAATGGATAATATTCAGAAAGGGGAGAGTTACCATAGAATAGTATTATTGGAATTTGGGTGGACTCATGGTGGAAAGATTGAGGATGAAGAGGTTATAAGACACTCTATATATGAGTTTAACCAGTGTTATATGGAGAATAGGCTAGAGGGTACGGAAGTAGTTTTCGTGGCTGATTCTCTAGATTCTGCTAATATAGTGTATGAGGAAGCTCTTCAAATACAGGAGTATTCATCTATACATTGTATGGATGGTGCACTTTCAATGAGAGTGGCTAAGCAGCTTATTGTAGGGGATCTTATGAGTATAGACAATCTAGAAGAGGCTATGTCTAAAATTAATGAGACAACTGAAGAAGAGGAAGAAGAAGAAGTAGAAGAGGAAGAAGAAGTAGAAGAGGAAGTAGAAGAGGAAGTAGAAGAGGGAGAGTTTCAAGGATTTGACGATATAGATGACTCAAATTTTGAAGATTATTCCAGTGGTGGTGGGGAGAGTATAGATGAGATTGAAGACTTCGAAGAGGGAGGAGATGGATTTGACGACTTCGAAGAGGGCGGAGATGGCTTTGGTGAATTCGAAGAGGGCGGAGATGGCTTTGGTGAATTCGAAGAGGGTGGAGATGACTTTGAAGGTTCATTTGAAGGGTTTGATGAAATAGGAGATGCTGATAGCTTTGAGGAATTAGAAGGTGAAGATGGCTTTGAGGGCTCAGAAGACGAAGATGGCTTTGAGGGCTCCTTTAAGGGCTTTGATGAAATAGAAGATACTGATAGCTTTGAGGGCGGAGATGAATTTGAGGATATTGAAGGGGATTTAGGCGGGGGAGTAGATACTTTTGATGGATTTGCCAGTCTAGAGGAAGAAGTTAAGGATGGGAGTGCGGATGATTTTGAGGATGTGAGTTCGGGGGTAAATACGTATGATGACCCTGTGGACGACGAAGGTGATATAGAAAATGACGCCTTAGACCTTGAAACTTATAGCGTAACTAAAAGTACAAGAAAAAGAAGTGGAAAAAAAGAAGTAAACTACTCTGAAATGAAAGTAAAGTTAGATGCTTACGCTGGTAGAGGGACATCTATAGCTGTTACTGGGGCAAACTCCTCTGGAAAAACTTTCATAGCCTATAACATGGCTAATTTGCTGAATAAGATGGGATATGATGTATTAGTAGTGGATTTTGACTTGCATGGTAGGGGACAGAGTTATATAACCAAGGAGAATTATAATAGTGTAGATATTGATGGAGCTTCTGTTGTGCAGGCTTTAAGAAATGCAACAAGAGCTAGTGCTTTCGTATCAATAGCAAGACCAGGTTTAAGTGTATTAACTAATGGAGTAGGTGGAACTCCAGTAGATATAGCGAAGGTAGTTACTACCGAAGGATTATTGAGATTTATAAGTACCGTGAGGACAGCTTACAGCTATGTTATATATGACATGCCCTTCGATAAAGCAGTAGGGCCACTAAAAGAGATATTATATGCAGCTGATGAAGTATTATTAGTGTCAGAGGGCAGTCAGTATGGGATAACTCAGACGATTTTAAACATGGCCAATATTGAGGATTTGGACCTTATGGAGCAAATGTTCAACAAGAGTAAGCTAGTATTTAACAATATAGAGAGTGACTATAGGGTATTTGGGAAGAGAATCAAGAAAGTTTGGGACTATTTGGGCATTATGGATGCCAAGATTTCCGAGTGGTCTGGGGATGAAGGAAGCAAATATTTTCAGGGTATGGATATAGTTGGAGTAATAAACAGAGATAATTCAGTGGAGAAGTCTTGGTTTACTAATTCACCATATTCAGGCAAGGAGCCTGGTAGGGGTATATTTATACAGCTATTATGGAATTTACTTTAAAGCAGGGGGTGCCTATTAAATGGTAGTAGTGAATTATAGTGTGAGTGGGTATGACAGTGTGAGTTTAGAGGAGTTAGACAGGGGCTATGGGGGAGATATATTCTTAGTTCTTGACAAGGAAGCTAATTATAACACCTCTAATACGTACAGAAAAGTAAAGGAGCTATTAGCTTTAAATGCTAAGCTTCAAGTTATTTTTGTAGGGGAAATGGTGGAGGAATATAAGTCTATAGCGGCTTTAATGGCTACTTACAATAATTATAAGATGTATAACGTGAGCAGCATTGAGCTTATATTCAAGCCTTACATAGATGCATTATCTAAAAGAAATCCTACCAGGGAAGAGGTAGCTAATTTATTCGATGGTGAGATTATAGCTTTGTCCGATGTAGAAGAGGTATTATTGACTATTGAGAATCTTTCGAGAGAAGGTAATATAGAGGGATTAAAAGAGTTTATTACGAAGAATATTAATGTAATAAATAAAATGACTGTGGCTTTGAATTTCATGCGTAGTCTAACGGATAGGGCTAATACTTTGGAATTGGAGAGTGTCGTAGAAAAATTAAAGGAAGAGGTAAGTTTAGCTGAGAAGAAAATTCTAGAATACGAGAGCAATTTGGAGATAGCTCAGGAAAGTATAAAAGAGGCATTAAAGAAGAGTGAAGAGAGTTTAAAAGAGGTAGATAGGCTGACTAAGGCTAATAAAGCTTTAAAAGATATTGGAAAAGACTCTAGTTCTGGGTCTAGAATTTCAAAGTATGCAAGTGTAAACACTTCACTTATAAAGTGTAAGGTTAGTGCTGTAATTTATTTCAAAGAGATCTCCTATGTTAGGTATGTGAACAGCATGGTAATGCACTTAAAAGACTGGGTAGAGGGTTTGGGTGGAAAGAAGTTAAGAGTGAAGCTCTTGATATATGATGATGGAACTCAGTTTGCAAACTCATATGCTCCAATAAATGTGATAGGGGCTGAAGAGTACAGAGCCAGAAGCAGTCAGCTTATAGGTAAGTTAGACAAGTTTGTAGTGAGAGAGCCTAACCCTGTAATCATAGAAGACATACTATCATATAATGTGGAGCCTTATGACGTGGTGATAATTTACGATAGAATGAGGCAGACAGAGGACATTGTAATAGGGAATAATGTGCATAAGTTTTATGTTTTAAATGGGGCTAAAGACCTAGAGAATATGAAGGGGCCCTTAAAGATTCAGGATAACAGTGAGTTTATAGTACCAGAGGGAAGTAGTATTAAAGGGATGCAGATACATAGGATAGAAGGGTATGAAAATCAGACTGACATGGCTAAAAAATCTCGGTATTATAAATTGAAGGGGAATGATAAAGAGGGGCTATTTGCTCGGATTGGGAAAGTTAGTAGGATTAATGCATTAGTGAGGTAAGCATGGATAAGCAGGCTAGAAAAGAGAAGAGGAAGGCTAAGTTTAGAGAGAAGATAGCAATGTATGATATGATTATAGCCAATTTAATTGCTGGTAAGTCTATAATTGAGCCTACTGAAAGACTAAGTAATGAGCAGATTACCATTGGGTTCAGCAATATATCTTCAGAGCATCAGATTAGTAAGTATTTTATGATACGTAAGTACCCAGACTATCTACAGCCTAAGTTGTTCGAAAGTTTAAGAGCAATGGCATTGGAGAGTGGGGTAAAGATGGACTTTAGGGTCTATGGGTATTCACATACAATAAACTGGGATTCTGCTGAGATGAAGAATAAAATGGATATCTGGAGAAGGTATACAGAGGAGAAGGAAGTTTCTGATGGGGTATTTGATTATAGAGCTGCTAGGAGTGACATACTGGCTAGAGATAGAATTGTAGCCTCAACTAAATATTTAAATGAGGCAGAGTTAGACCAGAAGAGGTCTTTAATAAAGGTGTCTATACTGATAAAAATAACAGCTAATAGAGATGATGAAAGCATCTTAAATATGACTGAGACAATTCGTAAAATGAGAGCATTTTGTTATAGAAATGAGATTAAGGTTAGAGAACTTAGGGTGAATATGATTGATTGGTTAAGGAACTTTGACATATTCAGTTTAAGAGGAAATAGAGAGATAGAGAGCAAGGTTACGAAGAAGGTATTAACAGATGATCTATTGGCTAACTTTAATGGATATAAGCAAGGTAGAGTTGGAGAGGACGGGATATGTTTAGGTATAGATGTATTAAGTAGTTCTCCGATATTAAAGAAGTTAAAGAGTGATCCTGATGCGCCTGAGAATTGGTTGATATCTGCTGAGACAGGTGGAGGAAAGTCTATGTTAATTAAGTCTATGATAACAGACTTATTGGCTGAAGGGTTTGTTGTGACTGTTGTGGATTTTGAGGGAGATGAGTATACAAACCTAGCTTCTTTTGTAAAGGCTGGAAATCCAGATGATGTAAAAGTAATAAGCATGGGTAAGGCTGGTAAGGTATATTATGACCCTGTACCAATTCCAGACTTAACTGGGGATGATGAAGTAGACAACGATTTGAAAGAAATAGCTATAAACTATATAGTGGCCCATTTTAGAATTTTAGTAGGTGGGCTTGAAGGAGAGTTAACTCAGTGGGAAGAAAGAGTTGTGTCCATGGCTATTCAGAGGATGTACGATAGTGCTGGTGTAACAGATGACAAAAGCACTTGGAAGCGGAGTAAGATATTGAGGCTTAGAGATGTTTATGATGAGCTTAAAGAGATTGTAGAGTCCAAGATATTAGTAGATGCTGACAATGATAATATTAAGCATAAAGCCGCATTAAAAGTACAGGAAGCTAGTAGTATATACTTTGAAGAGGGAGAGTCTAGATTCGGAGTATTTGAGAATCCTATGAGTGCGGATGAGCTCTATCAAGCTAAGCTTATAGTATTTTCATTTGGGACTAAAGGAGCTGGGAACAGTATATCTGATAAGAATTTATTAGCGCTCAAGCAGTTATCTGTGGCTGCGTTATCCACTCAGATTTCGAACCACTGTAAGTATGTAAAGAAAGGATTTAATGTAAAGGTATGGGAAGAGTTTCAGAGGTGGGGTGAGGCTAAGGGAAGCGCTGACATTATCTTAAATACAATGACTGGTGGAAGAAAACGTGGAGATGTGAATTTCATCATTACAAATGACTTAGCTGTACTACTTCAAGATGATAATAAAGTAGCATCTGGAATAAGGCAGAACATACAGAATCTGGCTATAGGAAAGATTTCAGATAAGATAACTAGAGACAAGTTATGTAAGACCTTTGAGATACAGGAGTGTGAGTCTGCATTAGAGAGGATAGCAAGGGCAAATGCTACAGGAGATTCGACAGGAGCTGGTGGAAGGTACAAGTTTAGTTTTCTATTTGTATTGGATACTGGAAAAAGGTGTGTTGGTAAAGTGATGTTGCCTCAGAGTATATTGAAGTCTGACTTATTCAGGACAGGAGTGAAGATAGAATAATGTTTATTTTTCTATACATAGGGATAGTGTTTATAATTTATGTGAGTTCGTTTAAAGATGACATAAAGAAGGAGTATATAGATGAAGCTTTGCCATTTATAATGGCTGTTGCTATAATATTTATTCTGATAGGGATATTGGGAAGTTATTCTACGTAGGGGGAATTCTAAATGGCTATAGGAAATTTAAGTAATAAAGTGTCTAGAGAAGATGTTGAAAGAGTTAATCAGAAGAGAAATCCGCCTGAGTATGAGAGTGGGTTTGGGGAGAGTAATGATGACCCCTTTGGAGGAGGCAGTGACCCCTTTGGAGGAGGCAGTGACCCCTTTGGAGGAGGCAGTGACCCCTTTGGAGGAGGTAGTGACCCCTTCGGAGGAGGTAGCGACCCTTTTGGGGGAGGTTTCGGAGGAGGTAGCGACCCTTTTGGGGGAGGTTTCGGAGGGGGCAGTGACCCCTTTGGAGGAGGTTTCGGAGGAGGTTTCGGAGGTCAGCAGGCTAATGAAAATAAGCCTGACACATATGACAAGCTATTCGAGGCTACTTCAAAAGGAGTAGTTGGTACAGGGAAGGTAATATTAGAGGTATTTAAGAGCCTAGGGCTGAGAAGTGCAAATGACTTTGCCTATTTAGGTAGAAATATGGTGATAACTGGTGGAATCCTGATTGGTGGGAGCTTAAGCCTTGCAATTTTAGGAGGTGTAGCTGATGTAAGATTTCTGAAATTCGGTGGATTGGCTGGACAGTTATTTGGGGCTGGTGGGTTATCTCTTGGAACTGGGTTAACTGCTTTTGGAACCAGTGCAATTTCATTACTTAAGCACGGAAAAATAGAGGAAAGTGTTCGGGTGGAATCCTTTGAAGATTTAGGGAGTCAAGAGGACAATAACATAGACTCCTACGAGGAAAGTGCGGACAGTATATTTGACAGTTATTTTTCTGACAACGAAGAGGATTCATTTGATGATTTCGAAGAAGAAGAGGAAGAAGAGGAAGAGGAAGAGGAGGGAAGTAGGCTGAATTTTGATGTTGGGAAGTTAGTACCCAAGTTCAAAAAGGAGCCTAGTAAGATGGTTGATGAGATTAGAGAGAATACAATTATTTCACGAGAAACTTTATTCAGTACATTTAAAGAGTTCTTCCCTACCTATAACCCAGAGTTTTCAAAGAGGAATAAGCTGGATTCTGACAGTGATGAATTTGCTACTTTAGAGACCATATGTATAAAAGCATTGGCGAATGTGGCCAAGAAAGAAGTGGATGATATAGATACTCATTTAGAGAGTGCTGTAGAGACATTTTTTAGTTATGAGTTAAGAATAAAGAGGGTTAGAGGAATTAATAGAGTTGATGAAATTGCGAGGGAGTTTGAAGCGTATTTCAGGGAGAGCAGCTCAGATACTACAGTAGTAGCTAACGTAGACATAGAAGGAGATTTCTATAAAGCCGTGGTAACTAAGGGAATAAATGCCATAGTAACCTTTGGAGATATGTTTGAGCAAAAAGAGGTGGCTAATTACTTTAGAGATAAAGGAAACAAGCTTCCAATTATTGTAGGGGTTACAGAGATTGGAGATGTCATACTGGACGATGCCAAAGACTTCGACACCATGTTGATTGCTGGTAAGCCCAGAAGTGGTAAGTCTTGGTATGTACTGAGTATTCTAATTAGTTTAATGGCCTTCAATCCTCCAGAGGATGTGCAGTTTATCATTGTGGATCCAAAGGAGTCTAATCTGTTTAAGACATTAGCGTTAATGCCTCATGTGGCTGGACTTCATAACGATAGTAACATACTAGAAATTATGAGAGATATCATTGAGAATGAGGGAGCTAGAAGAAAGAAAATACTGGCGGATAATAAGTGTGATGATATTTGGGCTTTATGGAAAAAGGGAATTAAGATACCGGTTCTGTATTTAGTCATTGATGAGGTAATCACAGTAAAGAGTAATCTTGGGGCTTTGGATAAAGAGTTTGATAGTCTACTTCAGACAATGATATCACAGCTTCCATCACAAGGTATTAGGCTTATGTTGGTTCCCCACAGGAGCACAAATGTAATAAGCCGAACCAACAGGTCAATGATTGGATTTAGTGCTGCGGTTCGTTCTAATAATGAAGATATCATGGACACACTAGACATAAAGAAGTGGACGAGAACCTTGGTTCATCAGGGAGATATTGCGGTGAAATTGGGTGGAAGACCGAATCCTATGTATGTAAAGGGTGGAGCCATTACCACAAGTGATGGGGATAATGCAGAGTTTATGCTAAATATGGCCAGAGCCTTCTATAAGATGGGAGTGACCTTACCGTATATGGGAGAGATGATTCATTCTGTAAATAGGGATGAAGAATACATCAGAGAGGAACTAAGTACCAGCGGTAGAAGTGTGCAGTATAATGCTGGCAATGTATTGGGAGACCTCTAAGAATTTTAATGCTTAGGAGTCTGCATTGTAAAGAGTTTAAGATATAAAGATTTTAAAGAAATGGAAGTGTAATTAGTGGGAATTTTAGAGAGATTTATGACTTCATTAACCCATACGGATACGGTGAAATGTGTTCTGACTGGGATAGGGGAAGAGAATTATGATACGAAAGAACTGTATATGGCTATTCGTGAGGAGATTTACAGAGCACGAGGAAAAAAAGTTAAGAAGATAAATAAGGCTCATGGAGTATGGGTAGGCACTTGTCCAAAATGTGGTAAATCTGTGGTAAAAACAGATACTGTAGAGAATTGTGGAAATGTGAATTGTAAAGAAATGCTATATTGGGATTAGTGGAGGTGCGGGAAGGTGATCGGATTCAATATAGGTTCTAAGTTAAGCCTTGGAGACATGGATTTAGCAATAGAGTATTTAAAAAGTAAAGGTAATATAGATAATGGAATTGAATTGTCATCTTTCAAGCTCTCAAAAAAAGAAGTACCAGCAGTAGAAGAGGTTCTTGAGGTAAAAGAGTCTGATACAGAAAGGCTTCAGAGGGAGTTGGAGTTAGAGAAGCAGAGGTTCATTGAGGAACAGGAAGCAGAAAAAGCCCGTTTACTGAGTCAGTTAAAAGCTGAGAGAGACAAAATGGAAGAGGAAAGGCTCAAGCTGGAAGAGTTCAAGAGGCAAGAGAGGGAAAGACTTCAAAGGGAAATAGAAGAAGAAGCTCGGAAGATTGAAGAAGAGAAGAGAAAGTTAAGGGAGCTAGCTGAGGAGAAAGAGCTGGAGAGAGTAAGACTCGAAGAGGTTCAAAGAGGAAGAGAAGAGAAGGGTGAGGTGGATCAGGCCGAAGTTAGAGTTTCAAATCAGCAGAGGTACGAAGGGCTAGAGATAGAAGTGCTTTACAAGGAAGTTAAGAAGTTTATGGTAGGGCATGGAGTAGGAAAGAAGCCTGTAGCTAAAGAGTTACTTGAAGAAGAGTTTGGTGTGAAGAATATAAAGATATTAATTGCGAGGAGCTATTTAATCATGATGAGGAGAGGGGTTACGATAGGTAGATGAAAAGAGTAATTGCGTTAAGTTTAATAGGGATGGTATTTTCAGGGTGTGGAATGAGTAAGAGCTCGGTGGCTGAGATGCCTTTGGTGACTGCTTTGACTACTCAGGAGGTTATTGATTATTATAAGAAGTCATTGGAGTTTGACACCATAGTTACAAAGACAAGCGAAATAAATGAGGTAAGCTATCAGACCTATAAGGTAACTGATGAGAGAGAAGAAAAGCTTATTGAGTTAGTGAATAGGGTAGAGGAATTATTATCGAAAAGCGAGTTTACCTATGAGGAAGACAATCTAGCCTTATTAGATGAGAGTACTTTTAATTACATAAAAGGGTATCTTAATGATAGGAAGATAATTAATGGGAAAATTGAGAGTGTGAGTGAGGCTCTTGGGTATTATTTTGTAGACGTAGAGTATGAGATAGCCAGTGGGGAGATTGGTGAGATAAAAGGAGCCGCTTCGTTGTTAGGACTGCATGGGGCATTCAAGGAGGATTATACTGGTATAGACAGCCTCGATAATATTCATATAAACAAGATAGTGGAGAGAATGAATAGGCACTTAGAGCATTTGAGATTAGAGGAGAGGCTAGTATACAGCAGTGATACTTCGACATTAAGTAAAGGTAATGGGGGAAGTATTATAGTAGAGGAAGAGGAAGTAGTAGAGGAAGACGAAGTAGTAGAGGAAGACGAAGTAGTAGAGGAAGACGAAGTAGTAGAGGAAGACGAAGTAGTAGAGGAAGACGAAGTAGTAGAGGACAATTCAGGTGAGAGCATTGTAGATGTATTGGAGCCAGTGAGTGAAGCAGTGCTAACTGGAAGAGATATCAGTGTAAATATTAGAGAATTGAACAGAATAGCTGGATCTAGTGCTAGTACATCTGCGTATATGCCAAAGCTTAATAATGTATTCAATGTGCCAAACAGTTCTGAATTAACAGGAGTAGGTATTTACCCTCAGGGGGCTAGAGGTATGGGAGAGTTTGGGTTTAGTAGACAAGATGTGTCTGGGCAGATGATGTTGAGATATGTGTTTAAGCAAGAAGTTGGTAAGGATGAGAGCATTAAAGGAGTTAATGTTTACCCAGTTTTCTATGATATTACTTCGGGGATATCTACAGACCAAGGAAGTATAGTTGTACCTGAGTTTATAATGAGAGAATTAGAAAACACGGTAGAGAGGTCTGATAGAGCTATAATTAATACTGATTTATCTGCTTTAATGAGCGGGACACTGTATGAAGATATGGGGGTAGCTATACTGACTGGGTATAACTCTAGGTACTCAAATGTGCTTAGAAATATGTCCACCATAAGAAGAATAATAGCTAGAGATGTAGAGAAAGGTACATATCTTCTTGAAGTTGAGACAATAAGGCAAGAGGGGTCTAAAGGAGTAGATTCTTATGGTACTTACAGGGATAAGAATTATGTAAGTATAAAGCAAGTGAATGAGGATTTTGTAATCACAGATATAGTGACGATGCAACGTAGGATGATAACTGAGCCATCTATAAGACCTGATAGTGCAGTAACTAAGAGATTAATAGCTCTAAATCTATCTGGAGAAGTTGGGGATACGGCTAAAGAGGGTGTTGTAAAGCTGCTGAATGAGCATTACGCAGCAGGAACAGCTAGAGTATTAAGAGGACCTAATGATATTGTAGATAAGGGTATGTATGATGTATTTAATTCAGATCCAGCTTTATTAAGTACTGATAAACTTGAGTACATGAATAGTACTCTTAGGAACATACTGGTTAAGTATGGAACTAATGTAAGCTCCACTTATAGTGGTATTGTAACTGAGTGGGTTGGAGGTTCTGATAATCAGGTAGAGTTTACAACTGAAGAGGTGGTTGTATACGAGGGAACTGGTATTGGAAATTACATGGAAGTTTATTATTTAATGAGCAGGCTTACTGGTGAATGGAAGATTGATGACATGAAAATTATGAGCCAAGAAGAGAAGAGTGGCGCTGAATTAGAGGGCATACTGAGTAGGATATCTAATAACTAATATAGTAGGGAGCATTCAGGCTGAGTGGCTCCCTATTTTAATGCGTTAAAGTAGTGTATTTGAATTGAAATTGAAGAGGTGATTATTTTGTCAAGTAGAGTGCCAACAGTATATAATGAGATGTATATAAGTTTAATGGAGCCTAAGAACGTAGATTTATTGATGCAGATTAGAGAGGCTAAGAGAATTGATGCTTTAAAGAGGATGATTTTTAACTTTCCATCAGAGTTTATAATGAGAAGTTTGAACGAGGGTAGGAGTATTAGAAGTATCTTAAAGGAAGAAAACATAGACCCGACACCATATTATGGTGAGCTTAGAGATTACCAGACTACTGGAGTTGCTTTCATGTATTATTCTCCTAGAAGTATTATAAGTGATGGCGTAGGTATGGGGAAGACTGCTCAGATATCTGGACTTATAAACTTCCTAAAGAGTAAGGGAGAGATGACTCGATTTATGATAGCGGTTGAGACTAGTGCTGTAAATCAGACTATCACAGAGCTCATAAAGTTTACAGGGTTGAGGGTTATAGGGTTACCTAGTACAAAGGATAAGCTATTAAGAGCTATAGATAAGACTGATTGGGACAATGTAGATGGTGTAGTAATAAAGCATTCAGCTTTAAGAAGTCCAACCCTGTCTTCATTTTTAGCTTTGAATATATTTTATGACGAACAGGCTGGAAAAGAAGTGAACAGGCTTTTTGACACTTTCTTTCTAGACGAGAGTTCAGTGATTAAGAATAGTGGGAACAAAATTTACGAGTACACAAAGAATATATGTGATATTTCGAAAAGGGTGCATTTTATGAATGCCACTGCCTTTGAGAAGCATTTACTTGATGTGTATAACCAAATGGATATGATGGATCCTAATCTATTACCTGCTGTGTCTAGAATTAAGAGTGCATATTGCAACTATAAGAAAGGGCATTTCTGGAAGACTGAAAATGGAGTACCTGTGAGGAAGACTAAATTTGACCATCAGGGGTACAAGAATCAAGAAGAGTTTAAGAAGAGTTTGAAAGCTGTGTATTTCGGTAGAAGTACCAAGGATGTTGGGTTGGATAAGCCTCATGTGTACAGAGTTTATGAGGTTGAGGCTACGGATAGGCAGAAGCACGCTATTAAGTCTGGGCATAGGTACCAAGAGGTACTTAATTGTCCTTCACTGATTGCTGATATGGGTGTAGATACAAATAGAGTGAGTGTACCTAAGCTAGATAGGTTAGTAGATTTAGTAGAGAAGGACTTTCATGGGGACCAAGTTATGGTTTATGCCTTCCATATAGAAGCTCAAGGAGCTATAGCCGAAGAGATGTATAAGATTGGAAGAAAACCAGCTATTTTGAATGGTAATACGCCAGATGAAGATAGGTGGGAGATTCAGACTGGGTTCAACAGTGGGAAGTATGATGTAATAATTACGAATTTACAGAAAAGCCTTAACTTGAATGGTGGAGACGTACTAATATACTATAGTGCCTCTGGAAACGTAGCAAGTATGGAGCAGATAAGAGGAAGAATTGACAGGCATACTGATGATAGGGTAAAAACATTCATTCTGCTTCTGTACAAGGATACCCCAGAGCATGACTTCTTCTTGCAGAAGACTAAGCAGAGAGCTATTGACAGTAGAAGGCTCACTATTGATGCTGAGGGAGCTATTGATATGTTTGTAAAGAGTATGGAAGAATCTGAGTAGCTGTAAATGAAGCGTTTTGTAGAAGAGGATGTAGTTTGAAGATTTTAAGAAAGGGAGAGAGTATGGATTTAAGAATTGGAGATTACATTGAGGGCAGTGAGTATTATGGTTCTAATGTAAGAAGAATAAAGGGATGGGTGAGGAAGATTCATAGAGTAGCCGGAAAGATTGTAGTTACTATCCAATGTGACGATGGGTATAATGGAAGAAGAGCTAATGAGGTGCATGAAGAACTTGGAGATATTGTTATTATAAGCAGAGAAGGTGTCAGATAGACGTCATTAGAAAACGAGGGGAAGAAGGTTAAGAACTGTTAGACGAAACTTATAAAAGATTATAAAAATGTGGTGACTTTTATAAGTTATATGTTATAATATATTTGAGGTGATAATAATGAGTAAATATTACTCCATAAGAGAATTTTCAAATATATTAGGAGTTTCTGCACAGACACTAAGAAATTGGGATAAGAAAGGAACCCTTAAGCCACACCATACTTCGCCTAATGGGTATAGATATTATTCGCATGAGCAGTTAAATAAAGTACTAAATGTAACCCCGAATTTGGATAGATTGACAGTGGGGTATTGTAGAGTATACAGTAATAAGCAAAAAGATGACTTAGAAAGACAAGTTGAGAATATGAGGCTGTATCTAATGGCCAAGGGGAGTCCATTTGAGATAATAACAGATATAGGGAGTGGTATCAACTACAAGAAAAAAGGATTGAGGGAGCTTATAAAACTCATCACCCAAAACAAGGTAGATAGGGTAGTTGTAATTTACAAGGATAGACTATTGAGGTTTGGATTTGAATTAATTGAGTATATAGCAAGTCTATATAACTGTGAGATTGAAATTGTGGATAATACTGAGAAATCAGAGCAGCAAGAATTGGTAGAGGATCTGGTTCAAATAATAACGGTATTTAGCTGTAAATTGCAGGGGAAAAGAGCTAATAAAACCAGAAAGCTAGTAGAAGACTTGGTAGGAGGTGATGAGGGTGATTAAGTCAGTCAAGGTGATGTTGATACCGAACAACAAACAGAAGAGTAAACTATTTCAGAACTCTGGAACAAGCAGATTCGCGTATAATTGGGCATTGGCAAGGCAGAGAGATAATTATGAAAATGGAGGTAAATTCATTTCTGATATAGACCTAAGAAGGGAGTTTACGCAGATTAAAAGGTTACAGGAGTACAAGTGGCTAAATACCTACTCTAATGATGTGACTAAGCAAGCTATAAAAGATGCTTGTAATGCCTATAAGAAGTTTTTTAACAAGCAAGCTAAGTTTCCAAAGTTTAAAAGCAAGAAGAGGTCTTCACCGAGTTTCTATATGGATAATGTAAAGATAGAGTTTACAGAGACTCATGTAAAACTAGAGAAGATAGCTAATTCTGCTCGTAAGAATAGAGCAAAACAAAATTGGATTAGACTGGCTGAGAAAGGAAGAATACCAACTGATGTAAAATACATGAATCCAAGGGTGACCTATGACGGGATAAACTGGTGGGTTAGTGTGGGAATAGAGTGTCAGGATACTAATGAAGTATCCACAGTAGCTGGTATAGGAATAGACTTAGGGATTAAAGATTTAGCTATATGTAGTGACGGAAATGTTTATAAGAATGTAAATAAAAGTAGTAAAGTAAAAGGTTTAGAAAAGAAGAAGCGTAGGTTACAGCGCAAAGTATCCAGAAAATATAAATTAAATAAGAAAGGAGAGCGTTACGAGAAGACAAGTAACATTATAAAAAAGGAAAAGGAACTTCTCAAAGTAAATAGGAGATTAACAAATACTCGTTATAACTATAT
>Ga0194137_10000343_pt1 | contig 32170 bp, 25 predicted proteins | sample TARM_MetaG_T3_14_FD_134025 | JGI IMG/M metagenome (GOLD analysis project Ga0194137, IMG submission 134025) | Freshwater microbial communities from Pennsylvania, USA, analyzing microbe dynamics in response to fracking - TARM_MetaG_T3_14 (version 2) | ecosystem: Environmental > Aquatic >... | reverse complement strand
TGGCCGTGCGCAACGGCGCCCAACTGTCGCTGGCCGATGCCGCCGAGTATTCTCTGGCCGACGAGGCGACGGCGGAAACCTCCAGCTTCACGACCGCCGGGCGCGAGTTCCGCCTCGAGGCGGCGCTGACGCACCAAGCAGCCGTGAAGCTGCTCGGTCTGTCGGGCCTGGGCATGGAGCTGGGCGGCGGGCTGCTGAGCCTGCTGCTGGCTGTGACGGTCTATCTGCTGGCCGCCGGCCGGGCGCGCGCCGAGCAGATGGCGCGTGACATGACGGCCGATCTGGCACGCCTGGCCATGGTCGCCAGCCACACGACCAATGCCGTCCTCATCCTCGATGCCGAGCACCGCATCAACTGGGTCAACGAGGGCTTCACGCGCGTCACCGGCTATACCCTGTCAGAGGCCCAGGGGCGACTGCCCGGCGATCTGCTGCACTCCGAGCGCACCAACCTCGACACCATCCACGGCATGCGCGAGGCCATGAGCGTGGGCCTGGGCTGCAAGGCCGAGCTGGTGAACCGGGCCAAGGACGGCCGGGACTACTGGGTGGACGTCGAGATCCAGCCGCTGCGCGACGAGACGGGCACGCTGACGGGTTTCATGGTCATCGAGTCCGACATCACGGCCCGCAAGCATCTGCAGGCGCAGGCTGACGAGGCGCGCAGCAGCCTGCAGGACCTCTACGACAACGCCCCCTGCGCCTATTACGCGCTGGACGAGAACGGTCGCTTCCTGCAGATCAATGCGCTGGGGCTCAGCTGGCTGGGCCTGCCTGCCAACGAGCTCATCGGTAAGCGCAGCCCGCGCGACTTCTTCGGCGAGGAGGGGCGTGCCCTTTTCGACACCGCCTTCCCGCAGTTCAAACGCGAGGGCCGCGTCTCCGGGCTGGAGTTCGACCTCGTCGGCCGCGACGGGGCGACCCGCCGCGTCAGCCTGTCGGCCACCGCTGTCTACGATGCCGACGGCCGCTACCTGCGCAGCCGCTCGGTGATGTTCGACATCAGCGAGACCCACCGTATCCGCCAGCAGCTGCACCAGCTGAACCTGGACCAGGAGGCCATGCTGGAGAGCGACCTGATCGGCATCGCCAAGCTGCGCGACCGCCGCATCAGCTGGCGCAACCATGCGCTGGAGCGCATGTTCGGCTTCGCCGACGGCGAGCTGCTGGGCGTGCACCTGCGCGAGCTCTACCAGGACGCCGCCAGCTTCGAGACCCTGGGCGCGCTGGCCTATCCGCAGATGCGCGCCGGCGGGCGCTTCCGCACCCAGCTGCAGATGCGCCGCAAGGACGGCTCGCTGATCTGGGTGGACCTGGCCGGCGTCGAGCTGCCGGGCAGCGACGGCGCCTCGTTGTGGATGATGGTGGACATCACCCAGAGCAAGGCCTATGAGGCGCGCATGGAGCGCGCCGCCCTGCACGACGCCCTCACCGGCCTGCCCAACCGCTTGCTGTTAGGCGACCGCCTCCGGCAGGCCATCGCCGCGGCCGAGCGCAGCGGTCATGTCTTCGCGCTGGCCTATCTCGACCTGAACGGCTTCAAGCAGATCAACGACAACCATGGCCACGACGCGGGCGACGAGGTGCTCAAGGCGGTCGCGGCGCGCCTGCAGACCGGCCTGCGCGCCAGCGACACAGTGGCCCGCCTGGGTGGCGACGAGTTCGTCTTGCTGCTGACGCCCACGACGGCACCGGCCGAGGCCGAACCGGTGCTGAACCGGCTGCTGGACGGCCTGATGCAGCCCATCACGCTGAACAGCGGCGTGCAGGTGGCCGTGGGCAGCAGCCTGGGTCTGGCCCATTTCCCGGTCGACGGCGCCTCGCCCGATGCGCTGATGCGCCATGCCGACGAAGCCATGTTCGCCAACAAGCGCGCCAGTCGCGCCCGGGCCCGCGCGAGTTAGAAAACGTTTCAGCCGGGGCGTTTTCACGCCAGAAACCCTAGTTCCGCCCGGCGGCTGTAACAGCCAGGCGCGGCTTGGGGCATCATGCGCGGCCATGCTGACCCGTCGCCAAGCCCAATTCGCCCTGGCCAGCCTCGCGCTGCCGGCCAGTTTCGCCCGCGCCCAGGAGCGCCGCGCCGTCGTGCTCGGCCAGTCCGTGCCGCTCACCGGCCCGGCCGCCCAGCTCGGCATCCAGATGCAATTGGGCGCCAAGGCCTATTTCGACGCCGTCAACGCCAGCGGCGGCGTGGGCGGCCTGCCCATCGTGCTGAAGACGCTGGACGACGGCTATGAGCCGCCGCGCTGCAAGGCCAACACCGAGAAGTTCATCCAGGAGGATGTCTTCGCGCTGTTCGGCTACGTCGGCACGCCAACCTCGCTGGCCGCCCTGCCGCTGGCCACCGCGGCCAAGATCCCCTTCATCGCGCCCTTCACCGGCGCCGAGGCCCTGCGTGACCCCTTCAACAGACTGGTCTTCCACGTCCGCGCGTCCTACTACGACGAGACCGAGCTGATCGTCAAGCAGCTCACCCAGCTGGACCTGAAGAAGATCGCCGTCTTCCACCAAAACGACGCCTACGGCCAGGCCGGCCTCAAGGGCGTGCAGCGCGCGCTGGAGAAGCGCGGCCTGCAGCCCGTGGCCGTCGCGACGGTAGAGCGCAACAGCGTCGACGTCGCCGCGGCCCTGAAGATCCTGGTGCCGGCCCAGCCTGAGGCCATCGTGCAGATCAGCGCCTACAAGAGCTGCGCCGCCTTCATCCGCGAGGCGCGCAAGGCCGGCTATTTCGGCCAGTTCTACAACGTCTCTTTCGTCGGTACCCAGGCCCTGGCCGACGAACTCGGCAAGGATGCCGCCGGCATCGTCGTCTCCCAGGTTATGCCCTCGCCCTTCGGCACCGCCGTCGGCCTCGTCAACGACTACCAGCAGGCCCTGCACCGGGCCGATCCGAAGGCCGAGCCCAACTACACCAGCATGGAAGGCTATGTGGCGGCCCGCGTCATCGTCGACGGCCTGCGCCGCCTGGGCGGCCGCCTCAATCGCGACGCCCTGATCGCCGCGCTGGAAACCCTGTCGGGCTACGAGGCGCGCGGCTACCACCTGCACTTCTCGCCCACCAGGCACACGGGCTCGAGCTTCGTGGAGCTGTCCATGCTGACCGGGGACGGCAAGGTCAAGCGCTGATCAGCCGGCCAACGGCTCCAGCGTCACGGCCACCTGCCGCGAGGGGGCCGGCAAGAGGCATGGACTCAGCATGAGCCGTTTCCGGCGCGGATCTCGCGTAAGTCATGGAACGCCACCCAACTACGGAGACCGCCATGACTCGCTGGACCGCCCTGTTCATCCTCAGCCTCACCGTCTCAGGCGCCGCCGTCAGGGCGGCCGAGTCGGAGCCCAGCCCGCCCCCTCGTCTCGAATTCACCGACAGCACGCCCGACAGGCTCGGCGGCTTGCGCAGGGTGGCCATCACGAACGTGGTGCTCGAGTTCCAGACCAAGGTCTTTGCCGAGTACATCACCGGCCGCCTCTCCAAGGTCTTCCTGGCGCGCGGCAACAGCTACTCCGACAACGTCCTGGCGGGCTTCGACCCTAAGAGCCTGGAACTCGCCGCCAACCAGGTCTACGACAGGCTCAAGGCCGATCTCACCGCGGCCGGTTATGAAGTCGTACCCGAGGCCGAGGTGCTGGCCCAGCCGCTGTACCAGAAGCTGAGGGCTGAAATGGGCTGGCCGCAGGGCTATCACTTCGGCAACCGGGAAGGCCACAGCCTGATCGTCGGCCCATCGGCACTGCCCCCCTACCTGCCACCCCTGGGGGAGCGCGGCACCTTCGGCAACCAAAAGCAAATCAAGGGCGACACCCAGGCGCCCAAGCTCGGCATGTTCGACGCCGCGAAGATGAGCGGCAGCTCCAGCTATGCGGCGGGGTGGGAGGTCGATCTGGCCAAGGCGCTCAACGCCCATGTGCTCAAGGCCTGGTACCTGATCGGCTTCGGCAATGCCTCGGCATCGACCGACTGGGGTCGCCAGACCGGTCAGACCGCCACCTCGCACGCCGGGGCCAGTGCGGTGATGTACTTGCGCGACGAGCAGACCCGCATCGCGCTGCGCACACCGGACGGCGACCGCAGCTACGCGCGTGAATCCAAGCGCATCAATGCACTCACCGGCGGCTACCGGCCCTTTGACGGCGACGTGGTGCTGCGGCTGGACGAATCCGTGTTCGGTGCGGCAGACTTCCTGGCCGAGGGCGGCGTGCAGAAGAACGACGAGAGCAAGGGCGGCTTCTTGGGCATGCTCGGCAGCGCCGCCCGCGGCCTCACGGGAACGGTCAACGACAGCAGCTTCAAGACGCAGGTCGAGCCGCAGCGGTTTGCCGATTCGGCCACGGAGATGGTGCTGCGCCTGCAGAACGCCTTCATCGCCAAGCTGCCGCGCTGAAAAACCCTAGCCGGCCAGACGCTGCTTCAGCCAGGCCCGCGCCACAGCCCAGTCCCGCTTGACGGTAGCCGGGGAGACCTCCATGGCGGCCGCGATCTCCTCGACTTCGAGCCCGCCGAAGTAGCGCAGTTCCACCACGCGTGCGGCGCGCTGGTCCAGGGCCTCGAAGTCCACCAGGGCCCTGTGCAGGTCGAGCAATTCGAATGGCGTGGCGGCCGCGTCGTCCTGCACCCACTCGGCGGCGCTGAGGGTCACGAGTTCCGCCTGGCGTTTGACGGTGGATTTGGCCAGCGCGTGGTCGACCAGGATGCGCCGCATCATGGTCGCGGCCAAGGCCAGGAAATGCCCTCGCGACTCCCACTGGCCCTGCCGCTGCGCCGCCAGCCGCTCGTAGGCCTCATGGGTGAGTGAAGTCGCCGACAAGGTGTGCCCGGGCCGCTCGAGACGCAGCTTGGCGCGCGCCAGGGCGCGCAACTCGGCGTAGAGGTGGGCGAAGAGTTCGTCGGTCAGTGCAGGCATGCATGGCATCGTCGGGCCCGGCAAGACGTGCAAAGCAGCGTACAAAGCCGCATGGATGCAGGGCAGCGATGGGCGCAGGTGAGGGCCGGATTCGAGTCCGCCATGGCTCAACCCGAGGGGGAGCGCGAGGTCTGGGTGCGCACGCATCTGGCGGCCGACATGCAGGCCGAGGTCATGGGCCTGCTGGCTCATGCGGGCGGCGAGACACCCTGGCCGCGGGCGGCCAGCATCAGTGGCGAGACCGGGCCCGCGGAGCTTGGCCCGTGGCAGCTGATCGAGCGAATCGGCCAGGGCGGCATGGGCGAGGTGTGGCGCGCGCGACGCAGCGATGGCGCGTTCGACGCCGAGGTCGCGGTCAAGCTGCTGCGCTCGGGCCTCGACGCAGCAGGTCTGGCGGCACGCTTTGCCCAAGAGCAGCAGGCGCTGGCGCAGATGCGGCAACCCGCTCATCGCCCGGCTGTTCGACGCCGGCCTCAGCCCCGACGGACGGCCCTATCTGGTCATGGAGTTCGTCGCCGGAGAGCCCATCGACGAGGCCACCCAAGACCTGCCCCTGCGCGAACGCATCGAACTCTTCCTGCAACTGGCGGATGCCGTCGCGCACGCCCACCAGAAACTGTTCGTCCACCGCGACATCAAGCCCAGCAACGTGCTGGTGGATGCCGCACGCCAGGTCAAGCTGCTGGACTTCGGCATCGCCAAGGCTCTGGACCCGCTGCTGGCCCGCGGCGAGGCCACTGTCTGGGAGCAGCGGCCCTTCACGCCCGCCTACGCCAGCCCTGAGCAGATCCGCGGTGAGCCGGTGTCCACGCTCAGCGATGTCTACTCCCTGGGGGTGCTGCTCTACCGATTGCTGCTCAGGGAGGCGCCGTACGGCCGCGGCGCGGATACCGCCGCCGAGCAAGCCCTTGCCACGCTCGAGGAACACCCCGACGTGACGCCGTTGCCACCCGATCTGGCCCAGGTGGTCGCCGAGGCCCTGCGCAAGCCGCCGGACGAGCGCTACCCATCCGTCGAAACACTGGCCGACGATCTGCGGCGCTACCTCGGCGGCTATCCGGTGCGTGCCCGCCCGGCGAGTGGCGCACTGCAAGCCTGGAAGTTCGTCAAACGCAACCCCTGGCCCAGCGGCCTGAGCGCGCTGCTGCTGTGCTCGGTGCTGGGCGGGGCCAGTGCCGCACTCTGGCAGGCCCGCAAGGCCGAACAGCGCCTCGCGGCGCTGCAGAGCATCACCGGGCAGACCGTGTTCAAGTTCGGCGATGCGGTCACCTATGTGCCCGGGGGCATGGCGATCAAGGCCGACCTGCTGAGCCAGTCGGTTGAAGTGCTGGACGAATTGACGGCGGTGGCCGCCGATGATGCTGCCACCCGCGCCCAGGCCGCCATGGCCTACGCCCGGCTGGCCGACATTGAGTTCAACGACACCTCGGCCAGCCTGCAGCGCCGCGAGCAGGCCCAGGCCCACTCGGCCAAGGCGCTGGTACTCGGCGCCTCGGTCATCGAAGGCAAGCTCGGCGACGCCGAGTTCGTGACCTGGTACGTGCGGGCTGTCGAGTCGAAGGCCCGCGGTGATCGGGCCCAGGGCCGCGTGGCCGACGGTCTGGCAAGGCTGGAACCCGTACTGCCGCTGCTCGAGCGGGCGCTCCAGGCCGTGCCCGCGGGCGGTGAGGACCTGCGCCAGATCGGTCTCGAACAAGCCCGTGCTTTGCACCTGCGCAGCCAGTTCTTATACAAGCCCGGCAGCAATCACCTGAATCGGCCCGACGACGCCCTGCACGACCTGGCCGCGGCGCGGCAGCAACTGCGTCGCCTCGAAACCGAGAAGCACCACGCGGAGTTGCTCTATGTCCTGGGCTCGGTCGATGGCGCCGAGGCCCTCGTGCTGGGCGGTCTGGACCGCGTGCCGGACGCCGTGCGACTGGCCCAGGAGGCTCTGGCCGAACGCGAGGCGGTGGTGCGGGAGCTGCCGGACGATGTCGAGTACCGCGACGCCCTGGTCACCGAAGCCGTCAATCTCGGCAAGATGCTGTTGCGCCTGCCCGACCCTGCCGCGGCCCTGACCGCCACCCGGCGAGGCTGGGACATGAACCAGGTGCTGCTGAAGGCAGCATGGCCAGGACCCCACCGACAACTGGGTGCGTCGCCTGCCCGTGCTGGCGCCCTGGCATGCCCGCGCTCTGATGGCCAACGGCCTGACCGCCGAAGCGCGGGCAGTCGTGGACGCGGGGCTGCGAGCTTTGACGACGGACGCCCAGCGCCAAGCCCTCGACACCCTGCGCGCCGAGTTGGACCGCAAGTCCTGACCCCCCGAGAAAGCGGGGGCGGCCGATAGGCCCTCGCAGCAGCCTTTCTGCGGATGTCTGCACCCACAGCTTCCACCGATCGGGAATCATGCCCCTCCGCTGCCCTGCCCTCGCCGCCCTGCTTCCCCTCGCCTTCGCCGCGGCTGCCCAGGCCGCGCCGGTCTCACTGGCGGGACACAGCATGGTGATCTCTGAAACCCGGAACCAGAACACCACGGTCAACGCATATTTCGGCGGCGCGCCGACCGTGCTCTCGCAGACACTGCCCGGCGCCATCGTCGGGCCGGGACTCGAGACGGGTACCCATGTCCTGGGCTGGTACACCTGCGCCACGGTCGACATCGATCCGGCCAACAGCCGGATCTGGCTCAACATGCAGGACTCCTGCGGCTGCAGCATCCTGAACCACTGGGACATCCACCTCGCCTTCCCCGCGCTGCCCTTCTAGTACCAGCCCTACCGGTACCTCGCCGTGAGCGCCTCTTTCGGTGACCAAGCCACCGACCTGCATATCGACGGCCTTCCCAGCACGGGCCAGCCGGAAAGCATCATCTGGTCGTACGCGCTCGACCCCAAGCCCCAAGGCGGCGACCCTGCAGCACTTCCCGAGCCTGCGTCGTGGGGCCTCCTGGGCGTGGCCTTTACGGGCCTTTGGGTCGGGCGGCGCCGCAGCCTCCATCAAACGGCGTGAGCCCGGCGACCGACAAGACACGGGACGGCGATCGAAACCTGCCCGCGAATGCATGCTGGAAGCTTCGCGCTCGACAGGAGCGCCAACATCCGACCGCGGGTCGTGCATGACTCAGACCCGCTTGAAGCCGTCCTCCCCGCACTCGCCTTCCCACCTGGAACCCGTCACCCCCGCTCATCCTTCGGCGAGTCCATGACGATAAAGCTCGTGATCATGCTGACCTGCGGCAGCCCGCCCAGCACGTCGGCATGGAAGCGCTTGTAGGCCGGCAGGTCGGCCACCTCGACGCGCAGCAGGTATTCGAAGGCGCCGGTCACGTTGTGGCATTCGCGCACGACGGAGCAGTCCTTCATGGCCTGCTCGAAGCCGAGCTGCTCGTCCAGGGTGTGGCGCGACAGGCCGATGGCCACATAGGCGACGAAGCCCAAGCCCAGCCGGGCCGGGTCCAGCACCGGCCGGTAGCCCTTGATGACGCCCAGCCTCTCCAGCTCCTGCACGCGGCGCAGGCAGGCCGAGGGGCTCAGGGCGATGCGCTGGGCCAACTCGGCATTGGTCACGCGGCCGTCCCTGACCAGCTCTCGCAAGATCTTGTCGTCAATCGCGTCCATGGACGCAGATGATTGCACAAGCGCCCATCAACTCACGGCAGGACGCAAGCCCATTCGAGCCACGCCTGCCTAGAGTTGCGCCCCATGGAAACCAGCGCCACCCTGCTCGCCCTGACAGGCTTCGCCTTCGTCACCTCCATCACCCCCGGCCCCAACAACCTGATGCTGCTGGCCTCCGGCACCCGCTTCGGCTGGCGGCGCAGCCTGCCGCATCTGCTGGGCATCAGCTTCGGCTTTGGCGTCATGCTGGTGCTCGTCGGCCTGGGCCTGGGCGAGGCCTTCACGCGCTGGCCCGGCCTGCATCAGCTGTTGAAGTGGGCGAGCCTCGCCTACCTCCTTTATCTCGCCTTCAGAATCGCCACGGCACCGCCGCCCAGCGCCGCCGGCGACAGCCAGGGCCGGCCCATGGGCTTCGGTGCCGCCGCCCTCTTCCAGGTCATCAACCCCAAGGCCTGGGCCATGGCGCTGACCGCCGTGACGGCCTATGCCGAACTCGGCATCGCCGCGCTGACGGCCGTCTTCGTCCTCGTCAACCTGCCCTGCTGCGGCTCCTGGGCCCTGCTGGGCGAGCAGATGCGCCGCTGGCTGCACCGCCCGCGCGCGCTGCAGACCTTCAACTGGGGCGCGGCGGCGCTGATGGTGGTGTCGGTGCTGCCGCTGATGCGCGGCTGAACGGCGCTCAGCCGGCTGCAGGCTCCACCGTCACGCTCACCCGCAGCGTCGCCACGCCGCCGCCGCGCAGCACGCCGCGCAGCGGTGCCACGTCGGCATAGTCGCGGCCCCAGGCCAGCGTCACATGGTCCAGGCCCGCCGGCACGGCATTGGTCGGGTCCAGGGCCAGCCAGCCCTGCGTGGGGCACCACAGCTCGACCCAGGCATGCGAGGCGTCGGCGCCGACGAGCTTCGGGCTTCCCGGTGGCGGGCGGGTCAGCAGATAGCCGCTGACATAGCGCGCCGCCAGGCCCAGCGACCGGCAGGCGGCGATGAAGACATGGGCGAAGTCCTGGCAGACGCCGCTGCGTTGGGCCAGGGCATCGGCGGCCCGCGTGGCCACCGTCGTGCTCTGCGGCAGATAACGCAGGTCGGCGTGGATCTGCTGCATCAGCGACAGCCCGCCAGCGGCCACGGTGCGGCCGGGCGTGAAGGCGCGGCGAGCATAGGCGGCCAGCGTCGCGTCGGGTGCGGCATAGGCTGAGGCGAGCGCGAACTCGTCGGCCTCCTGCAGGGTCCGGCCGGCGCGGTAGCGCAGGCCCTGAGCGGCCGTTCCCCAATCGGGGCCGCGCAGCGCGTCCGGCGGCGGGCGGTCCTGCAGCTCGGCAACGAAGCGGCTGTCGACCACCAGTTTCTCGTGCACGCGCGCATGGCCAAAGCTGAGGTGGCGATTGCCCCAGGGGTCGCGGCGCAGATGGCGGGCCAGCTCGGTGGCGTCCAGTTCCAGGCCCTCGACGCCCCAGCCGTCGGGCAGCGGGTCGATGTCAAGCCGCCAGTCGCTGGCCACCTGCCAGGGCGTGTCCCGCGGCGCCAGGCAGGCGGCGTGGTGGGCCCACTCCACCGAGTCGTCGTAGGTGTACTCGGTGACATGATGGACGGAAAGCTTCACTGCCACACCCTCTGCTCCGCGCCGATGACATGGGCGAAATAGCGCTGGCTGATGAGGCTGGACAGCTCGCCCGCCTGGGCGGCCGCGCGATGCAGATGCTCGACCAGTGCCGGCCCGGGCGCGGACAGCTCGGCCAGCGACCAGGCCTCGGGCACGGGCAGGTCGGCGGCGATGTCGGCCGCCCAGCCCGGGTCGTGGCGGGCCAGCTTGGTGAAACGCTCGCGCATGGTGCGCGCCACCCAGCCCAGCGAACGCGGGTTGTCGGTGTCGTGCACCAACAGATGCAGCAGCGGTGCCGCCTCGCGCCGTGCCTGGAACTGGGCGCGGTAGGTGATGGTGGAGTCGAACACGCCCAGCAGCAGCGCGAAGCCGTCCTCGGTCAGGGCCAGACCCTGTTCGAAGGTCTCGGCCAGTACCTCGGCATGGAAGGACAGGCGCTCGAGCTGGCGGCCGATGGACAGCAGGCGCCAGCCGTCGTCGCGCGTCATGCGGTCGGTCTGGGCGCCGGTGATGGCGGCCAGATGGGTGTCGGCGCGGGCCAGCACATTCAGCACATCGGTCACCGAGGCGCTCGGGCCGGGCCGGTCCAGCACGGCGCGCAGATGCTGCTCGAACTGGGCCGCCGTCTCGTGGATCAATCGCCAGGCCTCGGGCGACAGGCGCTCGCGCAGGGCCTGGGCGCAGCCCTGCAGGGCGCGCAGATTCCAGCCCACGCTGGTGACGCCGGAGTTGGGCAGCAGGGCCGTCAGCAGCGCACGCTCGAAGCCGCGGGGGTCTTCGTCGGCCGCCGGCGCGTCGGGCCCGATGAGGCCGTGGCGACGCGCCAGCGCATCCAGCAGCGGCAGCATGGGCACGGGCATGGCGCCGCGCTGCACCATGACGCTGGCCTCGATGACATGGCGGGCCAGGCGGGCGCTGTTCTCGGCGCGCTCGGTGTAGCGGCCCAGCCAGAACAGGTTCTCGGCGGCGCGGCTGGTCACGGTCCAGTGCACGTCGCGCAGGTCGGCGGCCTGCAGGGGCTGTGACAGCAGCGACGTCGGGTCGACCTCGCCGTCGGTCATGACCCAGGTGTCGGTGCTCAAGCTGCCGCGCTGGATGGACAGCCAGGCGTCGGCCAGTGGGTCGCGGCGCGGCGCCACGCGCGTCAGGCCGCCGGGCAGCACCTTCCAGCCGCCCTTGCCGTCCGTCATGGCGAAGACGCGCAGCACCGCCACGCGCGGCTCCAACGCACCGCGCGTCCAGACCGGCTGCTTGGTGGGCTTGACGCGGGCCTGCAGGGTGTAGGCGGTGGGATCGGCATCGATGCGGCCGGCCAGTTCCACGAGCTGCTCTTCGCCCAGCTCGGCGGCGACGATGGGCGCGAAGCTGCGCGTCGTGATGCTGGCCGAGAAGGTCGGCACGACGATGAACTCGGCCAGGCGCGGGCGCAGCGCCGCCCAGGCGCTCTCCTCGCCGCACCACCAGCTCTGGATGGCGGGCAGCTTCAGTTCCTCGCCGAGCAGGCCCTCGGCCACGCCGGGCCAGAAGGCGGCGAGGCCAGGGCTTTCCAGCCAGCCCGAACCCGGCGCGTTGGCGACGATGACCTCGCCGGCGCGCACGGCCTGCAGCAGGCCCGGCACGCCGAGGATGGAATCGGGCCGCAGCTCCAAAGGGTCCAGCCAGGTGTCGTCGACGCGGCGCAGCAGCACATGCACGCGCTCCAGGCCCGCCAGGGTCTTGAGATAGACCTTGTCGGCGCGCACCGTCAGGTCGGCGCCCTCGACCAGGGTGATGCCGAGGTAGCGCGCCAGGAAGGCCTGCTCGAAATAGGTCTCGTTGCGCGGTCCCGGCGTCAGCAAGGCGACGCGACTGCGGTCGCCGGCGGGCGAGAGCCGGGTCAGCGCCTGGATGAAGTCACGATAGCTGGCGGCCAGGCGCTGCACGGCCATCTGGCGGAAGGCCTCGGGGAATTGCTGGGCAATGATGAGGCGGTTCTCGAGCACATAGCCCAGGCCCGAGGCGGCCTGGGTACGCTGGCCCACCACCCACCAGTGGCCGTCGGCACAGCGCGTGAGGTCGAAGGCCAGCACATGCAGATGCACGTCGCCGCGCGCCGCGCTGCCGTGCATGGCGCGCAGGTACTGCGGATGGGCCAGCACTAGGGAGGCCGGCAGCAGGCCCTCGTTGAGCAGCTTGCGTTCGCCGTAGGTGTCGGCCATCACCGCGTCGAGCAGGCGGGCCCGCTGCACAATGCCGGCCTCGATGTCGCGCCACTCCTCGGGCTCGATCAGCATGGGCAGCAGCTCCAGCGGCCAGTGGCGGGCCAGCGCGCTGCCTTCCCCATCCTGGCCCGGCAATGGCGGACCGTCGCTGTGCACGTTGTAGCTGGCGCCGTCTTCCAGCACGCGGCGCTGCACGCGCAGGGCCTTGGCACTGAGCTCCTGCCAGCCGGCGGCTCCGCCGGCCGCGAAGAAACGCCTCCAGCGCTCGGCCAGGCCACCCTGGGGCTCGCCGGGCTGGTTGACCTGGCCGGTCAGCTCGTAGAAGTGGCCGTCACGGCTGCGCAGGGCGGCCGACAGGGCCATCGCCAGCGGGTCGGGGGCCAGCGCTTCCTCGGGCTCGTCGGGGAGCAGGCTCCATTGGCTGGGAGTGAGCTCAGACATGGGCGAGGCGGGTCGTGGCGGTCATGCGGCGCGTGGAGGGCGAAAGCGCATTGTCGAGCAATGTCCGCGCCAGCCGCCTGTCGCGCGACCGACGACGGATACTGGCCGCCCCCTTTTCTCGGAGAACTGTCTCATGCAGCAGCGAGTCCTGAAGTGGAGCCTGGGCCTGGCCGCCCTGGCGGTGGCCGGCGGCCTGTTCGCCCAGGCCAGCGGCCTGACGCGCACCGTGGTGGGCCGCGCTGACGTGTCGGTGCCCGGCCGCGAGGCGGTGGTGGCCCGAGTGGAGATCGCCCCGGGAGGCCAGGCTGCCCGCCATACCCATCCCGGCGACGAGATCAGCTACGTGGCCGAGGGTCAGGTCGAACTGCTGATCGACGGCCAGCCACCGCGCACCGTCAAGGCCGGCGAATCCTTCGTCATTCCGGCCGGCACCGTGCATGCCGCTCACAACGTCACCGATGCCCCGGTGAAGCTGATCGGCGTCTACGTGGTGGACAAGGGCAAGCCGCTGGCCACGCCCGCCCCCTGATCCCGCGGCGAAAGGAAAGCGCGCAGCACGCGCTCCGCCGCCTCGGGGTCGTCTCGCCAGGCGCCGTGGCCGACGCCGGCAAAACGCTCGAACTGCACCCATTGCGGCGGCAGGGCCGCGACGATCTCCTGCGCGTCCTGCGGCGGCGTGACCGGGTCTTCCTCGCCGGCCATGACCAGCACCGGGCATTGCACCTTCGCCAGACCCGGACGCAGGTCCATGTTGCGCAGCTCGGTGCGGGTGTGGGTGAACAGGACCTCGGGCCTGAACATCATCCAGCCGCTCGCGTTGGGGTTCTTGGGCTGGGTGTTGTAGAGGTGGCGACAGTGCTTCTCGTAGACGGCCCAGGAGGCCGGGCCGGGGTTCTCCCAGAACTCGCGCGTGGCCGCAGCGGCGTCCGACCCGCCGAGGGCCCCGAAGCGCTCGATCTTCCGCTCCAGGCCGAAGTGATGGGAAGTGCTGGACAGCACGACCTTGCTCGGGTGCCCGGGATGGCGGGCCAGATAGCGCTGGGCCACGAAGCCGCCGAAGCTCTGGCCCAGCACGATGGGCCGGGTGACGCCCAGGGCGTCGCACAGGCGCACGACGTCGTCAGCAAACACGTCCAGCACCCATTCATCCGCCGGCCGCGGGTCGCTGCGGCCATGGCCGCGCTGGTCGTAGTAGACGACCTGGCAGAGGTCGGTGAAGCGGCTGAAGAAGGGCCGGAAGGCGGTGTGGTCGAAGCCCGGGCCGCCATGGATGAGGATCAGCGTCGGCTTCTCGCGCAGCTCGGGGCCGACGGGCTCATGGCCCAGACCCTCGATGTCGACGAAGAGGCGGACGCCGGGTTGGATCTCGATACGCATCCGTTCAGGATACTTTGCGCAGGTCCAAGGTGAACGGGAACTCCAGGCTTCGCTGTGGCTCTTTCACTTCGACACGTCCAGGCGTGTGGCCATGGGCCGTGAAGCGCGCCAGGCGGCGGCTCTCGGCCTCATAGGCGTTGACCGGCAGCGTCGCGTAGTTGCGCCCGCCCGGGTGGGCGACGAAGTAGCGGCAACCGCCGAGGGACTTCTGCTGCCACGTGTCGACCAGGTCGACCGTCAGCGGCGCATGGATGCCGATGGTGGGATGCAGTGCCGAGGGCGGCAGCCAGGCGCGGTAGCGCACGCCGCAGACGAACTCGCCAACGCGGCCCGTTGGCTGCAGCGGCACCGGCTGGCCGTTGACCGTTACGCGGTGGCGTGGGTCGACCAGGCCGCTGACGTGGATCTCCAGCCTCTCCAGCGACGAGTCCACATAGCGCACTGTGCCGCCGGCCGACCCCTCCTCGCCCATCACATGCCAGGGCTCCAGCGCGCCGCGCAGCGTCACGTGCACACCGCGCGAGGCGAACTCGCCGTACTTCGGGAAGCGGAATTCGTAGTGCGGCGCGAACCAGGCCGGATCCAGCGCATAGCCCGCCTCGGCCATGTCCTGCATGACATCGGCGAAGTCCTCGCGGACGAAATGCGGCAGCAGCCAGCGGTCATGCAGCTCGGTGCCCCAGCGCACCAGCGGCGCACGATAGGGCTGCTTCCAGAACCGCGCCACCAAGGCCCGCAGCAACAGCTGCTGCACGATGCTCATGCGCGCATGCGGCGGCATCTCGAAGGCGCGCAGCTCCAGCAGACCCAGCCGCCCCGTGGCCGAGTCCGGTGAGTAGAGCTTGTCGATGCAGAACTCGCTGCGGTGGGTGTTGCCGGTCACGTCGACCAGCACATTGCGCAGGGTGCGGTCGATGAGCCAGGGCGGCGCCTCGTCACCGAGCTTGTGGATCTCGCCCAGCGCAATCTCCAGTTCGCGCAACTGGTCGTTGCGCGCCTCGTCGACGCGCGGGGCCTGGCTTGTGGGGCCGATGAAGAGGCCACTGAAGAGATAGCTCAGCGAGGGGTGGTTGTGCCAATAGGCGAGCAGCGAGGCCAGCAGCGCGGGCCGGCGCAGGAAGGGCGAGTCTGCCGGCGTGGCGCCGCCGAGCACGAAGTGGTTACCGCCGCCGGTGCCGCTGTGGCGGCCGTCGATCATGAATTTCTCGCTGGACAGCCGCGTCAGCCGCGCCGCCTCGTAGAGGAATTCGGTGTGCTGGACCAGTTCGCCCCAGTTGTGGGCCGGGTGGATGTTGACCTCGATGACCCCAGGGTCGGGCGTGACCTGAAGCAGCTTCAGGCGCGGGTCGCGCGGCGGCGGATAGCCCTCCAGCACGATCTTGTAGCCGGTGTCCTCGCAGGCGGCCTCGACGGCGGTCAGCAGCTCGAGATAGTGCTCGACCTTCTCCAGCGGCGGCATGAAGACGTAGAGCACGCCGCTGGCCCGGCCCTTGCCTTCGGCCGCGGGGCCGTTGGCGCGGCGTGGGTCGCGGGCTTCGACGCACAGGGCCGTGCGAGTGATGCCGTGGGCGCTCTCGAAGCGTGAGGGCGGCTGCTCGCCCGGCGCCTGTGGAGGAGCCGCGCCGCCCGGGCCTGCGCGCGAAGCCGCGCCGGCGCTGCCGCCGGCCCGCAGCAGGCCTGGCGTCGGCCCGCCGGACGTGACGCCCTGCACCTGCGTGCGCAGCGCCGCCGCAGCGGGCAGCATGCCACGCGGCGCAAAGGGGTCCTGCTCGATCAGATAGGGATAGTCGCCCTTGCTGACCCAGGGCAAGGCGTCCAGCGGCAGACGCCAGCCCATCGGCGAGTCGCCAGGATGCAGGTAGAGGCGCTCGTCGCGGAAGAACCAGGGACCGGTCTGCCATCGATTGCCGCTCAGGCGCGGCGCGTCCTCGTTGCGACGCAGGGGCAGCACATAGCCGACGACATGGGACAGGCCCTGGTCGAAGACGCGACGCAGGCGCACGCGCTCCATCTCGTCGTCGACGCGCGAGTCGAAGGGGTCGACGTTGACGGGCAGGCGACGCTCGCGCCACAGGTAGTAGAAGGTGTCTTCATAGCCGGGCAGGACGTGCTTGTCGGGCAGGCCCAGGCGGCGGGTCAGCGCGCCCATGAACTTGAGGGCGTGCTCGCTGGTATACGCGTGGCCCTCGCGCTCGTCGGCGAACCAGTCGGGGTTGCGCCAGCAGGGCTGGCCATCGGCGCGCCAGTAGATAGACAGAGCCCAGCGCGGCAGCTGCTCACCTGGGTACCACTTGCCCTGGCCGAAATGCAGGAAGCCCCCTTGGCCATATTCGCCACGCAGCCTGTGCGTCAGCTGCTGGGCGTAGAGCCGCTTGGTGGGGCCCAGGGCCTCGGTGTTCCACTCGGGCGCGTCGCGGTCGTCGATGGCGACGAAGGTGGGCTCGCCGCCCATGGTCAGGCGCACGTCGCCGACGGCCAGCTCGCGGTCGACCTGCTCGCCGAGTTCGAGCACTCCGGCCCACTGCGCCTCGGTGTAGGGCTTGGTCACGCGCGGCGACTCGTAGATGCGCGTGACGCTCATCTCGTGGTCGAACTCGACCTCGCTCTTGTCGACGCCACCGCTGATGGGCGCGGCACTGCCGGGCGTCGGCGTGGCGGCCAGCGGGATATGGCCTTCGCCGGCCAGCAGACCCGAGGTGGGGTCCAGGCCTATCCAGCCGGCGCCAGGCAGATAGACCTCGCACCAGGCGTGCAAGTCAGTGAAGTCGACCGTGGTACCGCTGGGGCCGTCCAGGGCCTTCTCGTCGGGCGTCAGCTGGATCAGATAGCCGGACACGAAGCGCGCCGCCAGGCCCAGATGACGGGCAATCTGCACCAGCAGCCAGCCGGAGTCGCGGCAGGAGCCCGAGGCCTTCTCCAGCGTCTCCTCCGGCGTCTGCACGCCGGGCTCCATGCGGATCAGGTAGGAGACGCTCTTCTGCACGCGCTGGTTCAGCTCGACGATGAAATCGATGGTGGTGCGCTTGGTACGCGGGATGTCCTGCAGATAGGCGGCCAGCAGCGGCGTCAGCGGCTCGGCCTGCAGATAGGGCGCGAGCTCGACCTGCTGGGCCTCGTCGTAGGCGAAGGGGAACTTCTGCGCGTGGGGCTCGAGGAAGAAGTCGAAGGGGTTGTAGACCGCCATCTCGGCGACCAGGTCCACCGTGACGGTGAACTCGGTCGTCTTCTCGGGGAAGACCAACCGCGCCAGGTAATTGGCAAAGGGGTCCTGCTGCCAGTTGATGAAGTGCTTGTCGGGGGTGACGCGCAGCGAGTAGGACAGCACCGGCGTGCGGCAATGCGGCGCGGGCCGCAGGCGCACGACCTGGGGACCGAGGTTGACCGGGCGGTCGTATTTGTAGCGGGTGACATGCTTGAGGGCGACGTGAATGGCCATGCGTGGTCCTCAGACGAGAAAGTCTTTGCTGATGCGGTCCCCCAGGTCCGAGACCTCGGCGAGGAAACCATCCAGGAAGGGGTGCAGGCCCTCGGTGAGGATCTCGTCGATGCTGCCGAAGGCCAGCTTGGCCTCCAGACGGCCGACTCGCCTCAGCGTCTCACCCGACTGCGGGTTGGCCACGCGCTTGAGGTTGGCCAGCATGCGCGTGAGGCAGTGGGACAGGGAGCGCGGCATGTCGGGGCGCAGGATCAGCAGCTCGGCGACCTTGTCGGGCTGGATGACGTTGCTGTAGACCTTGCGGTAGATCTCGAAGCCCGACACCGAACGCAGTACGGCCGACCAGTAGTAGAAGTCGCGCGCCGCGTCGTGCTCGGACTGTGTCTGCTCCTGGCGATAGAACTTCACGTCCAGCAGCCGCGCCGTGTTGTCGGCCCGCTCCAGGAAGGAGCCGATGCGGATGAAGTGAAAGGCCTCGTCCTGCAGCATGGTGCCCACGGTCACGCCGCGCGACAGATGGCTGCGGTATTTGACCCACTCGAAGAACTGCGAGGGGTCGCGCTGCAAGGCGCCTTCGCGCAGCAGGCGGCGGAACTCCAGCCAGGTCTGGTTCATGGTCTCCCAGACCTCGGTCGTCAGCGCGCCGCGCACGGCCCGCGCGTTCTCGCGCGCGGCCCGCAGGCAGTTGAAGACGGACGAGAGATTGCTCTCGTCGGCCACCATGAACTCCATGACGTTGCGGCCGTTGATGACCGAGAACTTGCCGGCGAAGAGGGTGTTCAGCTCGGAGATGGACACCAGGCTGCGCCAGGTCTGCTCGGACTCGTCGGCCGACTGGGGCTGCAGGGAGGTCTGGTAGGCAATGTCCAACAAGCGCGCGGTGTTCTCGGCCCGCTCGATGTATCGGGACATCCAATAGAGATGGTCGGCGGTTCTTGAAAGCATCTGCCTGTCTCCCTCAGTCTTCCAGCACCCAGGTGTCCTTGGTCCCGCCGCCCTGGCTGCTGTTGACCACCAGCGAGCCCTCCTTCAGCGCGACACGCGTCAACCCGCCCGGCACCATGCGCACGGTCGAGCCCGACAGCACGAAGGGTCGCAAATCAATATGACGGGGCGCGATACCGCTTTCGACGAATGTGGGGCAGGTCGATAGCGACAGCGTCGGCTGGGCGATGTAGTTGCCCGGGTTGGCCAGCAGCCGCGCGCGAAAGGCCTCGACCTCCTCCCGGGTGGCCGCCGGGCCGACCAGCATGCCGTAGCCGCCGGCGCCGTGGACCTCCTTGACGACGAGTTCGCTCAGATGGGCCAGCGTGTAGGCCAGATCGTCCTTCTCGCGGCATACATAGGTCGGCACGTTCTGCAGTATGGGTTTTTCGCCGAGATAGAACTCGACCATTTTGGGCACATAGGGGTAGATGGACTTGTCGTCCGCGATGCCCGTGCCGATGGCGTTGGACAGCGTCACCTTGCCGGCCTTGTAGGCACTGACCAGGCCCGCGCAGCCCAGCTGCGAGTCGGCGCGGAAGACCTGGGGGTCGAGGAAGTCATCGTCGATGCGGCGGTAGATGACGTCGACGCGCTTCGGCCCGCGCGTCGTGCGCATGTAGACGAAGCCGCCATCGACGAAGAGGTCCTGGCCCTCGACCAGCTCCACGCCCATTTGCTGGGCCAGGAAGGCATGCTCGAAATAGGCCGAGTTGTACATGCCCGGCGTCATGACGACCACGGTGGGGTCGGCCACGCCGGGCGGCGCCACGCTGCGCAGGGTGTCGAGCAGCAGGTCGGGGTAGTGGGCGACCGGCGCGATGCGATGGTTGACGAAGAGATCCGGGAAGAGCCGCATCATCATCTTGCGGTTCTCGAGCATGTAGCTCACGCCGCTGGGCACGCGCAGGTTGTCCTCCAGCACGTAGTAGTCGCCCGAGCCGTCGGCGTTGCCGGCGCGAACGATGTCGACGCCGGCGATGTGGCTGTAGACGTTGCCGGGCACGTCCACGCCCATCATCTCCTTGCGGAACTGGGCGTTCTTCAGGATCTCGTCGGCGGGCACGATGCCGGCCTTGAGGATCTCCTGGTCGTGATAGACGTCGTGGATGAAGCGGTTCAGCGCCGTCACCCGCTGAGCCAGGCCGGCCTGCATGGACGTCCATTCCGACGCCGGGATGACCCGCGGGATCAGGTCGAATGGGATGAGTCTCTCGGTGCCCTCGCCCGAATCCTTGTCGCCATAGACGGCGAAGGTGATGCCGACGCGGCGGAAGATCAATTCGGCCTGCTCCCGACGCTCTCGCATCAGCGACTCGGGCTGGTCGGCCAGCCAGCGGGCATAGGACGCGTAGTGGGCGCGGGTGGTGGCCCCCGCGGCGTTCATCTCGTCAAAGGCGGTCTGCATCGTTGCTCCTCGTGCCTGCCCAGCGACGCAAGTTCCGCGCCCAGGTTCAGCAGCAGCTTCTGGTGCACAAGGCACCGCCTGCGTGCATGCCGCCCTTTGCGAGAGCGCCGCGGCACCAGAGTTATACCCGCGCCCCGGCGAACCGATCAGAAAGGCTTGCCGACCGTCACATAGACCGACCGGCGCAGGCCGAACTGCGGGGCACCGACACCGATGCCGGAGCCGTCGCGCAACTGGTAGCTGCGGTCGAACAGGTTGACGACGGCCAGGCGCGCATCGAGCTTGCCCAGCCCGCTCCCCAAGTCGAAGGTCTTGGCAACCGCGGCGTTCACGCTCGCGTAGCCCGGCAGATGCTCGGTATTGGCGAAGCCGTTGCGCAAGCCGCTGCCGTAGAGCAGGTCAGCACTGGCAGAAAGCCCACCGTCGAAGCGGTAGGACACGCCTGCCGAACCGCTCAGGCGCTGCTCGTGGTCCAGGTGCACCCAGTTCGAGGCGATGTAGTCGAGCTTGTCCTGCGAGAAGTTGAACTGGCCGGTCTCCAAGCCCTTGCCCATGGCATGCGTGAGGCCGACATTGACATAGCCGCCGGCCCTGTCGCCCTTGTAGGTTGCCGACAGGTCCAGGCCGTAGATCCGGCCCTGCTCGTAGTTGAAGGCCGAGAAGATCAGGGCATTGCCGAACTGGCCTTCGTCCTGAAGATGCCTGACTTTGCGGTAGTAGCCGTCTACGCTCACCGTCAGCTTCGGCGCCACCTGGTAGGCCAGGCCCAGGTCGTAATAGTTCGAACGCTCTGAGCGCACTGCGGTGTTGGCGTCGGACGGCAAGGCATTGGTGGTGCCAAGGAACTTCTGCACGGAGGTGGTGTCGATCTTCTCGGTCGGCGGGGGCGTGAAGTAGCGCGCATAGCCAGCATGCAGACGCAGCGTCTCAGACGCCTCGTACACCAGGCCCAGGCGGGGGCTGAACTGCTGTTCGTCGACGACCGTGTGCACCTTGTCGTAGCGCAGGCCGTAGTTGATCGTCAGCGGCTTGACCGGCTTCCACTCGTCCTGCAGGTAGGCACTCCACAGGTGGCCGGCGATGCGCGAGTCGTCCTGGATGAAGATCGGCACGCCGCTGGTCTGGTTGCCGCTGGCATCGGCCGGGAACACCGAGGCGGCATTGGCGGACGTCACGTTCTCCTGCTGGGCAAACAGGCCGGCACGCACCATGTGGGCCGCGTTGAGCTTGTAGCTGAAGTCGCCCTGAACGCCGTTGGCATCGTTGCGGCGCAGGATGTCGGCGGCGATGCCGTTGAACTGCAGGTCGCCGATGGCGTCCGGCCGGTAATGCACGTCCGTCACGCGGTTGAAGACGGAGAGCTGGTAGTCCACCTGGCTGCCCACGGTGCCCTGGTAGGTCGCCACGACGAAGCGGTTGCGCTCATTCTGGCGCGCATCAAGCGTGGCAGAGTCGACCGGCGGATGGCCATCGGTCGTGAAGCTGGGCGACTGGCCCGGCACGTTTGGGATCTGGAAGCGGTCGTTGCTGGTGCCGAACATCAGGCTCACGCGGCTGTCGTCGCCAAGTACATAGGACAGCAGGCCGAAGGACTTCGCCTGCTGCGTCCGGTCGTGCAGCGCGTTCCGATCGGCGGTCGGGTTCTCGATGCCGATGTTGTTCCGCTCCAAGGAGCCGGTCAGGAAATAGTTCAGCTGACCTTGCGTGCCACTCAGCTCCAGCGACGTCTCGACATGGCCGCGGCTGCCGAAGGTCAGGCCGACGCTGCCACCGCTGCCCGGCGTGTCGCCCTTGCTCTGGATGTCCACCACGGCCGCGTTGCGGATGCCGTACTGGGCCGGCAGCGCGCCGGTCAGCACGTTGAGGTGGTCCGCGAAGCGGGTTTCCAGCGCCTGGCCGAAGCCGCTGATGGACTCAGGAATGATGACGCCGTTGATGCGGTACTGCACGTTGGCATGGTCGCCGCGCACATGCAGTTGGCCGTAGGAATCCTGCACGACGCCGGGCGTCTGCAGCAGTACCTGGTTCAGCGGCGTGCTCTCGCCCAGCGGCAGGTTCTTCAGGTCCTGCTTGTCCAGGCGGTAGATGCTGCTGCCGGTGTCCGGCGACAGCGCGTTGCGCGCCGCATCCAGTCGCTGGCGCGTACCGGTGACCTCGACACGCTGAAGGCTCGCGGTGCCAGCATCGGGTGTGGGCGGATTGACGGGCGCCGCCGGAGTGTCGGCGGGCGTGGGGTCGGCTTGAACGCCGGCGACAGAAAAGACGCAGAGGCAGGCGGCCGCGAGCGGCGCCAGGGCAAAGGAACGCATGGGAGTAACTTCCGCAGGAAAACGCAAACACCCGTGCTCTCCTGGAGCGCGGGAAGGCTTGGATTCAGGCGGAAGCAGGCGGAGCGCGGGCCGGCGGGCGCCAGTCGGCGGTGCGCTCGACGACGGCTGCGACGGGCGTGGCGACCCGGGTCTCGGCCGCGACGCCGACCAGCAGCGTGCCGGGCTCGGCTGCCGCGGCACCGCCGGCCAGGTTGGCCGCGGTCAGGCAGAGGTCGCAGTGGACCAGGTGGGCGACGCCATCGTCCTGACGCTCGCCGCTAACGTGCGACAGCGCGTGCACCCCCGCCATCGCCTGGGCGATGGGCAGGAGAAAGGCCAGCCAGAGCAGCCAGCGATGAGCGACACGACGCATGTTCACGGTGGGGCCTGTTACCAGGGCAAAGATCGGTGCGAGAGGGTCTGCGCGGGCGCAGGGCTCAGCGTGCGGCGCAGCCCGGGCTGGTTGCCCGGGCAAGGCACGCAACGACGCCATGCGCCCGCGCAGACCCTCTCCATAAGGGTTGTCACTCAAAAGCCCGCGCGCGGCGTTGCGAAGCCTCGCTGGGGACGACCCCAGCTTCGTTTCGCGCCTTGCTCGCGGGCTTTTGAGTGTCAACGCACCCGAACTTTGCCCTGGTAAGAGGCCCCGATCCTAAACTCGGCGTCTTACAGAGCCTGAAGTCACCCTCTCATGAAGCTCATCGACACCATCCTGGCCGACGCCCCCGCCATCACGGCCATCCGCCGCGACCTGCACAAGCATCCCGAACTCTGCTTCCACGAGGAGCGCACCGCCGACGTCATCGCCCAGGCGCTGACCGACTGGGGCATCCCCATCCACCGCGGCTTGGGCAAGACCGGCGTGGTCGGCATCGTCAAGAACGGCACGTCCGACCGCGCCGTCGGCCTGCGCGCCGACATCGACGCCTTGCCGATGACGGAGCGCAACCAGTTCCCGCACGCCAGCAGCTACCTCGGTCGCATGCATGCCTGCGGCCACGACGGCCATACAGCCATGCTGCTGGCCGCCGCCAAGCACCTGTCCGCGCACCGCAACTTCGACGGCACGGTCTACCTCGTCTTCCAGCCCGCCGAGGAAGGCGGCGGCGGCGCCCGCGAGATGATCAAGGACGGCCTGTTCGAGAAATTCCCCATGGAAGCCATGTTCGGCGCCCACAACTGGCCCGGCATGAAGGCCGGCCAGTTCGCGCTGAAGACCGGGCCGGTGTTCGCGAGCAGCAACGAGTTCAAGATCACGCTCAAGGGCAAGGGCTCCCACGCCGCCATGCCCCATCTGGGCATCGACCCGGTGCCCGCGGCCTGCCAGCTCGTCACGGCCTTCCAGACCATCGTCAGCCGCAACAAGCGGCCCATTGACCCGGGCGTCATCTCGGTGACGATGATCCACGCAGGTGAGGCGACGAATGTCGTGCCCGACACCGTCGTCATGGAAGGCACGGTACGCACCTTCACGCTGGAGTTGCTGGACCTGATCGAACAGCGCATGAAGGCCATGACCGAGCAGCTGGCCGGCGCTTTCGAGCTGACGGCCGAGTTCAGCTTCCGCCGCAACTACCCGCCCACCATCAACCACTCTGCCGAGACCGAGTTCGTTCGTCGCGTGCTGATGGACATGGTGGGTGCGGACAACGTGCAGGAGTTCGAACCCACCATGGGCGCCGAGGACTTCAGCTACTACCTGCTGGAGAAACCCGGCTGCTATTTCCTGATCGGCAACGGCGACGGCGAACACCGCACCGGCGGCCACGGCCTGGGCCCCTGCACCCTGCACAACCCGAGCTACGACTTCAACGACGACCTCATCCCGCTCGGCGGCTCGATGTGGGTGCGCATGGCCGAGCAGTGGTTGAACGCGCCGCGATGAATTCCGAACAGATCATCCAGGACACCCGCGACTGGGTCGTCAAGGCCGTCATCGGCCTCAACCTCTGCCCTTTCGCGAAGGCCGTCCACGTCAACAACCGCATCCGCTATGTCGTCAGCGAGGCGACCGAACCGGAAGCCCTGCTGAAGGACCTGGCTCGCGAACTGCTCGCACTGAACCGCACCGACCCCGAGGAGGTCGACACGACACTGGTCATCCACCCCCAGGTGCTGACCGACTTCCTGGACTTCAACGATTTCCTCGACGCCGCCGATGCCCTGGTGGACGAGCTGAAGCTGGACGGCGTACTGCAGATCGCCGACTTTCACCCGGCCTACCAGTTCGAGGGCAGCGAGCCCGACGACATCGCCAACTACAGCAACCGCTCGCCCTACCCCACGCTGCACATCCTGCGCGAGGACAGCATCACGCGGGCCGTCGAGGCCATGCCCGACACGGCAGCCATCTTCGAAGGGAACCTGGACACCCTGGAGCGTCTTGGACTGGACGGCTGGAAGGCCCTGGGCCTCAAGGCCTGAGCCTCACTCCTTGACCCAGGAGAAGGCGCCCCCGCCCTTCTTGGGCGAATTGGCTCGCGTGCGCAGCACGGCGTCGAAACCACTCTTGCCGCCGTTCCAGATGGCCGTCAGCAGGCCGATCACGTCCTCGCGCGAGTAGGCATCCAGGTCCGCGCGGAACTGCTTGATAGCCGCGGCCAGCATGTCGCGCGGCAGCTCCTGGTGGCAGGCCAGCACGAGGAACATCACCGCATAGAGATCCGGCCAGGCGCCGCATAGCGTCTGGATGCGCTTGAGCGCCTCAGCCGGCGCCGCGCGATGCCCGGGCAACAGCCAGTCCAGCGGCTCGCTGCCTTCTTGCTGCACGGCATCATCCATCGCCTGTCTCCTTGAAGTCTCGATTTCTCACGCGGCGGGACGAGTGTCAATCATTTATGACCTAGGGCTTGCGCAATACCGCACGCCAAGTGCTTCTAAATGGGGCCTGACGCCTCCATCATGCGGCAAACTCCGCGGCTGCTCTCGTGTCCCCCGCCGCCATGCAACCCAAGACCCTAGCCCTCATCGACGACGACGCTGAGTACGCCGAGTTCCTGACCCAATACCTGCAGGAGCAGCAGGGCATCGCGGTCAGTCGCTTCGACGACAGCAATGCCTTGCTGGCCGCTCCAGACGCCTTCTCCTTCGACTTCTACCTGGTCGACCTGATGCTGCCCGGTGTCAACGGCGTGGAGCTGATCAAGATCCTGCGTCGCCGCACCGATGCCGGCGTGGTCGTCGTGTCCGGCCGCCTGGGCCCCGAGGTCTTCCGCGAGGTCATCACGGCCGGCGCCGACATGTACCTCGTCAAGCCGGTGCAGTTCGAGCAGGTGTCGCTGGCCATTGCCGCCGTGCAGCGCCGTGTCGCCAAGCCCTCGGCCGCCGATGCGGTCTGGAAGCTGGACCGCGCCAGCGGCGAACTCGTCGTGCCCGACGGCACCCGCATCCAGCTCAGCGAGGCCGACCGCCAGCTGCTGGAATGCTTTGCCGCCGCCAATGGCGAGCCGGTCACGCGCGAGGCCCTGCTGAACAAGCTGGGCCGCGAAGTGCCTGACGGCGAGGCTGACGACGGCCTGTCGGCCACCATCTACCGCCTGCGCCGCCGCATAGAGCGCGCCACGCCGACGCTGGTGCCGCTGCAGAGCAAGTCGCGCGTCGGCTATGTCTTTCGCGCACCGCTGCAGCTGATCTGAGGCTGCCGGCCTCAGATCACGGCACCGGCTGCCGTCTTCAGCACCACGGCATTGCGGCCGCCGCGCTTGGCTTCGTAGAGGGCCGCATCGGCGCGCGCGATCAGCGGGCCCACGAACTCATCCTCCGGTGAGGCCAGGCTGACGCCAACGCTGATGGTCACCTTGCCGACCTCGGGGAAGGTGGCCGCCTCAACCGCCGCACGGATCTTCTCGGCCGCCACGACAGCCTCCAGCGGCCCGGCCAGCTCCGGCAGCAGCACGGCGAACTCCTCGCCGCCGAAGCGGGCCGCGACGTCGGTCACGCGCACCGAACTTTGCAGCAGCTGGGCCACCTGGCGCAGCACCGCATCGCCGGCCGGATGGCCGAAGTCGTCGTTGACGCGCTTGAAGTGGTCAATGTCGATCAGCAGCAGGCCATGCACGCGGCCATTGGCGCCGTAGCGGCGGTCCAGGGCCTGGGCCTGGGCCAGACGGGCGTCCAGGCTGCGGCGGTTGTGCAGCCCGGTCAGCGCGTCGCGCGTGGCCAGGTGCTCCAGGGTCGCATTGGCAGCCTGCAGCTCGGCCGTGCGCTGCTCGACCTGGGCCTCCAGCGTCGCATTGGTCTTCTGCAGCTGCTGCTCGGTGTCGAGCAGGGAGCGCGCCATGGACTGCATGGCGTCGCTGAGCTGGGCCAGTTCCCTGGCGCCCGGATGGTCCGGGAAATCGGGGATGCGGCGCTCGGTCTCGACACGCTTGGCGATGCGCGCCAGCTGCTCGACCGGCTGGCTGATGCGCCGCGCCAGCAGCAGGGCAGCGAGCGTCAGCGCGGCGGCCATCATGGCGCCCAGCAGCACCAGCTCGCGGCGCAGATCGCGCACGGGGCGCAGCGCCTGCTCCAGCGGCTGGCGGGCGACGATGCGCCAGCCCAGCTCGGCATTGGTGCGCGCCGGCAACGTCGCCTCGCTGGTCAGGAATTCCTTGTCGCCGAATCTCAGCATGCCTTCGACGCGGCCGTTGGCCAGGTGGGTCGGCAGCACCGCCTCGCCGTTGGCCAGGGCGACTTTCATCGCCTCGGGATAGAGGACCCGGCCCTCGCGGTCGAGGATGAGGGCGTCGATGCCGCTGCCGGGCAACTGGCGGCGCGCCATGCCTTCGACGATGCCGGTCACCCAGCGCCAGTGGGCATGCGCTGCGACGACGCCGCGCAGCCGGCCCTCGGCATCGCGGATGGGGGCGGCGAAATCGATGAAGCGCGTCGGCTCGCCGTTGGGCTGGGCGGGCAGCAGGGTGGCCAGCAGCTTGGCCTCGTGCACGTCGCCCACGTAGACGCGCTCTCGCGCCGCGACGAACCACTCGCGCTGGGCGACGGAGCGGCCGGCCAGCATGCCGCAGGTGGCCTGCAGCACCGTGCCGTCAGGCGAGGCCACGCCCAGCCAGGCGAATTCGTCGTGCAGAGCCTGGCGGCGCTCCAGCGCGTCGCGGACCAGTTGGGAATCCAGCACGCCGTCAACGAGATACGGCGCGATGCTGAGCAGCTCGATCTCGCGCTCGCGGTCGCGCAGCTGGGTGGCCAGCAGCTCGGCGGCGGCCTGGGCCGTGGCCCGCACCGCTGACTGCTGGGCCGTGTAGAGCTCGTCGGTGGCCAGGCTGCCAAGGTAACCGCCCACGGCGGCGAGGATGGCCAGGGCCAGGCCGCCCAGCACGAGGCTGAGCTGGCCGCGCAGGCTGAGCGGGCCCCTCATGCAGCCGGTGCGGGTTCGGATCGCTGGCGCGACAGGTCGCGCATCAACCGGGCGACGACCAGGCGCATCACATGGAAGCCGAGCTTGGGGTTCTGGTAGTAGAGCAGGGCCATCTCCTCGCCCGTGAGGCTGTAGACGACGCATTCGGTGGCGGCCTCCAGCGTCAGGGTGCGGCGGTTGTCGGGCGCGAACAGCCCGATCTCGCCGACCAAGGCGCCCGGCTGCAGCAGCTCGTCATACTCGACCAAGCGCAGGGTGCCGGCGTCCAGATAAAGCATCTCGGTGGCCGCATCGCCCTGGCGCCAGAGCGTGGTGCCGGCCGCGACGGTGCGGCGGTGCATATGCGGCAGCAGCCATTCGGATACCGGCGTGTCGTCGCGCGCCCGCTCGATGGACTGCACCAGCTTGCGCATCTGCAGCGTCTTCTTCACGTTGATCGGGATCAGCACGCCGTACAGCACCAGGGTGGGGATGGCCTGCTTCAGCGCACCGTAGGCGACGAGAAAGCAGCAAGCCGTCAGCGCGGCGATGCGCAAGGGCAGCATGCTCTTCATCAGATAACTGGCCAGCATCAGTGCGGCGCCGATGAGGCCGAGGGCGGTGGCGAGGTAGTCGGTCATGGAAGGGTCCGATGGAGAAATCAGCAGTCAGCTCAGGTGGAGGGCGAACACCTCGACCTCGCTCGTCTTGCCCTTGAACTGCACCGGCCCGAGCGGCTCGCTGGGCAGCAGCCCGTCCAGTTCGGCATGCGTGGCGGCGTCGAAGAGCACCGTGCGGCCGGCGCTCTTGGTGTGGGCCTCCAGCCGGGCGGCGACGTTGACCGTGTCGCCGATGCAGGTGTAGGTCGCCCGCTGGCGCGTGCCGGTGTAGCCGGCAACGACGTCGCCGCTGGCCACGCCGACGCCGATCTGGATCTCGGGCCGGCCGACGGCGCGCTGCTCGGCGCTGAACTGGGCCACCATCTCCACCATCTCGGCCGCGGCCAGCAGGGCGCACTGGCCGGCCGCCTGCAGCGGCTGCGGCGCGCCGAAGATGGCCATCAGGCCGTCGCCGATCATCTGGTTGACGACGCCGCCATGGCCATTGATGGCGGCGAACATCAGGGTGTAGTAGGTGTTCAGCAGCTCGATGATTTCCTCGGGCGGCCGCGACTCGACCAGGGCCGTGAAGCCGCGGATGTCGCAGAACATCACCGTCGCCTGCACCACCCGCCCGCCCAGGGCGAAGCCCTCGGCCTCGAGGTTCTGCGCCACCTCGCTGGTGGCGAAGCGGCGCACCAGCTCGCGCTGCTGGTCGCGCAGCCGCTTGCGCTCCAGGCTGGCATTGATGCGGGCCTTCAGCAGCACGAGGTTGACGGGCTTGTGCAGATAGTCCTCGGCGCCGAGCTCGATGCAGCGCACCACGGCGTCCATGCCCTCGACGGCCGAGGTGACGATGACGGGCAGCTCGCGCAGCTCGGGCTGGGCGCGCAGCTTCTCCAGCAGCTGCAGGCCGTCCATGCCGGGCATGTGAATATCCAGCAGCAGCAGGTCGAAGGCCGATTGCTGCATGCGCTCCAGCGCCGCGAGGCCGTCCTCCACCATCTCGACCTGGTGGCCGAGCAGCTCGACATGGCGGGCCAGCAGCAGGCGGTTGACCCGGTTGTCCTCGGCCAGCAGGATGCGTGCGGACTTGGCGCGGCGGTCACGCATGGCGGCGCTCCCTCAGCGCCGTGCCGACGGCGTCGAACAGCTGGGCCAGGGCCTCGACCCGCGCGGCGGCCGAGGCGCCCAGCTCGGCCAGCGTGCTGTGCTCGAGCTGGCGCGCGGCCTCGGCGAAGGCGGCCGCGCCGAAGGTGGCCCCGTTGGACTTCAGCGAATGCGCGTGGCGCCTGAAGGCCACCGCATCCCCACCGGCCACGGCGGCACGCATGGCCGCCAGCTCCCGGGGGCCGTCCTCCAGAAAGGACTCCACCAGCTCGACGACGAATTCGGCGCCGGCGCTGTCCTGCAGCTCGGCGAATACCTGCTCATCAATCACTCCGCCTGACATCTCCCACCTCCTCCTGGCTCGCCCGCGCCAGCGCCTGCACGAGTTCGGCGACGCGGATGGGCTTGGTCACGTAATCGTCCATGCCAGCCGCGGCCGCGGCCTCGCGATCGGACGCAGCCGCACCGGCCGTCATCGCCACGATACGGGGCCTGCGGTCGCCCAGCCTGTCGACAATCCGACGCGTCGCCTCCAGCCCGTCCATTTCCGGCATCTGCAGATCCATCAGCACCAGATCGTAAGCACCGGCCATGACGGCCCGCACCGCCTCGGCGCCGTTGACCGCCAGGTCCGCCTTGTAGCCCAATTGGCCAAGCAAACGCAGGGCCAGCTTCTGGTTCACGACGTTGTCCTCGGCCAGCAGGATGCGCAGCGGGTGGCGCTCGGCCAGGCCGGGATCGGGTCGGGTCGCCGCGGGCCCGGTGACAGCCGGCGCCTCGCAGGCGGGCGCGTGGATGTCGAAGCGGAAGGTGCTGCCCTGGCCCGGGCCGTCGCTGTCGGCACTCATGCTGCCGCCCATCAGCTCGACCAGGGTCTTGCTGATGGCCAGCCCGAGGCCGGTGCCGCCGAACTGCCGGGTGGTGCTGCCGTCCGCCTGGCTGTAGCGCTGGAACAGGCGCGACAAGCCCTCCCGGCTGAGCCCGACCCCGGTATCCCTCACGGCGAAGCAGAGCCTGTCGCCCTCGCCGCGGGAGACCGTCAGCCGGACCTCGCCCCGGGGGCTGAACTTGACCGCGTTGGACAACAGGTTCAGCAGCACCTGCCGCAGTCGCGTCGGATCGCTCTGCACCGCCTCCGGCACGTCGGCGTCGACGTCCCAGGCCAGCGCCACGCTCTGCTCCGCCGCCCGGTAGCGCAGCAGGTCCACGCAGGCGGCCACCAGGTCCCGCACGAGGAGGGGCACCGACTCGACCGCCATCTTGCCGGCCTCGATCTTGGAGAAGTCCAGGATGTCGTTGATGACGGTCAGCAGCGCCTCGGCCGAGTCGCGGATGGTCTGCGCATGCTCGCGCTGCTCGTCGTTCAGTGGCGTGTCCAGCAACAGCCCAGTCATGCCGATCACGCCGTTCATCGGCGTGCGGATCTCGTGGCTCATGGTGGCCAGGAACTCGCTCTTGGCCTGGCTGGCGGCTTCGGCGGCCTGCGCCAGCGCCCGCTCTCGCTCGGCCTCGGCGCGCAGTAGCCGGCTCGCCTGCTGGTGCTCCCAGGCGCGGCGAACCATGGCATAGGCGAACAAGGCTGGCAGCGCGATATTGCCCAGGCTCGCCATCAACGGCGAGGGGAGATAGGCGTAGAGGTCCATCGGGCGCCAGAGGTTGACCATGCCCGCCACCGACAGCGGTCCCCAGACCAGCATGCCGAGCAGCCAGAAGAGTCCCACCCCCAAGGCCAGCTTCACGCCCTGGCGCCAGGCCTTCCAGACGGGCGGCACGATCAGTACGAATGTCATCAGACCCAGGGCCTGCAGGATGACGGGGCCCACGCCGCCCGCCGAGTTGTCACGAAGGAAAAAAGGAATCGCCGGCAGGTGGGCGAAGGCAATGACCACCAGCACAGAGCCCAGGCGCGGCGCCGTGCGTCGGCACTCGATCAGCACCAGGCTCATCAGCAGTCCCAGGCAGTTCGAGACGGGGTCGAAGCAGGCATTGAGCCACACCGCGGCCGGGAACTGTGGCGTCAGCGTGAGCGCCAGTCCGGAGCCGGCCCACTCACCGATCACTAGCCAGGCGAACAGCAGCGCGAACAGGAACTGCCGGCCGTCTCGCCCCACCACGCCCAGCACCAAGGCCACCACGGCCGTCAGGGCACAGCCCAGCGCGAGGGTGAGATGCAGGAAGTCGTAGCGACGCGCCCCGGCGTCGGCGGCGGCGAGATCCGCCGCGTCCAGCACCACCGTGTAGCGATCCCGCTCCACGCTCAGGTACAACCGCCCCGCGGTATGGGGCAGGGTTGGAAAAATGATGGTGCCCCGGCCGTCACCGGCCGACACCAGCGCCTGGTGCCGCTCGCCGTAATCGACCGCGTCTGCCAGGCGGCGGCCCTGAGTGTCGTAGACGGCAACCGCCTTGTAGCCCGCCGCACCTTGCAGGCGCAGCACACGGCCTTCGGGAATGGCCGCCCCATCGAGACGTATCCAGCAGGGGTTGCCCGCGAGGCCCCGCAGCCGACCCGTGGTCACCGGCGTCCAGGCCTCTGTCGGCACAGCCGCCACACCGCCCGAAGCCACCGGGCCGCAGACCGCATCGAACGGCAATGCGTCGTCGGCCTGGGCAAGCCCGGCCGCCAGGGCCACACCCAGGGCGGCGAGCCCGCGCCAGCATCGCCACAGTGCGTCGCAGAAACCAAGGTTCATGCCCTGGCCTCCACCGCCTGCAGCGCCGCCACCAGCGCCTCCACCCGGATCGGCTTGGTCACGTAATCGTCCATGCCCGCCGCCAGGCAGGCCTCGCGGTCGCCCTGCATCGCGTTGGCCGTCATCGCGACGATGCGCGGCCGCCCCGTGCCCCAGCGCTCGATGATCCGCCGC
>Ga0194137_10000342_pt1 | contig 32276 bp, 36 predicted proteins | sample TARM_MetaG_T3_14_FD_134025 | JGI IMG/M metagenome (GOLD analysis project Ga0194137, IMG submission 134025) | Freshwater microbial communities from Pennsylvania, USA, analyzing microbe dynamics in response to fracking - TARM_MetaG_T3_14 (version 2) | ecosystem: Environmental > Aquatic >... | reverse complement strand
TCGAATTCCCATTAACATTCGCCTCTTAGTAGGCCGCCATTTGATACCGTTGATCCGCCGTCGCCCCCGTCAAAGTTTCCCTCAATCTCGGCGACAACAAGTTTCCCAGGGCCACCGTCATCAAAGCGAAGAGATCCAGTCCCAGTGCCACCAAATATTTGAAGGCCCAGGGCCTCAGCTTTTTTGGCATATCGACTCAAGCCTGTGGCTATCCGCTTAACCTCTTCAGGGTCTAGCCCAGCCGCCTCACATTCGTCCTCATTCACATACATGGCCGCTTTCCAATGTTGATTTACCCGCCCGCCTTCACGACGTAGACGCCAACTCCTGCAAAGGACATCCCCAGACCAGGGCACGCCATCAACAGGGATTCAAAATTTCCGTAGTGCTCACTTGCCTCACTGTAACCGGCGTAAGCCAGCAAGAGACCGAGAACTGCAAAACCTATCGCTAGAACTCTTGGGTTAGGCATAAAGGTCGGCTTCCCATCTTCCTAATCAAGCCAATGTTTCATGGTCGCAAGTCCAATTGGTCCTTGGATAAGAGAATAAAATGAGGCGTACATTTTCCAGGCAGAGCTTTCTTCAGGGTTTTTGATCCAGACAAGCAGGGCTGGAGCTATACCTGTGCCAAACCACAAACCAATAAGAATCCCGAAGATTAAGGTCAAAGTCGCTGGCTCCATTATTTCACCTTCCAATTTGTTTTAACTGTCTGACGCTTCACCGGAACTGCACCCCCCCACCGGTTTCCAACTATTCCCTTTCATCCTCGATCGCACGGTCCAGGTGCTCGCTGTCGTATTCTTCAGCGACTGACCGCAGTAGATCGAACCCTCCGGCCTGAAGCACAATTGCACGGTATTCAGTAGAGCGAGGATCGATCTGCGACAGCGCAAACAACACACCCTTGAGAAAGGCAACTTCATCATTGCTCAGTTCAGCCATACCGTATTCCTATTGTGACACCCGAACGCGGGCGTAAATTTCTTTGAACACCTTTTCCAGATCCTGAATCGCTGGGCGCGTCTTCCGGTCGATGGTTTCTTTCTGCTTGATGCCTGAGACTCGCATCAGGTCTTTGTGGTGACAGCCAGCCTCATACATCGCCTTGACCCAGCTATCACGATACGTGGCTACAGTAGCGCCCTCTATGCCTGCGTTCTCAATGAAAGACTTCAGCTTGGCTGACATTGCCCTGGGCTGATAGTCTGTTGATCCTTTCTTGCGCGGCGAGAGTTTGTACGGCTCACCACGATCATTCAGGAAGAAGGCGCTTTTGGGATCGGAGCCCCGATACCAGGCCTGATTACTCAAGCAAAGCTCCTTGCCCACTCTCCAGTCCATATAGACCTCGAAAAAAGGTAATGCATGATCCTCAGTGTGAAGCTCCCGAGCCTCGCCGTTGTAGGAACTGGTGGCTGGCAGGGTCCAGATCCGGAAAAAGTCACCGGACTGGTCCATCACATCCTCAAGACGGAGCAGGCTGGCTTCTGATGGTGTAAGCCCCCAGTACAGCGCACCCATAATCAACGCAGCATTACGCTTGCCGAAGGGTGGCGCAGAGTTCATATCGATAAGGCGCTGAACGTCGCTCTCGTTAGATAGTCTTAAGAGCCTGTTTTTCCTGTTTTGTCACCTTTTGACACGGTTTATCTCACCCATAGTATTGTTTCTGAAGCGCTTTGATTGTGGTAAAGCGCGCCCAAAGTTGAAAAATAAAAAGTTAGTTTTTTGTTGCCTAAATCATGTTCCTGACTATATTTAAAAAAGTTAAGTTTCAGGAAGAAGTGATGTGGGTTTTCAAGTAATAGAACAAGTGGTGAATGCTGCTCGAAGAAAGCTGCTGGTGCAAGACCTGATTCCGGTCTATTACCCCAATCTTTACATCACCCTCGAACTTTCCGGCAGAGCCCTCGAAACGACCAAGAAATATCTGGAACATCTAGCTGTATTTGAAGAGTTTCTGGCCTTTTCCTCCATTGACCTCATTTCTCGCCTCGAACAGCGCCCTAAAAGCCAATACCTGACAGACAGTGAACTTTCTAGCTTTGTATCGGACGCGGGGTTTACTAAGGATACTTTGGCTTTGAAGTATGCGGGGATGCGCTTGCATCCGACTGCATACAAAACCGTTGGCAAAGTCCATGCGCGGCAGCGAATCGAAGCGGTACGCGACTATCTGGCTTTCCTCTATGACAAGTTGGGTGACCTCTCAACACGATTTGAGGCGGTTGACGATGTGAAGAGGCGCATCAACCGCAAGATCAAAGCGGCCAGCCCTGCGTGGAAAAAACGCGAATTGACGAAATGAAGGGGCTTACCAGTCACGAGCGAAGTCGATTGCTGGAAATCATGCATCCGGATAGCGCTGAGAACCCCTTTTCAGACGAAGCGATCAGACTGCGTAACTACATCATTTTGCTCTTAGGTCTCGATATGGGGCTGCGACGCTCCGAGATGTTGCTGATCAAGACCAGTGATATTCAGTGGCACAGTCATCAACTAGCGGTGGTCAACCTGGAGGATGAGAGCCTCGATCCACGAACGACGGCTCCGCAATTCAAAACCCACGAGCGCATGCTGGTTATGACCGATGACCTGTATGACGCTATCAATGAGTATGAACCCAAATATCGCTCCAGAAAGTCGCATGGAGGTGCATCGCTAGCCAAAAAACATCCATTTCTACTCGTTGCACACAAACGAAATGAGGGTGCCCCGCTGACCATCAAAGCCGTCGATGGCGTCCTGTCCAAGGTCCGAAAAATAGCGCCGGAACTGGCGCATGTTCATCCACACATTCTGAGGCATGACGCGGTCTATACCATGCTGGAAAGCATGCGTGAGGAACTGGACACGCTCTCACCGGAGGATCGCACTACCCAAGTTCAAAAGACCCTCACATGGATGTTTGGTTGGAGTCCAGGATCAAACATGCCCGGTCTCTACGGCGCGAAATTCTGGAAAGAAGAGGCAGATAAAGCGATACAGAAACGGGCCGAGCGGTTTGAAGCCAACCGTCGGAAGGCTAAGGCCGTCACAACACAAGGAGATTCAGCGTGAACATAGCCGTCGATGCACTTCAAGCACCCACAAAAAACACCCTCGATGCTTGGCTGAACACGCCGCGCTTGGCCAAGTGTGGGGAGATGTTCACACCCGCTGAACCGATGTGGAAACCGGATAAATCGGCTAATCTCACAGTCAACTGGGAAGCGGCCCTTGCCTGCGTCTCACCGGCTTGGCAGCCCTGGCTGCACGCCGCCCTTGCCTATCGAATGGCCGATCAGGCAGCGGTGTCGGTTTCTGGCGTCGCCAGTGTGTTGTCGCGGGCTGCTCGGAGCGGGCTTGACCCGCTCAATAAGGCACACCTGATCGATCTGCGGGAGCGCTTTGGAATGAATGAGTTTAGTGCCCTTGCCGCTTTCATGGCGTTTTGGCACGACTGCGAATCCCTCGAACAGCGCCCGTTGCAATCCCTGATCGATGCCTACCAGGCAATGCCCAGAAAAAAGGGTTCCAGAAAAGATGTGGTTCTCTGTCTGGACCCCGAACAAGGTCCGTTCACGCAGGTGGAGCAGGATGCGCTGCACCAATGGATCCATGAGCAGTTTTGTCACGATCAGTTAGATCCGGAGCAGTACCTGTACCTGCGCATGTTGATGATTTATGGACAGCGTGGTGCTCAGGTGCGCATGTTGGTTTTTGGTGATTTCACGAAAACTGACCAAGGCTGCAAGGTCAGGTTTTATCGGTCAAAACAAAAAGACGACGAGGCGGGCTGGCGAGCAAAGTCCGAAACGTTCAGTCTGGATCAGGACCTCTACGACACCGTTCAGGCCTACAAAGCACTGGTTCTGGGGCAACTCTGGAAAACGTATCCAGATCGCGCCGACTGGGATATCGCCATTGAGAATGTGCCGCTCTTTCGCCGGAGGCTGGATAAGGACACAAAAATGTGGCAGCGGTTAGATCCCCCTGTTTTGATCGATAGCCCCCTCCAAAAAGACCTCGAATACGCGCCGCAGCCGATCTTTCATGTGGGGGTAGGCTCGGTCAAGCACTGGCTTGATCGCATTGAGCAGATGGAAGGCTTTCCGATTTCGCATCGCACCCATCTTCCGCTGAAAGTAACTCGGGGGCACCGGTTTAGGCACACCCTCGGAACGGACCTGTCCAATGCCGGGCTCGATGAGTGGTCGATTGCCCGAGCATTGATGCACACAAATACTAAGACAGTGCGAAAGTACCGGCAGGTGTCGGCAGAGTTAATGGCGCTGATCGACTCGAAGATGAGCGATCATTTGGCCTTAGTGGTGAATGCCTTTACTGGGCGCATCGTCACCGATCGCTCCTCAGCGAAAAACGGGGATCGATCGGATCGACAAATTGAGGATCTGGCGGTGTGCGGTGCCGATGCCGCCTGCCATTTGGATGCGCCCTTTACCTGTTACCCATGCGGAAAATTTCAGCCCCTTCTGGACGCCGATCACGGAGCGGTCCTGGAGCGATTGGAGCGTCGTCGGGCACAAACTATTGCCACGGATAAAACGACAGGCGTGCTCTGGGATCGCGCCATTCTGGCTTGCCGCAAGGTCATTTGGGACTGCGAGGCCATCCGCCAATCATCAGACGCCAAGAGGACCAGCAAATGATTGATGGGGTTGACGCTAAACCGACGAATAACGTCGTCGATTTTGAGCCTAAGAGCCACCTGGATGCGGAGACTCAGCTCGCGTCGTTTATCCAATGGGCAAAGGAGACTCTGCCTAAAGGTATTCCCGATCACGTGCACGAAAGTATTCGTTGGCAAGATAGGAGCTGGCATAAGCATGGTTTCACAGGCTGCAGTTTCTTTGCATTAGGATCGACCAGGACTGCCCCTCGGGAAATGCAGCCACCCTTCACGGAGTTTGCCAAAGCTCTACTGGTGTACCGTCGGGTGTATTCAAAATTGAAGACTGTTGGAAACTGGCTGGCCATCCTTAAGTCGCTGGAAGCCGCTCTGGTCGAGCTGACCGGTACGCGGGATGTGACACGGGTGTCTGCCGCTGTCTGTAATAAAACGTGCGAGCTGATAAGTCGACACTGGACAAAAGGCGACAACGCATACCAATTGAGTAAGTCACTTGAGGTCATCATCACCCTGATGCGGGCCAAAAAACTGCTTAAGACGGATTTTCGGTGGACCTCTCCGCTGAGGATTAGGCCGAGTGGCACGCTTAAGCAGCAAAAATTAGATCGAGAAAAGAAACTGCCCAGCCCTGAAGCGATCAAAGCCCTCGGTGAAGTGTTCACTAACGAAATGAACCGTCCCCTGGATATTGTTGTGACATCCGCCTGCGCATTGTTAATGAGTGTGCCGAGTCGTGTGGGTGAATTGGCGGATGTTGAGTTGGATTGCCTGGAGTTCAAAGAGGATGCCCGCGGCAATCGGCGGATGTTCCTGCGCTGGTACGCGGAAAAGAAAAACCAGGTTAGGCTGACGCCCGTCCTTAAGCCTGAAATGGAGCCGGTCGTTGAACGGGTCATCACCTTGCTGAAGCCGATCACAGATGAGGCGCGGGCTTACGCCGCCTGGCTGGAAGACCATCCCGATGAGTTTCCGCCCCATGAACGATTGCCACCCAAAGGGCCGGATGAGCCGCTCACATACACCGAAGCCTGCGCCGCGCTGAAAATGAGTGTTCCGAGGAAAAACGAGTCGAGAAGCAAATTCAAAACCGGTTTCATAAAACCCTTGGAGAAGAAGGAGGCTCTCAGCCCCGCCGCCCGAGCCCTCCTGGCCGAGATTCATGACGGGTGGGATGCCAGTGGAGGGAAGAGAATCTTTGTGAAGGGCCAGCAAGGAATCCAGGGTTATAAGTTTGACGACCAGTGTGTGATCACGCTGCGCAAGCTCAATATTCTGTTGCGTGAGAAGTATCTCCCGAAGGATTTTCCCTTCACCACGCCCTACACGGAGGGCAAAGCTCGGGTGAAGTACCGTGATGCGTTGTTCACCGTTCGCACGGGGGCTCTGTCTGAAGGCTCAGGTAGTGTTGCTATACACGGGTTTGGCGTGGAAATCGCGGCGAATAGTGGCCGAATGGCTTTGCAGTTAGGCGATTGGAGCAGGAGCAACCAGCAAACGAAAAGTCTGTTCGAACGCCATGGCTACTCCGGTGTCACTGTCAACACGCATGCGTTTCGGCATGAATTGAACACGCGAATGCACCAGGCTGGTTTGTCACAGCTCCTGATTGACGCCTTCTCCGGGCGTACAACGATGGGGTCGGTCTACAACCATGAAACCATCGAGGAACGCACCCAAGCGGTTGCTGCTTACCACCCCAAAACCAAGCAGAACAGTATGGCTCTGCGTCTGGACAAGATCAAAACCAATCAGCCGCTGAGCATAGGGGATGTGAGGGATCTGCGTGAGGGTGAGCGGGACCGTATTATCCATGAAAGCCATGTCGGCATCTGTGTTCATGACTTCGCTTCCGAACCCTGCCCGAAAATGGGTGCTTGTTTAGGTTGCGGGCAGCTCGGTTGCATAAAAGGTGATGACGTGAAGCTGGCCAACCTCAAGGAAGAGCGAGAAGACCTCAAGCGCCGCTATGGCAAAGCGGTTGATGCCGAATCTCGAGACGATTGTGGAGGTTCAGAGTGGGTCAAAAAAGTGGGCGAAGATCTCTATAAGTGTGACGCACTGATTCGAACCTTGGAGACCCCTGAACTCGAAAACGGCGATATCGTCTGGAACGCGGATAATGGTTGGACGCTGACAAAAAACGCGGCAGCTATGGCCAGGCTGATAGATGCCAAGGTCATCGAAGATAAGGACGATCAAGAGGCTTTGCCGTCCTTGGATGAGGTGTCTGCAATGCTCGATGAGATCGAGGTCCAGAAATGGGACACTTAACCGACAAGGATGAAAAACGCATCATCAAATTGATCGAGGAATGGTCAGAGCCGAAGTTGACCTGGCCTTTGCTGGTTGAGGCCTGCAAAGAAAAATTGGGTATCAGCCGCGCTCGCCAGTCCCTGATGAAGTTGCCTGCTGTCGATATGGCGATGAAGAATCGCAAGGCGGCATTGAAGGCTCAGAACCTGAAGCCGGGTTGGATCAGCGATATTCGGGCAGCCAATGAGCGTATTGATGAGCTGACAGCGAAGAATCAGAAGCTGTTAGCGGCTGTTCGAGACATGCATAGGCGGTTTTTGGTCTGGCAAGCGAATGCGGATATGCACGGGTTATCGCAATCGATGCTTGAGCAGCCAGTATCCCAGCTTCGGAAGTGAACCTGGTTGAGTTTACAAAAACCATTCAGCGGAAATTCTGGTAGTTGAGTGCAGAAAAAGGTCGTTTGTTGGACACTCTCGCCGACCCATAGAAAGTGGTCAGATTTGCCTTGTTTAGCGTCCAGAAATCCCGTACAACAATCTATGTCCAGAAAAGGTACGTTTGATGATCATAGGTTATGCGCGGGTAAGCACGAGTGACCAGAACCCAGAACTCCAGGTAGATGCTTTGGAAAAAGCTGGGGCTGAACAGATCTTCCAGGAAAAATTCACCGGATCTCAACGTGAGCGACCCGAGTTGTCGCAATGTCTCCGTATGCTCCGAAAAGGAGATGTATTGATTGTCTGGAAGCTCGATCGTCTTGCCCGTTCATTAAAGGACTTGGTCGTTCTCGTTGAGGGGCTTCATGAGCGTGGGGTAGGTTTCAAATCCCTGACAGAATCCATCGACACGACCAGTTCAGGTGGTCGCCTCGTGTTTCATATCTTCGGCTCCTTGGCAGAGTTTGAGCGTGACCTGATTCGGGAGCGGACGATGGCAGGGCTTCAAGCTGCGCGAGCCCGAGGGCGAAAAGGTGGCCGAAAACCAGCAATGTCGGATACCGACACCAAAAAAGCCGCAGCGATGTTGCTAGACCCGATGATTACAAAGACAGAAGTAGCGGCGCACTTTGGTGTTTCGAGAACGACTTTGAATAAATCCTTACTGCGATTAAGCAACCCTAAGAGGATCTAGGGAGGGTCTGAATAACTGCTGCTTTTTGCCGATCTTGGCTTGAGCCGGCAAAAAATTGAAGATTCAGACACTTTTCTCCCGGTATTTGTGTGTTTTTTGCCCGTTCCCCGCCATTTTGGCGGAAAACAGGCGCACTGGACCTACGCCAGCAGGTATTTTTCGCCAATCAGCAGGTTGCTGAACGCAGCCAGCAGGTGCAGTCGATCAGTGTTTATGGCAAGTCCGCGATAGCGGACCTTGCCGTAACCGAAGACCTGTTTAATGTACCGGAATGGATGCTCCACCTTGGCACGTACGCTGGCTTTGATTTCTTCGGCTTTCAGCTTGTCGGCATCCAGTTTCTTCCGGGTCCCAGGCCGTTTGGCAATGAACCAAGAGACGTGTTTGCGATCCTTATGCTCATTCCGTTTTTGAATCCCCAGATAACCGGCATCACCGAACACGCGTTGCTCCTCACCGTGCAGGAGGTTACCGCTGGGAACGATGTCATGAACGTTGGCTGCGGTGGTGTCGATGCTGTGAATCAGCCCGAGAGTGTCATCAACACCAATGTGCATTTTCATGCCGAAGTGCCACTGATTACCCTTCTTGGTCTGGTGCATTTCCGGATCACGTTGGCCACTCTCGTTCTTGGTGGAACTCGGTGCGGAAATGATGGTGGCATCAACAATGCTGCCTTCACGCAGCATCAGGCCGTTTTTCTCCAGGTGCTTGTTCACTTCTTTGAACAGCACCTTGCCAAGGCCATGCTGCTCCAGAAAATGACGGAACTTAAGGATCGTGGTTTCGTCGGGCAGACGATCAAGCTTCAGGCCAGCGAACTGGCGCATGGATTCGATCTCGTACAAGGCATCTTCCATGGCCGGATCGCTGAGGTTATAGAACAACTGCATACAGTGAACGCGCAGCATGGCAGACAAAGGATAGGGAGGCCGTCCGTTCTGGCCCTTGGGGTAATAACGGGCTACCTTCTTTTCCAACTGCTTCCACGGAATCAGCTTGTCCATCCGTTGCAGAAAGATCTCGCGCCGGGTTTTGCGCTTCTTGGTCTGGTACTCGGCTTCGGAGAAGGTGATCTGATCCATGGTGGCAACGATCCTATGCGGTTGACGATGGCCGTATTATCGCTGATTTTGGGGACTTATTCAGAGTCTCCCTAGGTAAGTCTTCTTCGGCTGATACTACATCCTCGGCGTTGTCAATCTGGAGGAGGATGAGTGTAGATTGCCTCGGAGGTTCACTAGATCTGGGGAATCGTAATGGCCTGACGGTGCGCATATATTGTTAATTTAGATCAAACACTCGTTCAAACTGAGTATCAACATGAAATCATCGAGCAAAGTCCTGCTGCTAGTGCCTCTAATTTCAGCATACTCTAATGACCTGTATGCGGAAATTGAGCCCTATTCATGCCGCAACGGTCATTTTCCATCATACCAGGATATGAAGCTTGGCTTTGTGAGAGAGGGCGCTTCAGATCGAAGCTATTTTTACGATGACGATAAAGGTTGTCCGTACAGGGATGACTGCAAAGAAAAAGCATACATAGTGCCAGGCGATGAGGTTTTGGTTGCCAAGACCCAAGATGGCTGGAGTTGTGTTTGGTATCAGGGGGCGAGCGATAGTTTCGTTGGTTGGATGAGGTCTGAAAATCTGGGGCTAGCCCTCTATGACAGCAACTATAGCCTTAGCGACTGGGTCGGCAATTGGCGGTTCATTGGCACAGACACCTACTTAAAAATCACAGAAAACCGACAGGCTGAACTAAATGTTAGCGGTAAAGCATACTGGTCGAACGGCAGGGGTCTTACCAATTTCGGCTCAGTTGATGAGAAAGGAATCCCTGATGGAATGCATTTAGAAGTGAAATCAGGCGATGAGATATACGATTGCAAGGTTCACCTCCGTCTTGTTCAAGAATATCTCGTGGTCTACGACAATAAAACGTGCGGTGGAATGAATGTGAACTTCGATGGTGTGTACTTGAAAAAGTCGAGCTGACTTGACTGCCCTTATCCAATATCGGTCAGAGCTTGCCAATCCGAAGACCACGCCTAAAATTCTTTTTTCTCAACCGCTTTTGCTTGTCGGTTTCTGCTGGCGCTGCGTGGTTTACCTGCGCCGTTTTTCTCCGACTCTTTTTGGGAATTGGCACTGGTTCCCGATCTCTTGCTGCTGCAAGACTCGCGTAACATAGGATTTGGACTGGTCTAGCAAAGCTATCAAGCATCGAAAGCTCAAAGACGCCAACCGACGTTTCTTTGAGATGTGCCGGTAGGTTACTTTTAACAAGCAATTTCTTCCCATACGCTGTAAGCGCTGATTTTCTCAGATAAAAATCAGTTTCTTCATTGCGATAGATAACGTGTAGTCGAATAAAATACTTGTCGATTTCCACATCATGACGAAGCTGAATTGGAATCCAGCCATCTCGGATCCATTGGCTATCAATTTCATATTCACACTTGAAGTTATTGTGGTTTTTGTTCCGAAACTTGGCCGGAGCGCTGGCCTTGTCTGTGCATGGGTGTTTGGGCCAAGGGGGGCCAAGTTCATCGAAGAAGACGCGGCCACCATCTGGGGAACAATAAAAGAAAACGGGCTGGCCGCAGGCGGGGCAGGACGCATTTGGTCGGGTATAGCTTTCGAACGAAAAATCAAGTGGCGGCACCCATTGATTGTAGTTATTGCCGTCCAGTCGCTTGCCTGTATGCCCGTCGCCACCCCAGCCACAACGGCAATTCGACGGATGATTCCATGCGTTACACATTAGAAAAGCTCCGATTCATTCGATGATGTTTAGCCGAATTTTCTTTTGTATTGGTGCTATCGGCTTTTCGGCAGCCTAAATGTCATGCACTTTCAATAGTAGTTCAGCTTTACCGTCTAGTTGCTCTTTCACCGACCGCCACTCCGGCATAAACCGATCCAGCAGCCTATAGAAGTGCGGACTGTGATTATGCTCCACCAGATGACACAGCTCGTGCAGTAGAACGTAGTCGATGGCCCGTGTAGGTGCCTTGATCAGGTGCGGGTTCAACAGGATGACTCCTTCTGGTGAGCAGCTGCCCCACTGGGTTTGCATCTCGATCATGCGCCAGGCCGGCGCCGTCGTTGTCCAAGGCAGACTCTCAACCATCAGATCGAGCCGTCGTTGGAACACCTCCAGGGCGCGATCCCGGTACCACTGGCGCACGGCTTTCTGAATCCGATCCGGTGTCAGCTCTTTTCCCTGCACCCGGAGCTGGCCGCCGATCAGTTTGCAGGTGACTTTGCGCTGCTCTGGAGCCTGGATGACTTTCAGGACGTACCGCCGGCCAAGGTACAGCACACTCTCACCGCTTACCCATTGTCGCGGTCGGACATCCCGATGGCGCTCGGCGATGTCGTCCAGGTGCTTGAGTATCCAGCGTGCCCGGCGCTGGACGGCAGATTTGACCGCCGGAAGCTGGGCCGACTCCGGGGCATCCACCTGCACCATGCCATTGGGATGCACATGCACCCGTATGGTGGCTTTCTTGTGCTCGGGCACATAGCACAGGTGGTACCGGAATTCCCGGTCGCCATACCGGGCCGCGTACTCCAGTGGTTGTTCGTCCTGACGGGACTCTACGGAGGTCATCACCGGGCCACTCCATTACGGAGGATCTGCACCACCTCATCGAGCATGGCCTTGGCCTTATCCAGCCCGATCAGCCCGAACAGCCGGGGTAGCAGGTTTTTGCGGACATCCTGCTCAATGCCCACGGGGTTCAGGGAGTTCTCGGCCACGGCCCGGTTCACCACCTGGTCGATCTCGAAGGCCTCCTGAATCAGCTGCTCGCCTTTCTTGGCTTCCAGTGCGGCGAACTCGTCGCCCAACACCAGCTTGAACGCGCCATAGTAGGCCTGGGCGTGCTTGTTGCCTTCAAACCGGTCTACCGGAAGGTCTGGCACTTCTCGGTCTTCCACCATGGCTTCCAGGTCACTGAACAGCTTGAACTGGGCCTTGTAGTCGAACAGGGACTCTGCTTTTTCGATGGCTTCTTTCAGCATGGCGGAGAACACCTTCTTGGCGTAGGGATCGTCGCCAAGCTTTTCCTCGATGGTCTTCTTGGTGCGGGTTTTGATCTTGTCGGTTTCGTTCTTGGTCTTTTCCTCTGACCAGTCTTCCGGTTTGTCTTCCACGGACGCGATCAGGGCCGGGTCTTCACCGGGGGTGACGCTCACGCCGATCACGTAGCGGTCGATCAGATCCCGAATCTGACCTTCGTACTCGGAGTAGTCGACGGTTTCCTGAGCATCCAGACGGATGACCTTGCGCAGATCGGAGAACCACTTGAGATCGGACTTGTACCGGCGAATGTCGGTTTCGGTGAAGGCCTTGTCCTCGAAGAAGCTCTGAGTCGAGAGCGCGGTCTTCAGGCACATACCGAACTCGGTCAGGGCCTCGTAGAAATCCTCCCGCAGCGCCTGTCGGGTATCGACTTCCACCCCGTCTTCGTCCGTCTCGTACTTCGGCATGAAGATCTGCCGGTACTGCTCCTGATCCAGCACGTTGCGCACCTCCCCGAAGAAGCTCCAGAGCTTGTCGTGCAGGCTTGGGAGCTTTTTGTACTCGGTGTCTACGTTGGCATACAGGCCGTCGATGTCCTCGATGGCAAAGCCGCCCTGGGTCTGGTCCTCATAGTTCTGGTAGTCGCTGATGGCGGTATCCAGTTCCTTTAGGATGCCCCGGTAGTCGATGAGGTAGCCAAATTGTTTCTGGGGGTGCAGCCGGTTCACCCGGGCAATGGCCTGGATCAGGTTGTGACCCTTGAGCTGCTTGTCGATGTAGAGCACCGCGTTGCGGGGTTCGTCGAAGCCAGTCAGGAGTTTGTCCACGACAATCAGGATGTCCGGCGGCCCGTCGGTACCGAAGTCCTCAATGATGTGTTTCTCATAGTCCTGAGGATCACCTGTGACGTTTTTCTTCCACCACTCCTGCACCAATGGCAGGTTGGACTCGTCCGCGTCGGTGTGGCCTTCACGGGTGTCCGGCGCGGAAATCACGATGGCACTGGTGACCTGGCCCCAGCTGTCGAGGTGCTGTTTGTAGCGAATGGCGCTGAGCTTGCTGTCGGTGGCCAGCTGACCCTTGAGTTCCAATCCGGCCTTCTTGAAGTTTTCGCTGAAATGCACGCCGATGTCGAAGGCATTGAGCTTGATGCGATCCTGGGCGGTGTATATCTGGCGCTGTTTGGCGTACTTGCGCTTCAGGTCTGCCTTCTGGTCGTCCGACAGGGACGCGGTGACTTTCTCGAACCAGGTGTCGACGGCTTGCTGGTTCACATCCAGCAGGGGCCTGCGTTCCTCGTACAGCAACGGCGTGATGGTGCCGTCTTCGACCGCCCGCTTCATGGTGTAGGCGTGGATGATGGCCCCGAACTTCTCGGCAGTTTCGCTTTTCTCGTTCTTCAGCAGCGGGGTGCCGGTGAAGGCTATGAACGAGGCGTTCGGCAGGGCCTGGCGCATCCGTTGATGGTTCTCGCCGCCCTGGCTCCGGTGTCCTTCATCGACAATGACGATGATGTTGTTGGACGGGTTGTAGCACTCCGGCTGCTTGGCGGCCGAGGCGAACTTATTGATGATCGTGAAGATGATTCGCTCGTTGCCCTGGCCGATGCGCTTGGCCAGATCCTTGCCGGAGCGGGTTTTGGCCAGCGCGTCGCCGCTTTTCTTGCCGGCGATGTCGGAACCAAAGGCACCGCCCGTCAGGAAGGTCTTGGACAATTGTTTCTCCAGATCCACCCGGTCGGTGACCACAATGATCCGGCAGTTTTTCAGGGCGTCACTGAGGAGTAGCGCCCGGCACAGATACACCATAGTGAACGACTTGCCGGAGCCGGTGGTGTGCCAGAGCACGCCGCCTTTGCGCTCGCCGCTGGGTTTGAAGTCGGAGATGCGCTCAAGAAGCGCCTTGATCCCGAAGGCCTGCGGGTACCGGGCCGCGATCTTCCCGACCTTGCGATCAAACAGGATGAAGAACCGCAGAAACTCCAGAAACCGGTGCCGGTCGAGAAGCCCAACCAGGAGGCGATCCTGTTCCGTCGGCATGACGGACTGTGACCAGAGCTGCTCAAAGTAGGCCCGGATCTTTGGGGGTTTATCCTGGAACAGCGCGTCCTTGTCCGACACGGACAGCGTGCGGTTCTTGATGTCCTGCACGTACCGGTCATCGAACTCCTCGTCCGTCCACTTTGACCAGAACTTCAGCGGGGTGTGCGTGGTGCCGTAGCGCCCGTCGTTGCGGCTGATCGCAAACAGCAGCTGGGCGAAGGCGTAGAGGTACGGGACTTCATCGTTCTTCTGGTTGCGCAGATGCTGGCTGATGCCTTCCTCAACCATGTTCTTGTTGGGGTTGCCGGAGGCCGCCTTCTTGGCCTCGATCACCGCCAGGGGAATGCCGTTGACGAACGCCACCACATCGGGCCGGCGGGTGTGGGTACCCTGAGTGGACAGCACTTCCATCTCTTCGGTGACATGGAACTCATTGTTATCCAGATTCTCCCAGTCGATCAGATGGATCGTGGGCTGGGCCTTCTTGCCGCCGATGAACTCGGTGACTGTGACACCCAAGGTCAGGGTGTCGTACACGGACTGGTTGGCGTCCATGAGGCCTTGGGCCATGGAGGGGGTGGTCACCTCGCGGATCACCTGATCCACGGCCTGGTCAGACAACGGGTACCACTGCCCCTTGAACTCGAACTTGCGCTGGCGCAGCACCCGCTCCAGCACCGGATTCATCACCACATCCCGCTGGCTACCCCGAAGGACCTGACATTCAGTGGCTGGCAAAAACGCCCAGCCCAGGTTGATCAGGGTGGCCAGGGCCGGGATGTGACTGGAATGCTGCTCATTCCCTTGAGGGGTGGTGTTCATGCGGCCTCCGTGTCCACTCGTACCCGACACTTGCCGGTCAGTAGTTGTTGCATCAAGGCCTTCTTTTCTTGTTTAAGAAAATGAAGGCGATGAGATAGTGCGCGAATTTCAGAATCAGCGGTTGTGAGCGTAATAGCTATCTGCCGCTGCTCCTCTATCTCGACAGGAACTTTAAACTCTCTTTGCTTGAGCTCTCGCATGTGGCGGCTGTATCCAAGGTTCGGCAACTCAACATGGCTCAGAACGAAGTAAGCAAATTTTTCGTTCAGGATTGGCTTAGCCTTTAAAACCTGAGTGCCATCTGCTCCGGGACAAAAAGGAAAATCAACCCACTTGAGTGCGCGAGTGTGATCGCCAAAGATGACTACAGGTAAATCGGTATAAGGGGAGTCGTGCTCGCAGTATCCAGCAATTTCGTTCTGCCCTTGATCGATAATCGGGATTGATCCTGAGAGCTGATATTCCGAAGACTTAACTTGGCTGGACTTCTGATTAACAACTGAAAAACCGTCAGTAAATGAAATAAATCTCCACTCCCCCTCAAACCCCGGCAACCGCTTCTTCCCGGTCAGCAATTGCTGCATCAATCCTTTCTTCCGCTGCTGACTGTTCTCAAGCAGGCGCTCGGTGGCGGAGATGGCCTGATCCCAGGTGGAGAGGATCTGGGCGATCTTTTTTTGTTCGGGGAGGGGGGGGCAAAGGACTCGAACCTTTCTAAGTTCTTCTAATGATATTTCCTTGAAGGTGCTGCCTTTGCTCAAGGCATTAACGCGATTCAATAGTGGCGCACTAGCCAGCTGATAAAAATGAAACCGATTGCTGTGACGTTCCGATACGGAAATGCGCGCCGTACCTTGCGTCAGATTAGCTTCAGGAAGCTCCGGAGGAACAATTGCTGACTCTCCTATATTTCCCCTCAGCGAAAATACGATATCACCGGGATGTACCGCAGACCTCCGGTACTTGTAGTGAATTTCGGTGCTCGTGCGTTGCAGATCATCAGGCTCAATAATGCCCCTAACATCTGAACTTTTAATATACGGAACACCGTCTGGTACATGCGGGCCAGCCTGCACGATTCCGTAAGAAATCTTCTCCTTGGCGATTTCTGATAGCGGCTTTACTTCCCAACCCTCAGGCACCATAACCCAACTCCTTCAGATACCCGTCCATCTGCTCGTTCAGCTTCGCTATCTCAGCCTCAATCTCCTTCCGCTCCGCTTGCACGGCCATCAGGTCGATCTCTTCCTCTTCCTCGAAGGTGTCCACGTAACGGGGAATGTTGAGGTTAAAGTCGTTCTCCTGGATTTCCTCCAGAGTGGCCAGATAGGCGTACTTATCGAGGTTCTCGCGCTGCTTATAGGTGTCGACCACCTTGGCGATGTTCTCATCGGACAACTGGTTCTGGTTCTTGCCGGCCTGGAACTCGCGGCTGGCATCGATGAACAGCACGTTGTTGTCGGTCTTGTCCTTGCGGAACACCAGAACCGCCGCCGGGATGCCGGTGCCGTAGAACAGCTTCTCGGGCAGGCCGATGACGGCATCCAGCAGGTTCTCCTCGATCAGCTTCTGCCGGATCTTACCCTCACTGGAGCCCCGGAAAAGGACGCCGTGGGGCACAACGACTGCCATGCGGCCGGTCTTCGGTTTCAGGGTCTCGATCATGTGCAGGATGAACGCATAGTCGCCCTTGGACTTGGGCGGTACGCCGCGCCGGAACCGGCTATAAGGATCGCTATCCGCGCCCTCAAAGCCCCACTTCTCCAGTGAGAAGGGAGGATTAGCCACCACGATGTCGAAGTGCTTCAGGCCGCCGTTCTCATCGAGCAGCTTGGGGTTGCGGATGGTGTCGCCCCACTCCAGCTTGTGGTTGTCGATGCCATGCAGAAACATGTTCATCTTGGCCAGGGCCCAGGTGCTGCCGATGGCTTCTTGACCGAACAGGGCGAAGTTCTTGGAGCCGTCGTGGCTCTTGCGGATCTGGTTGGCGCATTTGAGCAACAGGGAAGCCGAACCGCAGGCGGGGTCGCAGATCTCATCGCCTTCCTTCGGCGCGACGATCTCGGCCATCAGCTCGGAGACTTCCGGTGGGGTGTAGAACTCACCGGCTTTCTTGCCGGAGGTGGCGGCAAAGTTCTTGATCAGGTACTCGTAGGCGTTGCCGATGACATCCAGCTTCCCGATCCGACTCGGACGCAGGTTCAGCTCGGGCCGGGCAAAGTCTTCCAGCAGGTGGCGCAGGATGTCGTTCTTTTGCTTCTCATCACCCAGTTTGTTGGAGTTGAAGCTGATGTCCTGGAATACGTCAGCCAGCTTGACGATGTTGGCCTCTTCAATGGCGTGCAGGGCTTTATCGATCCGTTCCCCGTTGCCCGGTTCGTGGCGCTGGTCATACAGGGCGTAGAAGCCGGAATCCCGAGGCAGCACAAAACGCTCGTTCTTCATCAGCTCTTCGATCAGCTCCGGCGTGTCGCCGTACTCGGTCACGTAGTTGTCGTAGTGATCCTGGTACACATCGGACAGGTACTTCACGAACAGCATGGTGAGTACGTAGTCCTTGTAGATACTGGGATCTACGGTGCCCCGGAAGGTATCGCAGGCGTTCCAGACTGCCTTGTTGATCTGATCCTGCTTGATCGAATCGTTGCTCATAGAGGTTATTTCCCTGTTGTCGTATCCGGACGAAGTATTTGTCGGGCAACCGCATCGGTCATGCGCTGCCGGTTCTCGATTAACTGTTCCAAGAGCACCTGCTCCCGGTGTGCGGCCTCGGCCAGCTTCATCATCAGCTTTTGCTGCTCGATGGGCGGAACCACCACGGGCAGGTCGCCCAACTGAGTCTTGGTCACACTGGGGGCCGAAGAGCCCTGTGAACACATGGCGAAGTATCGCTGGGCATCCACATGGTTCAGCTGCCAGGCCAGAAACTCGGGCATGAGGTTGAAGGCCTCGGATTTCAGACGCAGGTGAAAGAAATTCGGGGTGCAGACAGTGTTATGGGGCAGTGCCTTGATCACAGCCGCGTCATTTCGAGTGCCCCGGGCCATGAACAGGATGTCGCCGGGCCAGAGGTAGTCGGGGCGCCGTCGGCCTGGCAGGGTCACCCGATCAAGGGTTTGACCGTCTTTGTCGTCCAGGGGCTCTCCCACGACCAGATGCCGAAACTGCACCACGAACGCATTGCCATCTTTGTCCGCCGGCAGCTTGCCGCGGAACGGGTAGCCTGGGTGGATGTTGGCTAGGCTGCGCAGTGGCAGTTGGTGTTTGGCGAGCTCGATCATGCAGTATGCTCAATGATGCACTTCATGTTGGTCAAAGTAGATGAAGATGCATCATTGCGCAAGATGCAAAAGCTGCATGCAAGCCGTTGATTAACCCTATTGCCTAGCAGTTATGCGACATGCTCGGTCGCCCGCAAGTATTAGGCTTGAGTTTGACTATTTAATTGAATCTGGATATTTTTGAACCACTTTCACCATTGGGTGAATGGCCGATTGGTTAACACCGTGTCAAGCACGTTCTGAACAAACCAGGCAAACACCGCTTTCCCAGCGATGTCCCGCCAGGTGTCGTTCTGCACAACTTGAACAGTGCGTTTCGAGCGTTTCGTCACAGCACACCTCCAATCAGATAATACATCAAGGTACATTTGCGGCGTGCTGCCTACACCTTTGTAGGTGGTTAGTAACTCATCGCTTGCTTCGATGGGTAGGTGGCATCGTAAGGTGTCGCTCGACGGTGACAATACAGACAAGCGGCCGCAGGATGCTTGTAGTCACCGGATCCAAAAAGGAAACTATGTCATGGATGAACAGCAAAGCTGGTATCGCCGCCGCAGCTATGCCCATTTCGACCGCCCCATCTCAAAACCCCAAGCAAAAACTCTCGTCACGAATCCAGATCGGGTATCTCGCCATGCTTTTTGGCCTGTAATACTGAGCCCCCAAAAGTCGATATCCATCAAGAGCGAAAACGGTCGAAGGGTTTGGCGAACCAAAATACGACCAATCGTATATGCGGCCCACAGCGATGCCCACATATATGCCTACTACGCGAAATCCCTGGGAGATCTCTTAGAAGACCGGTACGCAAAGCTTGGGGGAGAGCACGTTCTCGCCTATCGAAGATTTAGTCCAGCGCGCTGCAATGTTCATTTTGCATATGAGGCGTTCACCGAGATTGCAGAAAATGAGGCTTGCGACGTAATTGCCATTGATGTCGAAGGGTTCTTCGATGCACTTGATCACACGCATTTGAAGGCTGCTTGGGCTGGTTTGCTCGGCACGTCTGAACTGCCAAGTGATCATTATGCCGTGTTCAAAGCCTGCACGCGGGATACGGCGATTGCGGTGCCCAAATTACGGGATCTTTTCGGCGGCGAGATTAAACGACGGGCCGGAAAGGCGGGCCGAGCTATTTGTAATCCGAAGGAATTCCGGTCACATGTGAAGCCACATCTGCGTTCTCGACATGACCTTGTATGGGAAGTTAAAGGTAAACCAGCCCCTGCCTATCTCAAAGGCCAACCCGCGGGCATTCCACAAGGGTTGCCGATAAGTGCCGTCCTGGCAAACCTTTATATGTATGATGCCGATCAGAGGATCCAACAGAGCATTCGTAAGCTTGGGGGGACCTACCGCCGTTACAGTGACGATATCCTGCTTATTGTCCCCAATGGACGAGGAGCAGAGGCGGAATCTGTGGTGAAGATCGAATTGGGCAAAATCCGACTTCAGGTCAACTCCGCCAAAACCGTGCGCTGCCGCTTCCTCCGAAAAGAAGGGACGCTGCGCTCATTCTCTGTAGATGAGAATTTTATAGTTCAGAGCCCTAGTTCGGCTTCCTATCTGGGTTTGACGTTTGATGGCCGAAACATGAGAGTGCGCGACTCGACAACCGCGCACTTTATGATAAAAGCCAACCGCGCAATTGATCGCGCTCGAATTGCAGCAGCCGCGCGCGGTGAATCCCGGTTAAAGAAGCGCCAGCTTTATGCCCGCCTGACTTCCCTTGGGTACGGTACAGCCTACGGTGATGCTGTCTACGACCAATCAAATCAGGTCCTTCCGAAAGGTGCTCCGAGGCTGGGCTTCTTTAAATACCTCCAGCTAGCCGCCAAGGTGACCAATAGTGATGCGATTCGCACACAGATCCGTCAAATTGAAAATCAGGTGTTCAGAGAAATAGACCGCGTTGAGAAACGTCTAGAGAAGCATACTGCCTCACGATGATTTAAAGGCTGTAGACTACTGCGCATAATCTGAGGTTATGGTGAAACCTCTCTGGGGACAGGAGCCAGGCCTCTCCCTGGCGCGTCACACCACTGGGCAGGTGTCGCGTTTGCCTGGCATCCGTGCCGGCGCTGAGCCTCGATCGTCCTGATCAAACGGCTCTGATGCAGTATCTGTTCTTAGGGCGCCCGAGGTAATCCGAGATCTCTGTAAATCCGTTAAGACATTTCCTATAGCGAGACAGGCTCCTCTACAGGCTTTACCATGCCCCATGAATTCAAACGGTTACGGATGAACGGAGCGGTCAGTGCGGTATTTCCAGTGTTTGGTTCTGGCTTCGTCGTGGGTCATCGGGGTCGTGCCTGTGGCGGCAGAGACGGTCAAGAAAACGTCGTCGGGCATTTGTCACCCGCCAGAAAGCAGCTGGTATGAGCGTACGGAGCACTACACCGCATATGACTCTGTTGAAGCGTGCCTCGAGACGGACGGGCGACTGCCCAAGGGACTTAAATTGGCATCGCTTAGCGAGCGCCAGACGCGCTCTGGTGGCCGGAAGGAATACACTCGGTCCGCCTTCGGTCATGGCTGGGGCGACGGCGATGGGGATTGTCAGGACAGCCGGGCCGAAGCGCTAATCGCAACTTCCACAACCACGGTCCGATTTGCCGACGGCGATCGGTGCCGGGTAACCACGGGCCGCTGGATCAGTCCCTTCACAGGCAACGTGATTCAGAACAGCGGTGAGATCGATATCGATCATGTGGTACCGCTGGCCTGGTCTTGGGCGCATGGTGCCGACGATTGGCATGATGAAAAACGGGAGCGCTTTGCTAATGACCCTGTGAACCTGTGGCCAGTCGAGGCGCTGAATCGGAGTAAGGGCGCCAAGGGTCCGGACGGGTGGCTTCCGCCGTCGGGGCAGTGTCAGTATGTCGCCCGTTTCTCTCGGATCGTCAAACATTATGGGCTGCAACCCACACCGACCGAAGCTGCGTGGCTCCGTGACTTTTTGAATACTTGTCGCTCCTAACCAGGGCCACTGGATGTTCGGAGTAGAGCAAACCAATTAGTCCTGTATACCGTGCCCCCTCGTTTGCTTCTCTGGAGACATATGGATGGTTCGAAAAATGACAATTTTTGTGCTCGCGTCCTTCCTGGTTTCACGGGGACCGTTGGCACATGCAACTGATTCGAAGGCCCGCTTGGCTGTGCTGTTCATGGTTGAGAAAACTGGCCGGCACGCCAAGGCGCTTGCGCAGGAATAGGGTTAGGCAAAAACTGCTGTTGACCTGATCTTCTATCAAAGAGCTATGCCGGTCTCCTCATAAACTAAAACGGACATTGGAGCGGGAAACTATCTTTCCGCCAGAACCCCACGATTGAACGGAAGAACTGATCCCTTGAGAGTAGCTGGAGAAGCATTAATGGGCTGAAAGCTCTCATTAGCGATGCCACTAAACGGGTATGTTTACACATTGAACTATAGCCAATTTGCGTAGGCATCAACGTCGATCATAGGGACAGTGCCGCTGAATTGGAGAATTGAGATTAACCTCAACAAGAAAGCTGTGGATGCTTTCTGACTCGTAAGAAACGTGAAGTCCTCAACCTCCCTATCGAAGATGAAATAACCATGATTTGCAATGCACCCGATATTGATTAATCCATTATCGCGGTTTGCAAAAAGTTTATTTCTAAGGGATTCGCCCATCGCCGGGTTCCATTCGCTCTCCAAGGAAAGAACACCCCCGACGATAGGAATGAGGGGTTTTGGGTCATACGTGCCCCCGGCATGTGGTATCGGCAGACTTGTTCTATGTAGCTTTCTGACGCTTTCAATTTTATCTTGGGCGTATTTAATAACACCCGCATCAACTGATTGCTTTGCTTCAAAGACCGCATAGACACTTTCCGCTGGAACGAAAAGCTGCTTTTCGTAAACAAAAACGAATGGTGAATATTGGCGATCATAAACGACTACGTCGATTTGATCGCTAAAATTACCTTTGCTGTCTACGACGTGAGCTTTACTGACTTGATACCTTCTTGGCAGATACGTCTCCAGTATTTCAAGCCAGATATTTTCGGTTCCATCACCTTTGGTTCCAGGATGAGCAAAAGTGGACCGAACAATGGAGAGTCTCGTCTCAACATCACTATGGATATTGGCCAGCAAATTGGGTAAGGACCAGTTGTTCATTGTTTACTCATCTCTGAAAGGCGAAGTGGGGATGGTCAGTCTGGCGACCTCAAGAGCGCGACTTGGCGAAACGGCAGAATTGGGATAGGCATCTAAGATTATTGAGGGTATGAGGCGCTGGGTCAGGTCCGAAAAAGTATAGCCAAAATCGCGTCCTTCACATGGCCCGGTAATTTTTACCAATTTCTGGATATCTCCATCGTTGAATCCCAACTCGGCTAAAGGACCTTTTAGTGCATTAAAACGTTGGTTCTCGTCCGGTCGAGAGAATGTCAGGATCTCTGCGCAACGACGTTTGATAGCTGGATCTAATGCTCCAAGGCGATTCGTACACATCACTACTGCGACCGGCAAACGTCCTGTGGCGACTCTGTCAATCCCTCGAATAAATGCGTTTACACCCGCTTTATCCTCATGGTGCATTTGCGAGTTTTCACGTGACTGGGCGAGAGCGTCCGCTTCATCAACTAATAGTATAATCCCGCCTCTTGCACCGCCTGACTCGGACTTCAACCGTCGGCCCTCTTCTACCACATACTCAAACGCACTAGATATCAGTTGAGTCATTTCTCCAACTCGTCCTTGGCCTCTTGTAGATAGGCTAAGCGGAAGGAGCTGAACGTCAACGTCCTCTTGGCGAGCTACAGTATCTCCAATCGTCTCGGCTAACTCTGTCTTTCCTGATCCGACATCACCTGCCAGGACTACCAACGGGGGGCGGCGGAGAACCACATCTAAAACCTGGTCTGCTTCTTTGTGGAATCTGTCTGCCCAGCGCGACAACGCGGATTCGTTGACTAAAAGCCCCAATGTTTTGGCCAAACGATCCTTTTGAAATTCGAGCCCGATGAGCCTCTGATAACGGTCACGAGCTTCAAAGTCGGGAAAGGAAACACTCCGCTCAAAAAGCGCAGCGCGGTCAGTAGTGCCGTTCATGTCAAGCTCCTTACGCTGGCTCGAGATAGGGATTTACCTCCGGATGTATATCCGAGATCATTTTCTAAATAACCCGAGATCCCCGGGGAGCTTCCTGCCGTTCTGTCGAGTGGAAGTCCTTTTTTAAACTCTCTCTGCTCCGCTTCAGAGAGTTGAAACCAGGAAGAGGAGTACTCTAAAAAGGAACAGAAGGGGAGGCCGCTAACATCCCGTCCAGGTCTAACTCTTCCGGGATCATCGTTATGGCTCAGGGCCATATCGCGTGCTGTATAAACAAGTGTCGGCTCAACCCAGTTTCCACTGTCTTGAAAGCCATATGTAACCTTGCTTAGAAACCCACGCTTTAGTAGCTCGACTATCTCCCGCTCGAAGCGATCAATATCCAGGTCACCAGGGCGGTCATAAAATCTCTGAATGCGCTTTAGGTCCGTAGCCACCTTGGCCGCGATATGCTTCGCGTGGGTGACCGTAAAACTTGAAGACTCAGTAATCGTAAAGCTTGAGCTCATGATCGAACCTCACATTTGGAAAGAAGAACCAAAAACTTTTTGCCAGTAGTACATGGTGTCTTGTTTGGTCGTGGACGCGAGGGCGGCATCGATAGCATCGCCGGCCTCGAGCGCGGCATCGACGATGAGGTCAGCCTGATTTTCGCTGTAAAGCCTTGCAACATTGTTCTCTGGGTTCACCGGATCAATGATTTTTATCGGCGAGAGCAGTGTTCCGACATCGCTTTTCGGATAATAGTCGTTGAAGATGATTTCTTGGCGCATACCTGTCTTCGCGATGTAGGTGAAGAAACTCTGCAATGCTTCTGGGTAATCGGAGAGATCCGTGCCCTCATCGACCAGTTTGGCCAAGACCATTTCGATCATGAAAGACTTGAACCGGAAGCCATTGCGCTCGCGTTTCTCTTTCTTTGCCCAGAACTTAATTAATCTGACAACTTGAGTGAAATGCTGTGGCTGAGCATCTTTCCGCTTTTGAGCAAATTCCAGGTGTCTTGGAATACTGGTTTTCAAGAATGATCCGTCATCTTGGCTAATGAGGTCGCCATACCAATTCTCATCCCCAAAGTAGAGGATGGGCACTATATCGACATCTAGGCCAGAGCCTCGAAAGGAAATCGTGATGCTGTAGGTCTGCGGCTTCACCTGGTCAGGTGAAAAATTAGGGAAGGCCTTTTTCAGTTTCTCAGCTAGGTACTCGAGGAGCTTGGGAATGTCCGAAGGGGCATCAGCACCACTCACGTAACAGGCGACGTCAATATCATTTAAAGACCTCAGAGCTGTCCCCTTTGCCAAGCTACCGGAAATCAGCATTTTTCTCAGCGTGAAGTCAGGATGATCCCCCAAGTAACCGTTGAGCTTCTCTCTGAGGCGTCGTGCCTGGGCCCTGTACTCGTCAGCTTTAGCTTTGGGGAGATTAACTTTCTCTTGAGCAAATCGAGCCAAATCTTTGTGATCCACGTGGTTTCGAGACATGCTGTACCTCAGTAGAGAAACTTTATGTTCGGTATTCTGAACTCATATCATCATGGCAATTTCCAGTTGTCAAGGTTAAAATGTATCGGAAGTCCGAACTTTTCCGGTCCCTAACATAACTAGAGGTGGCTGCAGATGCCGACCACACTTGGCACGAAGATCAAAGAATTGAGAGAAGAGAAGGGCTATACGCTTGAAAAGCTTGCAGAACTTACAGGCTCAAGTAAGAGCTATATCTGGGAACTCGAAAATAAAGCCCCGCCAAGACCATCCGCTGAAAAAATTTCGAAAATTGCAGAGAAGCTGGGTGTGACCATTGAGTACTTGATGGACCCTGAGGCGAGTATTACTGTAGAAGATGCTTCAGATGCTCGTTTTTATCGGAAGTATCAGCAAATGGATGAAAAAACGAAGGCGAAAATACGATCTTTCGTTGATCTCTGGGATGATGATGACCAGTGACAATCTAACACCACAGAAATGGGCGTTTCGATTAACGCATATACTAAATACTGTTCACTCTGTGGAAACTCGGTTTCCTGTCAATGTTAAGGCCCTCGCAAAGGATTTTTCTCACGACCTTTATCCTGACGATCCGATCACGTTGGTTAAGGGCGCTGACCTGCCCAAATTCGAGGGCGGACTGTTTGCAGCTCCGCCCGGTAAGAAAGGATGGGGAATCATCTATAATAACTCGATGGACTCTCCAGGGCGTATCAACTTCACGCTTGCACACGAATTTGGTCATTACCTTTTGCATAGAAATGATTATCCGGAAGGTATCCAATGCGGCGAGCAGGATATGGTCAAGTGGGATTCGGACTATGGGGTAATAGAGCAGCAAGCTAATGTATTTGCTGCCAACCTTTTAATGCCACTCGATGATTTTAGGGCGCAAATCGCAGCGCGGGCTAAGGTCTCGTTTGATGAAATCAGCCATTGCGCTGATCGATATTCGGTTTCCCTGATCGCTGCAACGCTTCGATGGATTCATTATACGGAGCGTCAAGCGATGCTGGTTGTTGCACACGAGGGTTTCATACTATGGGCGCGCTCTAGCTCATCAGCTTATAAAGCCGGCATTTACTTTAAAACCTCAGGTAGGCCTCCAATACCTGTACCATCTGGATCACTGGCGAGTGGATCATTCTCGGGATGCGATCGGAGAGCTCCGGTCGCGATTGCTGAGGGTGTTTGGCACACGGATCCATGTGAGGAAATGGTGATTTTTTCAGACAGTTATGACGTCACCATTTCAGTAATCCAGTTTTAACAAGATATGTAGTGTTAGGTATTCCGAGTCTATATCTCTGTACCCTGATCAACCGTCGGTATCCTTCGGGTCGTTCCCATAACTATGTTTTGCTCGGATTTTTTTATTATCCCCCCGATGGATAGCGACTTCAGACTTGGCCTTTTTTGCTAACTCTCGGGTTGCTTCAAAGGCTTCCTTTTGTGTCTCAGCTGTCACACTGGCTCTGGAAGCACTTTGGCGCTTTCCGCGCCACTTTCCATCATCGCCTTGATAAACATTGTAATCATCGTCGGACATGATCTCATGCTCCTATTTGGGAGAATTCCATTCTGCTACATTCGGCTGCTAGGGTGAGCAAAAAATATACAACGAACTCGCTGGGACCGACAACTGAGAATTGGATTAATCAATAAAACGACAACCGACCTTCGGTAAGATCTCTCGGACGGCTTCACTGCCACGCATCGAATGTTGGATCAATGGGTCCAACTATGAATTCCCTTCAATTCGTAGCCTCTCTTTAAAACCGGCCTAAAACCGGCGAGGCGACTTAAATAGGAATGTTTTGGCCAACTGCGCATACTCTGAAGTTGTGGTTAACAAGCGATGAGTGGAAGGGAGTCAGGCCTCTTCCTGGTGGGTCACAACACCAGGCAGGTGTCGCCATCGCCTATCATCCATGCCGGCGTTGACCTCCGGTTTTTGACAGGTGGACTCTTTACCGGCATACGCAAAACCTTCGAGAACCGAAGCCGCTATTTCTGAAAGCATTGTGCGACATTGCCCTAGGCTGTGGTGTGTCACAATTTTCGTTATTCGGCGCCCCGGCTGGTCTACTACTCTTTTTGTTTTCGGGGGGCACCGCCGCTAACATCAACGAGAGTTAGCGATAAGGAGAGTCCAGTGAAGACTAATGTCGAGGCCAGTGGGGAAGATTTGGTGGTTATTATCCCGCAGAAACTGATGGATGCTCTCGGGCTCAAGCCCGGCGATGACGTCGATATAGCCATAGAGCACCGTAAAGCCATAGTCACTCCGATGAAGAGTGTCAACAACAGCGAAGTTTGACCGCTTTTTATCAGTTTAGATTGTCCGGTTTTAATCAGTTTTCAGTGTCCGGTTTTTGAGCGTCAGTGTCGTCAGAGTCCTCCTGTTGGGCAGTAGTACCGGGAACGAGGCCGGCCTTCCGTTTGTCTTTCAGCCGGTAGCTCTCACCTTTGATGTTCAGTGTGGTTGAGTGGTGCAGCAGCCGGTCCAGAATGGCGGTGGCAATGACCTGATCTCCGAACACCTCGCCCCAGTCCATAAAGCTCTTATTCGAGGTCAGGATGGTACTAGCCCGCTCGTAGCGCCGGTTGATCAGGCGGAAGAACAGGCTGGCTTCCTCTCGGGTCATGGGTAGGTAGCCGATCTCGTCGAGCACCAGCACTTTCGGGTAGGTTAGTTGCTGGAGCTGTCGGTCCAACCGGTTTTCCTGCCGGGCTTTGACCAGCGTGCTCACCAGTCGGTCCAGGGTCATGAACAGCACGCGGTGACCGGCTTCCGCAGCCTTCACGCCCAAGGCAACGGCCAGATGGGTTTTGCCCACGCCCGGTGGCCCCAGCAGGATCACGTTTTCATTGCGCTCCACGAACCCCAGGCCGGAGAGTTCCCGCACCAGCTTGCGGTCAATGCTCGGCTGGAAGCTGAAGTCGAACTGCTCCAGGGTTTTGATCCAGGGCAGCCGGGCCTGCTTGAGACGGGCATCCAGTCCTCTCTGGTGTCGGCCACCCCACTCCTGGGCCAGGGCCTGTTCCAGGAACTCCCGGTAGTTCAGGTCCTTTTTGCTGGCGTGTTCGCACAGGGTGTCCAGGGAGGCTTGCAGGTGGTCCATCTTGAGCCGGTCGAGGAGTTGGTCCAGGTTCATTGCAACACCTCCTCATACACCGCCAGGCTTCGATGCTGAACGGGCATCACCTCTTGCCACAGGGGCTCGTGGTGCTCGGCTACCGTCTGCCAGCCCTGCCTGCGATCAGTCAATCGATGTCGGGCCACTTCCTGGCCCCGGAGGTCGTAGACGGTGAGTTCACCATCCAGGCTGATGCGGATGTTCACCCGCTGTCCACAACACTCTGCTGGCACACTGTAGCGGTTGCCATGGACATCGATGTAGGCGTCCCAGCCAACGTGCCGGATGTCGTAGTATCGGGTATCGAAGTCCTCAGCAGGCCTGGGCAGGAGCTGGGGCAACTCCTCTTGGAACCGCTCCGCCGGGGTTTGCCGGAACCGCCTAAGCATCCGCTGTTGCGCGTAGGTGTCCAGCCAGTGCTCCAGCAACTGGTTCAGGTGCGCGTAGCTGTCGAAGCTGCGATAGCGCTGGAAGAAGTGGTGCTTCACGTAACTCACCATGCGCTCGGTCTTGCCCTTGGTTCTGGGCCGTTGGGGCCGGCAGGCCCGGGCGGCAAAGCCATAATGGTTAGCCAACTCCAGGAAGCCAGTATTGAAGGTAATCTTGCCATCGCGGTCGTGGCGAACCACGGCGGCCTTCTGGTTGTCCACCAGAACGCTGGCCGGGACACCGCCAAAGTACCGGAAGGCTTGCAACAGCGACTCATAGGTGTGTTCTGCATCTTGGCGAGGACCGGCCCAGACGTGGAAGTGCCGGGAGTAGCCGAGGATATTGACGGCGAAATTGACGGTACAGAGCCGGCCGCCCATCTCCGTCCTGATCTCGCCCCAGTCGTGCTGGAGTTGCTTGCCCGGAAGCGTCTCGTACCGGACGGTTCGCTTGCTGGCCCGCAAGGGTCGTTTGGGCTGAATGTACTCACGAACGAGGGTGGATGAGCCGGTATAGCCCCGTTCGCGCAGCTGCTGGAAAATCACCTCGGCGTTCCAGACTTCATCGGCCAACTGCTCATCGATATATGGCTTAAAGGGATCCAGTTTGCTGGGCCGACGGGTCTTCGGCTTGCCTGTGGGCGGTGCCGGCAAGGCCAGATACCGGCGCACGGTGCGTTCCGAACAGCCAATGCGATGGGCAATGTCCACGATGTGCGCCCCCTGGGCCCGTAGTTGCTTTATCATGTGAAAGTCCTCTCGGCTTTGCATGGCTCTTTTCCTTTCAGGTTTCGTCACCTTCAAGAAAAGGCCATGCGGGTCGGGTGGACAATCTATCCTGACAATTTACGGACTTTTAGCACCGTTGCTGACAAGAGTGCCGGTCATAGGAAATCCGACGAGAGGTGACCCATGAAAAAAGACGGGGATGAATCCTTGAATCAAGCCCGCCTTCCCTTATCGGAAGCTGATCTGCTGGACGGCCTCGATGAGGATTCGGTACATGGCGATGAGCTGGCTGAGCTTACACCGAGGGAGCTGGATCCGTTGGAACGTCTACGCGGATCGGTGAAAGGGTACGAACGCCCGACCGACCCGGTGTGGGAAGAGTATTTCGATGGCGATGGTGTTAGCGAAGATTTCATGATCGATCGTGACCAGCCATCATCGAAGGAGACAAAGTAGTGTCGGAGATTTTGGAGCAAGTTTACAGGATCAATGAGATAAATCGGCAACGCGTGGATATAGCGGCCGCTGAGTTCTCCCGCAAGCTGGCAGACGAAGCTAACGGCAATCCGATGAGAGTGACTCGCCACGGATATTTATACGTCGGACGCTCCGTTTCTGAAGGCGGCGATTACGTTGTTGAACTTGGAGACGGTTCGAGCAATGTCTGAACTTTTAAGGCAGATTGAAGCGGCCAACGAGGAAAATCGCAAAAACGTTCGGTTTGCACAGGAAGAGTTTGCGAAAAAGCTCGCAGACTTGTCTCGGGGGATCCCTATGAGGATAGAGCCAAATGCATTGCGTGAGCATCACTATCTGGACGGACGAGTTGAACTGATTCCTGTGAGGATTTAACAAGGAGTCAGAAAGTGGTTATTACATTGAGCTGAACTGGCAAAGTGGTTATTACATTGTCCAATACCACGTAACTACATGTGATATATAGATATTTATGTTGATCTTGCCCAGAAAGTCTTGGCTGAAGCCTTGATTAAACAGCAGCGCTCACAAGCAGGAATTTGTTATCAGCGCCAACCTTTGGATGGCAGGGCTAAATCATACGCCCTAAAGACAAACCGGAAAATATCATCAGTTACAACGAGTTGTGTCTTTAGTCAATCGCAATGTAAAGAAAAATGGCACCGGAAATAACCAGTCGCGATTTGGTTTGGGAAAAGAAGCAACGGCCAGCCCCACGACACCAATGTAAGAAAAAAATGCACCGGAAAAAACCATTTATTGCCTTTTTTTGGATACCCGCTTCACCTGGTGCTTAACCTCTTTGTAGGGCGGAAGTCCGAACAAGGCGCGATCTTCATCGTCGGTTAAGAATGTATTTCGAATCCTTTCAAACTCTACAAAGCTCTCTGCAAACTGTTTTGTCGCTATCATGTGTTCCAGTAACGCCTGATCTAGCTCAAACCGGCGAGTTCTGTTTTTAGCTTCTTGCTCATTTTTCACTGCAAACGCTCCGGCTCCCCAATTTAAAAGTCGGCCTGTTGTGGTAGCGGCTTTAGCAAGATGACTGCCAATTGTGCCGCTATCCACTGGCAAAAACTTCTATACCGTCGGCTGAGATTCGACGATTTCCCAAGACCAAACGTCCAGGAAATGATGCAGATAGTCATTCATGCCCAACGCGCATGTTAACTGGCCACGTGATTGAGCGCCGGGTGCTTTTTTCGCCCCATGCATGGGAAATATCGTTTGCAAAGTTTCGCAGCACATCTTCACGACCGGCCTCTCTTGCGATTCTGACCGAAGACCAAGTTGAAAGGTAGCCAAGAAACTCCTCTAGGCTCCAACTTAGGCTAATTTCCATGTGGGGTGGGGGAATCTCTTCGAACGGGAAATCGATGGTTTGGTAACCATTCTCCACGAGCCTCCTCGCCGGAGGCCAGTAGTGTCCAATTTCATCCCAATAAAACCTTTGGAACCGATCATTTAGATGAGAGTCTATGTTGAGAACGCCGTAACTTATCAATGCGACCACTCCTTTTGGCGCAATAATTCTGCGCACTTCTCGGAAAAAATATGGCAGATCAAACCAATGCGCCGCTTGGGCTGCGGTCACTAGACTTGCACTTCCATCTGCCACAGGAAGATTTTCAGCCTTGGCGCATTTATAAGTGATTCGCTCATTAAAAGTTGCATTTGCTATCTGGTCGGCACTGGGATCTAGGCCAATAACTCTTCGGAAGTGACGCGTTAGCAACTCCGTTAACTGACCATTACCGCATCCAACATCTACCGCTAACTGGTCGTGAGGCGAATGAGAAGCCAAGAAAGTGCTGAGTTTAGGTGGGTATCCGGGTCTAAATCGTTCGTAAGCGCTACCACCTTGATCGAACCAGTTCATCATTTCTGGAAAGTCATTCGACATCTAACCATCCTTCAGTGAGTTGACTTTTGCATCAAGACTGCTGTTTTCGCGTAGCCACTAACCTGTTTGGCTACGATGGTATATCGAGTCGATTCGAATCGATATACATGGAAGGTGCAAGAAACAAGTCGTTCAGCATGAATTGATTGTTGATAGTCCTCCTAAGCCGTGAACCGCCTGAAGCACATCAAGGCCATTCTCCGGAGCAACCGGGACAAACTGCCGGAACAGGTGCCCCTGAACGCCGAACTCCCTCAGCACCACGAGAATATCCGTGGCCCGAAGAGCTTCCACTAGGACATCACCCATGAGCACGACACAGACACTGACACGACTGAAAGACCTGAAACTGGGCGGCATGGCGGCCGCCCTGGAGCACCAGCAGAACCAACCTGGCACCTACGACGAACTGCCGTTCATCGAGCGCCTGGAACTGCTGCTGGACCGGGAGTTCCTGACCCGGGAACACCGGAAACAGGATCGTCTGGTACGCCAGGCCCGCTTCAAGCTCCGGGCCTCGGTTCAGGACATCGACTACCAGCACCCCCGCAACCTGAAGAAGGCTCAGGTGGCCCAACTGGCTCAGCCCGACTGGCTAGAGCGTGGCCAGAATCTGCTGATCACCGGCCCCTGCGGCAGCGGGAAAACCTACTTGGGTTGTGCACTGGGACATCAGGCCTGCCTGAACGGCCTCAGTACCCGGTATTACCGGATCTCCCGGTTACTGCTGGAACTGACCCAGGCCAAAGCAGACGGCACCTACCAGAAGACGCTGAACCAGCTGGCCAAAGTGAAGCTGCTGATCCTGGATGACTGGGGG
>Ga0194137_10000341_pt1 | contig 32453 bp, 27 predicted proteins | sample TARM_MetaG_T3_14_FD_134025 | JGI IMG/M metagenome (GOLD analysis project Ga0194137, IMG submission 134025) | Freshwater microbial communities from Pennsylvania, USA, analyzing microbe dynamics in response to fracking - TARM_MetaG_T3_14 (version 2) | ecosystem: Environmental > Aquatic >... | reverse complement strand
GCGGCCGCGTCTGGCAGTGGTGCCAGCGGTCGCAGCGCCAGCACCTGGGGCCCGCCGAGTGCCGGCTGGAGGCCCTGGACGAGGCCCTGCTGCCGCGCAAGGTGCCGCTGGGCTGGCTGGCCGTCGTGCGCCCCGACCGCTGCGTGCTCGCCGAGGGCCCGTCCGCGCAGGCCGAGGCCCTGCTGAGCCAGGCCCTGGACCGGCTGGCACCGGCGCCGGATACCGACCCAGCCGAGGTCTCCACCGCGCCCATGCCTGCCCTCAACCACGCGCCCATGCCATGACCCCCATCGCCACCCTGGCCGACGTGCAGGCCGCCGAGACCCCGCCGCCCGAGCTGCCGCCCAGCAGCTACGCGATGATCGCCGCGGCTGCGGCTGCCCATGCCGACGCGCCGGCCCTGTCCTTCTTCGCCAGCGTCGACCAGCACCGCCAGCCCCTGACCTGGACCTATGCCCAGCTGCTGGCGGGCATCCATGCCACCGCCAACCTGTTCCACGGCCTGGGCCTCGGGCCAGCCGACGTGGTCGCCTTTGTGCTGCCCAATCTGCCGCAGACCCACCTGGTGATCTGGGGTGGCCAGGCCAGCGGCATCGTCTTCCCGGTCAACCCGCTGCTGGAGGCCGCAACCATCGCCGAGCTGCTGGGCGCCGCCCGGGCCCGCGCCCTGGTCACGCTGGCGCCGGGCAGCGAGCTCTGGTCCAAGCTGGCGCCGCTGCTGGGGCGCGTCGACAGCCTGGCCCATGCCCTGCTGCTCAACCCCGCGGGCGATGTGCCGGCTGAGGCCCTGGAAGCGGCCCGCGCCGGCCTGCCGGCTCGCATCGCCGTGCACGACTTCGGCGCCGGCCTGCGCACCCAGCCAACCGACCGCCTCGCCAGCGGCCGCTACATCACGCCGGACGAGCTGTCGTCCTATTTCTGCACCGGCGGCACGACCGGGTCGCCCAAGATTGCGATGCGCCGGCATGGCAACGAGGTGGCCAATGCCTGGAGCACGGCCCGACTGCTGGGCAACGGCATCGCGCCGGGGCGCAACCTCTTCTGCGGCCTGCCCCTCTTCCATGTCAACGCGGTGCTGGTGACCGGCCTGCTGCCCTTCTCGCGCGGCGCCCATGTCATCCTCGGCACCCCGCTGGGCTATCGCGACCCCGCCGTCGTCGCACGCTTCTGGGAGCTGGTGGAGCAGCACCGCATCCACTTCTTCAGCGCCGTGCCCACGCTCTACGCCGCGCTGCTGCAACAGCCCATGGCCGGGCGCGATGTGGGTTCGCTGCAATACGGCCTGTGCGGCGCCGCGCCCATGCCGGTGGAGCTGCTGCGCGGCTTCGAGCAGCGCACCGGCATCCGCATCCTGGAGGGCTATGGCCTGACCGAGGCCACCTGCGTCAGCAGCGTCAACCCACCGCTGGGCGAACGCCGCCCGGGCTCCATCGGCCTGCGCCTGCCGCTGCAGGCCATGAAGGCCGTCGTGCTCGACGAGGCCGGGCGCTACGCGCGCGACTGCGAAGTCGACGAGGTGGGCGTGCTGGTGGTCAGCGGCCCCAATGTGTTCGCCGGCTACAAGGTCGAGGCGCACAACCGCGGCCTGTGGGTGGACTGTGGCGATGATCGCCGCTGGCTCAACACCGGCGACCTGGGCCGGCAGGATGCCGACGGCTACTTCTACCTGACCGGCCGGCGCAAGGAACTCATCATCCGCGGCGGCCACAACATCGACCCCGCCAGCATCGAAGGCCCCTTGCACCGCCACCCGGCCGTGCAGCTGGCGGCCGCCATCGGCCGGCCCGACGCCCATGCCGGCGAGCTGCCGGTGGCCTATGTGCAGCTGCGCCCCGGCGCCGTGGCCGACACCACCGAGCTGCTGGAGTTCGCCCGCGCCGAGATCGGCGAACGCGCCGCCGTGCCCAAGGCCATCTATATCGTGCCCGCCCTGCCGCTGACCGGCGTGGGCAAGATCTTCAAGCCCGAATTGAAGCGGCGCGAGACGGCGGACGCACTGGGCGTGACGCTGCGCGAGGCCGGTGTCGACCTGGAGTCGCTCGACGTCATCAACGACGAGAAGCTGGGCCTCAGGATCGAGGCCAGGCTGGCCGATGCCGGCAGCCGGGAGCGGGCCGGCGAAGTGCTGAGCCGCTTCCCGTTTGCCTTCGAGCTGAGCTGACAAGGCCGGGCCGTGGCCCGGCCTGCTTCATCAGAAGCTGTGACGGATACCGATCTCGTAGCCGGTCGAGCTCTTGCCGGTATTGGGGTTGGGCAGGGCCGGGTTGCTGTCCACCACGTAGGCGGCGCCGTTCTTGTTGTTGATGTAGGCCACCGTGCTGTACAGGGCCGTGCGCTTGGACAGGTCGTAGACATAGCCGACGGCGAATTGCGAGGCGTCGTTCTTGTCGGTGTTGACACCGGCAGCCGTGGTGCCCTTGGCGTCGACGTAGGTGTAGGACACGCGTGCCGAGCCCGGGCCCAGTGGCACCGAGGCGCCGAGGTTGGCGATGTTGAGCTTGGTGTCGGCGTACTTGGCCTGGCTCACGTAGCCGCTGACCTTGACGACGTTGAAGTCGTAGGACGCGGCGATGCTGCCGAGCTTGTACTTGTCCTTGCTGCTGCCGGCCAGCGGCGTCACCGTGGTCTGGCCGTAGGAGGCCGACACGTCCAAGGCGCCGGTCGCATAGCCCAGGCGGCCGCCGTAGTACTTCTTTCCGGCGGTGCCCTCCCCGGCCGCGACCGAGAGCTGGCCGTAGGTGCCGCCCAGGTTGCTGGGCAGGAAGTAGCTCACCATGTTGTCGGCGCGCGTCAGCGTGTCGGCATTGGTGCCGAGCTTGGTGACGAACTTGCTCGTGTCGGCGACGCCGCTGTTGTCGAACACGTCGTAGGCCGCATAGCCGTTGTAGGTGGGCGTGGTGTCGCGGCCCAGGCGCACTTCGCCGAAGCTGCCCATCAGGCTGACGGTGGCGCGGCGGTTCCAGTAGCGCTCGCTGTCGGCCTGCTTGCCGGTGTCGACGTTCAGGCCCGATTCCAACCAGAAGCCGGCGCGCAGGCCATGGCCCAGGTCTTCCGTGCCACGCAGGCCAATGCGGCTCTTCTGGTTGCCGCTGGAGGCCAGCGAGGTCTGGTTCTCGTCGCCGTTCTTTGTGTAGCGCGCGGCCACGTCAAGCGTGCCGAACAGCGTCACTTGGGTCTGGGCTTGCGCCATGGCCGTCAGGCCAGTCAGCGCGGCCAGGGCGATGAGGTGCTTCTTCATAGGGTTCCTTCTGTGGTTGCTTTGCGAGATGCGCCTTACGCTTGCGTTAGCGCTCAGCGGCGGAAGCCAGCTTAGGCAGGCCGCCAGTGCCGCCCCAAGCGCTTTGCGCGAACGCCGCTGCCCGCGCTACCGCCCCTCCCCTCGTTTCGTGCACCGGCGTCGCGCCGCTGCCGACAAACCGGCCGGACTGCCCTCCACCCCCCTGCACGCATTCGATTGCAGCCCCAGCAACAGCCCGTTGCGCGGCGCAGCGGCAGGGCGGGCTTAAGGTCTGGGTCGACATGCAAAGACCCCAACTCCGATTGCTCTCCCTCGCGCGCAGCGGCGACGCCCAGGCGCGCTGCGAAGTGGCGCGCCGCTACCTCTGCGGCAGCCATGGCTTCCCGCGCCATCTGCCCAGCGCACTCGACCATCTCGGCCATCCGGCCCTGGCCGGTTCCGCGGAAGCGGCGCAGATCGTCGCCGAGCTGCTGCCGCTCGAACACATCGTTCGCAGCGGCTGGCTGCCCGCCCTGCAGCGCATGGCCGAGGCGGGCCTCGCCCCGGCGCGGGCCAAACACGGCATCTGGCGCCGGCTGCGTCATGGCGACATCGCCGCGACGGACGACGCCGACACGCTGGCGGATGCACTTCAGGCCCTGGCCCGCGACGGTCTGCTCGATGCCAGCGCCGTCGCCCATCTGGCTGCCAGCCAGGCCCTCGCCAGCGGCGAGCTGCACGCGGCGGCGCTGGCCCTGTCAACCGCCTTGACCCTCGACGACGCGGCCGACGGCGAGCTGGCCGAGCTTGCCGTGCGCCTCGTCGAGGCTGCGCAGTCCGGCGGCCACCTGCCTTCAGCGCTGCCCCCGCGGCGCCTCGCGCCGCTGCTGGAAGCCCGGGCCGGCCAGGGCGACCACGTGGCTGCCTATGCCCTGGGCCGCGCCCTCTGCGGCCTTCCCGTCGGCCGGCTCTCCCCCGCCGCGCTGACGGAGGGCAACAACCTGCGCAAGGGCGCCGCCCTGCTGCTGCGCGCTGCCGACGCCGGTTGCCACGAGGCCTGGCTGCATCTCTACCGCCTGCATGCCGAGCATGGCTCGTCGGTGGCCAATCCGCAGATGGCGCGCTTCTTTCTCGAGAAGGCGGCGGCCCAGGGCAGCGCCGAGGCCCAGCGCCGCCTGGGCGCCCTGCTGCTGCGCGAGGCGTCCTGCCTGGCCGCCACCGAGCAGGCCCTGGGCTGGCTGCACCGCGCCGCCGCCCAGGGCGACGGCCATGCCCGCCAGCTGCTGCACTCCCTGGTGCTGCCGCTGCAGGGCGAGGCCGCGGCTGCCGAGCAGGCCATCGCCGTCGTCGCCGAGCGCGACCCCTGGCTCGCCACGCGGCTGCGGCTGGCGCGCGAGTTCGGTCTCACCAAGCAGGAGGCCCTTAGCGTCGACCCCGCTGCGGGCGAGCGCCCCTGGGGCCTGGTGGTGGGCCGCAATCCCTTCATCGCCCACATCCGCCGCGCCGCGCCGCGCGCCGTTCCCGCGCTGACGGCGGCGGCCCTCAGCCATCTGCAGGCCGCTGCCCAGCTGTTCCGCTGCGACGCCGCCCATGCCGCCCGCCACGAGGGCGACCTGCGCCGCCGCGCGGCAACGCAGCGCCGACTCTTCGCTCAGTTGGGACTGGACGAGGCCCTGTTCTTCGCCCGGGCCTCGTCCATGCTGCTGGACACGCTAAGGCTGGGCAGCAAGTGGGCCTTCCGTGCCCGCCGGCCTTTGCAGCTGGCCCTCGCCTGACAGGCTGTGCTTGAGTCGCTGGAAGGCTGGCGACTCGCGCAGCACCTGGCGCCCGGCCTGCTGCAGCTGTTGCACGTGGAAGGGCAGCACGCTGAAGGCCGTCGGGACGCGCAGCAGCTGGCGGCGCAGCTCCTCGTCCTGCAGGTCGCGCAGGCCCACATTGATGACGTGGACCTCGGCATCGGCCGCGAAGGGGCTGCCGGGTCGGCCGCGCTCGGCGCGCAGGGCCTCGCCCATGCGGCCGGCCACGTCGTCCAGCATGGCCGTGGTCTCGCGCGTCATGCGCGAGCCGGCGCCGAAGACCAGGGCGTCCAGCACCTGCAGATTGGTCGGCACGCGGTCGCTGCCGTCGATGCGCTCGGCCGTGTCCTTCTCGGAGTTCACGCTGACCAGCACGATGTGGCGCACGCTGCCCGGCGCCAGGCCGCGGAAGCTCGCGTCGAAGCTGCCGCCGGCCAGCGTCCGCTCCATCAGCCCGCGCACGCCGAGGTTGTCGACCACGCCGCCGTCGACGAGATGGATATAGGGCCGCTGCTCCGAGTCGCGGTAGCTGTCGGCGATGAGGTTGAGCAGCCGGGACGACAGATTGCCGCCGTCCGCCTGCGCCGGCAAGGCCGGCTCGGGGCAGTTGCCGGCGTAGTTGCGCAGCGTCAACGGGCTGAGCAGCAGGGGCACGGCCGACGAGGCCGCCACGGCGAAGGACAGCGGCACGGCATCGAGGTCGGAGCAGATCAGGCCGAACTGCTCGGGCGTGAACTCGAAGGGCGCACCTGTCGTCAGGTCGGTGGCCGTCACCAGCAGATGCGGCCGGCGCCCGCGCAGGTCGGCAAAGCGCCGGCCGCGGAACAGCACCTCCAGACGCTCGGCCAGCACCTGGCTGCGTCCCCACCAAGGCGAGCCCAGGCGGTAGGCCGTGGCCGGCGACAGCATGTCGCGGATCAGGCCAGCCTGGAAATCGACCAGCAGAAAGTCCTTCTCGAAGCGCGTGAAGACCTCGTCGCCAAAGGCCGCGTAATAGGTCGCCAGCACGCTGCCGCCGGACACGCCGCTGATCAAGCCCACCTCGTCGAGCAGGTCGGTGGGGCGGCCCTCCCAATCGAAGCGGGTGGCCTTGAGTTCGGCCAGCACGCCCAGGCCGAAAGCCGCGGCACGCGCCCCACCGCCCGACAGCGTGACGGCCGCGACGATGGAGGGCGAGTTGGCCGTCTTCGCGGCCACCGTCTCGGCGGCCGGCGCGCTGGCCGCGGCCGGCGGGTTGATCCAGGGTCGGGCCGTCGAGCAGGCCGACAGCAGCCAAGCGCAGCAGACCGGCAGCAGCAGCGAATGCAAGGAGAGGCGGTGGGGTCGCATGGTCATCGTGTCGACATCGGGATGGAGGATGGCAGGCGCAGTGCAGCGGTTTCGGCGATGTGGTGGGCAGCCAGGGCCAGCGCGCTCACCAGGGCCACGGTGGCGGTCCAAGCCAGGCGCTTCATGGCTGCTCCCTGGCCGCGACGGCGGGCCGGTCGGCATGCCGCATCAGCCAGGCCAGCAGCTCGGCGCCGCTGGCAAAATCGGTCGACTCGCCGCTGGCCACATGCTGAATGCGGCCCCACAACTGGCCGTCGGCCGGACGCGCATCCCGGTGCAGCCGCAGCACATAGCCCCCAGAGACCGGATGGATAGGCAATGGATTCAGTTTCATGCGCGGCAGTGTCCCGAGGGCTGCGCGTGGAGTCGTCTTGCCGCGGTCTCGAAACGGTCCTGATCCATGGCTGACAACCTGACCGCTCGTTTCGGCCCCTTTCATCTCGACGAGGCCGAGGCCCGGCTGATCCGCGACGGCCAGCCCCTGGAACTGGCGCCGCGCGCCTTCCAGGTGCTGTGCGAGCTGCTGCGCTGCGCGGGTCATCTCGTCACCAAGGACGCATTGCTCGACGCCGTCTGGGGCCATCGCCACGTCAACGAGGCGGCGCTGAAAAACATCGTCAGCCAGCTGCGCCAGGCCCTGGACGACGATGCGCGCGAGCCGCTCTACATCGAGACCGTGTCGCGCCACGGCTACCGCTTCATCGCGCCGCTGCACGGCGATGACAGCGCCGTCGCGCCGACCGGCCTCGTCGGCCGCGGGCCTGCCCTGGCCCGGCTGCGCACGGCCCTGCAGGCGGCTGAGGCCGGCCAGCGCCAGCTCGTCTTCGTCGTCGGCGAGGCCGGCATCGGCAAGAGCAGCCTCATCGACCATTTCGTGGCCGGGGCGCCTGGCAGCGTGCTGGCCGCGGTAGGTCCCTGCGTCGAGCATTTCGGCAGCGCCGAGCCTTATCTGCCGCTGCTGGAGGCCTTGAACAGCCTGTGCCGCAGCGCGGCCGGGCCGCGCGTCGTCGAGCTGCTGCGCCGCGTAGCGCCGAGCTGGCTGCTGCAGCTGCCCTGGCTGCTGCAGGCCGACGAGGCCCGCGCCTTGCAGCAGGCCACGGCCGGCACGGCTCAGGAGCGCATGCTGCGCGAGTTCGGCGAGCTGGTGGACCGTCTCGCCGAGCAGCAACCCCTGCTGCTGGTGCTGGAGGATCTGCACTGGAGCGACCCCGCCAGCATCCAGTTGCTGGCCTACCTCGCGCGGCGGCGCGGCAGCAGCCGGCTGATGATCGTCGGCAGCTTCCGGCCCACCGAGGTCATCCTGCAGGAACACCCGCTGGCCGGCCTGAGGCGCGAGCTCAAGCCGCGCGGCCTGTGCGTGGAGATCGCGCTGGAATACCTGGCCGAGACCGACCTCGGCGAGCTGCTTGCGGCCCGCATGGGCACGACGCCACCGGAAGACTTTGTGCGTGCCCTGCATGCCCACACCCTGGGCCTGCCGCTGTTCGTCGCGGCCGTGCTGCAGGAGCTGCAGGCCGAAGGCGGGCGCGAGCTGCCTGAGACCCTGGGCGTGCCGGCCAGCATCACCGGCGTCATCGAGGGCCAGTTGGCGCGCTTGTCGGCCGAGCAGCGCCGGCTGCTGGGCGCCGCCAGCGTCGCCGGCCTGGACTTCCTGCACCTGCCCCTGGCCGAGGTGCTGGGCCTGCCCGCGCAGCAGGTCCAGGCCCTGCTCGACGACGCCGCCACCCGCCTGCCCTGGCTGGAGGCCCGCGGCGCCGAGGCCCTGGCCGACGGTCGCATCGCCGCCCGCCACGCCCTAGCCCATGACCTCTACCGCCAGGCCCTCTACGACGCCCTGCCCGCCGCCCAGCGCATGCAATGGCACCGCCGCTGGGCCGAGGTGCTGGGCCAACTGCATGCCGGCCCGGCCGACGACATCGCCGCCGAGCTGGCCCTGCATTTCGAGCGCGGCGGCGCGCCCGAGCAGGCCGCCGCCCAGCTGGCTCTCGTCGCCACCCGCGCCATGGCCCGCGCCGCCGCAACCGAGGCGCTGCAGGCCGCAGGGCAAGGCCTGGCCCTGCTGGGCGCCGACGCGGCCGGGCCGCTGGCCCTGGAGCTGCAATCGCTGAAAGCCGTGGCCCTGACCCGGCTGCGGCTGATCACCGATCCCGAGGTGGCCGAGGCCTTCACCCGGGCCCGCACCCTAGGCCCCGCCAGCGGCCTGGCCTGGCGGCGCACCTTGCAGGGCTGCTGGTGGCTGCACTTCTCGCACGCCGAGCATGGGCAGGCACGCGCCCTAGCCGCCGAGATGCTGGCCCTGGCCGAGCGCGACGACGACGCGGCCCTTCGCATGGCCGGGCTCAATGCCATGGGCATCGTGCTGATGCTGACGGGCGAGTTCGAGGCCGCGCGCGACTGCCTGGAGGGCGCCATCGCCGCCCAGGCCACGCTGCCCGCCGAGGTGCTGCCCACCGCCTTCGTGCAGGACCCCGAAGTCGAAGCCCGGCTGGCCCTGGTGCTGGTGCACTGGACCCTGGGCCAACCCGCCCGCGCACGGGCGCTGGCGGAGGCGGCCATTGCCCGCGCCAAGGCCCGCCGGCATCCGCTCAGCGAGTCGACGGCCCTGTATGCAGCGGCCATCCTGCATGCCTGGGCCGGTGAGTACGACAGGGTGCTGGCCCTGACGCAGCGCATCGAGGCCCTGGTGCGCCGCGACGGACTGCCCGCCCGCCTGGGCGGCTTCGGCTGGCTGCAGGGCAATGCCCTGGTGCTGCAAGGCCACATCGACGAAGGCCTGGCCCTGATGCGCGATGCCGCCCGCGACGCCAAGACCGCCGGCCTGCGCGAAGGCCTGGCCGGCTTCCACTACCAACTGGCCCTGGCCTGCCGCGCCGCCGGGCGGCCCGGGGAGGCGGCCGCCTCGGCGCGCGCCGGCCTGGACTTCGCCGACGCCAGCGGCGAACGCATGATGGCCCCGCTGCTGTTGATGGAGCGGGCCCTGCTGCTGCCGGAAGAAGAGGCCGCGCCCGTCTGGCGTCAAGCCCTGGACGCGGCTCGCGCCCATGGCGCCTCCTTCCAGCAGTTGCTCATCAGCGCCGCCGCGCCGTCGAACCTCGTCGACCGCGAGGCCCTGCAGATGCTGCTGGCACGCTACGAGGGCGACCCCAGCCCCGTGCTGACGCAGATTCGTGACAAGCTAGGCTTCGCAGGGCACGCGGGCGCATGACAATGGGTCGGCCTGCCCAACGGGCACCCGACGCGAGGCCACGCCGCCGACACTGCATATGAGGACGCTGAAGACCCAACTCGCGCTGACCAGCGCCGTGCTGATCGCCGTCAGCGTCGCGGTCACTGTCGTCCAAGGCGTGCGCGAGGTGCAGGATCGGGTCGAGGACCTCATCACCGGGTCTAACCTCGGTGCGGCCCAGCTCGCCGCCACGCTGGCCGAGGGCGTCACCGACCGCGAACGCGCTTTGAAGGCCGCGGCGCGGGACTGGCCCGCCGGCCGCGCCTATGGCCCGGCATCGTCCGAGGACTTCCTGCTGCGCCACTCGATGCTCGACGCGCTCTTCAACGAGGTGCGCATCGGCAATCAGCGCGAGCTGCCGACGGGCCGCTGGGGCGAGCCCCTGGTTACGGCGCCGCTACCGGGCGCCGACGGCAACCCGCGGCTGGCCCTCACCGTGCCGCTGGGCCCCGGCCCCGACGCGCCGGTGCTGGCCGGCTTGCTGCAGCTGCGCGCGCGCAACTTTTTGTCCCACTTGGCCGGCGCCGCCCTGCTCGACGACCTGCATGTGCAAACCATCGTCTTCAATCTGCGCGGCCAGGTGCTTGCCGACGCCGATGGCAGCGGCCTGATGCGCCAGGTCGAGACCCTGCCCGACCTGGCCGAGGCCATCCGGTCCTGGCGTCAGCGCGGCAGCCCTCTCGAGCCCATGCCCTGGACAGCCAAGTACGGCGACGTCTTCGTCGCGATGGCCGCCGTGCCGGGCACCGACTGGATGCTGCTGCGCCTGGCCTCGCATGAGTCGCTGCGCGACCAGGCCGGCCAGTCGCTGCGGCGTTCCGTCAGCCTCGGCCTCAGCGTCGGCGGGGTCGGTGCCCTGGCCACCTTCGCGTTGACGGCCTGGCTGATGGCGCCCATGCAGGCGCTGCGCCGCCGCGCCCTCGCCGCCCTCGATCCCGACCAGCCGCCCGCGTCCGGCTGGCCCCAGGCCGACGGCGAAGTCGGCGAGCTGTCCGACGTGCTCAAGCATGTCAGCCAGCAGCTGGCGGCCAGCCATGCCGACCAGGAGCGCTCGGCCCAGCAGCTGCAGGCCATGCTGGCCCATGCGCCGGCCGGCATCGCCTTCACCGAGCAGGGGCGCATCGTGCTTGCCAGCGCCGAGCTGCTGCGCATGCTGGGCCGCGAGGAGATGCCCAGCCACTGGCAGGACGTGGTCGCCCCCGAGGCGCCCAAAGCAGAGCTGGACGCGGCCTGCCAGGCCGCCTTTGCTGCCGGCCAGCCCTTCGAGGCCGAGCTGCCGCTGCAGCACCAGGATGGCAGCCTGCTGTGGGCGCAAGTGCAGGGCGCCGCCATCAGCCAGCAGCCGCCGCGCGCCATCTGGATCGTCTACGACGTGACCGAAGCGCGCCGCCAGCGTGAGGGCCTGGCCTGGGAGGCCACCCACGACCCGCTGACCGACCTCGTCAACCGGCGCGAGTTCGAGCGCCTGCTCGGCCAACTGGTGTCCGACCGCCGCCGCTCCGGCGCCGCCAGCGCCCTCTTCATCGACCTCGACCATTTCAAGCAGGTCAATGACCGCGCCGGCCATGCCGCCGGCGATGCCATCCTGCACAAGGTGGCGAACGTGCTGAGCGCCGGCGTGCGCGGCGGCGACACCGTGGCCCGCCTCGGCGGCGACGAGTTCGCCGTGCTGCTGCCCGGCTGCAGCCTGGACCAGGCGCTGCGCATCGCCGAGCAGATCCGCGCCGGCGTCGAACGCGAAGGCCTCGCGCCCGACCACGGCGGCCTTGGCGTCACCGCCAGCATCGGCGTCGTGCAGGTCGACCCGGGTCATCTGACGCTGGCCGAGGTGCTCGATGCGGCCGACAAGGCCTGCTATGAAGCCAAGCATGCGGGGCGCAATGCGGTGCGCCACGCGCCGGCGAAGGGGAAAGCCCTCGCGAACTGACAGTGACCAGGTCAGCTGCGGCCCGGCGTCACGCCTCCAGCTGAGCCCCCAGTCGCCTCAGCAGCAGGGCGTGGGCCCAGTCCATGAAGGCCTGCACCCGCGCGGCACGCTTGCGGGTCGTGGGCGTCACCAGGTTCAAGGGCAGAGAAGGGCATTGCCAGCCAGGCAGCACGCGCAGCAATGCGCCGCTGGCCAGGTAGTGGCTGGCCACGAATTCGGCCAGCACGACGAGGCCCAGGCCGTCGAGGCCGCCGCTCAGGACGGCGGCGCTATCGGTGGTGACGAAGCGTGCGGGCAGCTTGAACTCCATATCCCGCCCGTCCTGAAGCAGGGTCACCGGCCGCAACTTGCCCGTTGACGCCAGGATGTAGCCGATCTGCTGATGCCCGGCCAGCTCGTCAGGCGTGGCCGGCAGCCCGTGATGTTCGATGTAGCGCGGCGCCGCGCAGAGCACGAAGCGCAGCGCGCCGACGCGCCGCGCCGACAAGCGCGAGTCCGGCAACTCGCCGCCGCGCAAGGCGCAGTCCACCCCTTCCTGCACCAGGTCCACCGCGCGGTCGGTGCAGCCGAGCTCGATGGTGACCTTGGGGTAGCGGTCGAGGAAACCGCGGATCTCGGGCGCGAACACCAGGCGTCCCATGGCCACCGGCACGTCGACGCGCAAATGCCCCGCAGGCGCGCTGATGCCCCTGCGCAGCGTCGACTCCACGTCGTCGACCTGTTGCAGGATCATGCACGCGTGCTGGTAGTAGGCCAGGCCTTCTTCGGTCGGTGCGACCGCGCGGGTGGTGCGGTTGAGCAAGCGGATGCCCAACCTGTCTTCGAGCTGCTGGATCTGCTGGCTGACGGTGGCCTTGTGCAGGTTCAGCTGTAAGGCCGCCTTGGTGTAGCTGCCGCTGTCCACGATCTGCACGAAGGCACGCATGGCGTCGAATCGGTCCATGGGGCGGCTCCGTTGGGGTGCCGAGGCATTGTCGGCGAACGCCAAACAACATGTCGCGGCCCTCGGGCTATGCGCGGTCCCGGCCGATTCCTAGAGTGCGGCTATCCACCACGAACCGGAGCCACTGCATGCTGAAACTGCGCCCCCTCGACCCCACCCATGCCATCGACCAACAGCTCGGCGCCTCAGCCAGTCCCGTCGTTCTCATCAATCTGTTCACCGTGGCCGAGGCCGACGTCCCGGCCTTGCTGATCGCTTGGGAGAAGGATGCGCTGTGGATGAAGCAGCAACGCGGCTTTCTGTCGACCCAGCTGCACCGCGCCATCGGCGGCAGTTGCATGTTCTTGAACTACGCGCTGTGGGACTCGGTCGAAGACTTCCGAGCCGCGTTCACCCACCCGGACTTTTCGAGTGCCCTCGCCGCCTACCCGTCCAGCGTCATCGCGCAGCCGCACCTGTTCGCTAAGGTCGCGGTGCCGAACGTCTGCGCCGCCTGAACCGCCTGCATCGAAAGGACCGGCATGCTCAAGCGCGCCCACCTCGTGGCGGGGATGCTCGCCCCGCTGTGCCTTGTCACCTTCTTCGTGTCCACGCTGCTGACCGAGCTGCTCGGGTCGCAGGTCGCCGTCGCGCAGCTGAAGGCGCTAATCGTGACGCCGGGCCTGTGGATCATGATCCCGGCGGTCGCAGCAGCCGGTGGCAGCGGCATCTTCCTCGGCAGATCGCGCCGGGGCCGGCTCGTCGACGCCAAGAAGAAGCGCATGCCGTTCATCGCCGCCAACGGGCTGCTGGTGCTGGTGCCGTGCGCCATCGTGCTGGACCGATGGGCCGCCGCCGGCCGATACGACGCTCCCTTCTACGCCGTGCAGCTCATCGAGCTGGTCGCCGGCGCCATCAACTTGGTGCTGATGGGCCTGAACGCGCGCGATGGACTGCGCCTTGCCGGGCGCCTGCCGCGCGGGCGTCGCCCCAGTCCTGTTGACGGTCAGGGCCCGCGAGCCTGAGGGCGAGCAGCGCTAGGCCGCCGCCTGGGCCACCCGGTCGCGGAACAGCTGGGCGCGCTCGCTGTCGGACGCGGCCTCGATGCGCGCCGAGGCCTCGGCCAGCCAATCCAGGAAGCGCGATTCGCTGTTGACCTCGCGCGCGCTGGCACGCAGCTCCGCATCGCGGCCCGCCAGCATGCGGCAAGCCAGGTCGAAGGCAAACATCTTGGCCCGCATCAAGCGCCGCAGAGCTTCGCCCGCGGCAGGTGCCGTTGGCGCAGGTGTCTGGATGGGCGTGGCAGCAGCAGGCGGCGCCGCGACCGGCTCCGGCTCGCGCGACGCCTCGACCAGGCCCGTAATCCAGCCGTCACGCTGCAGCTCCTGCAATGCCTGCGAGCCCAGCTTGAGCGACCGCGTGATCTCCTGCAACTCCGGCACGCCGCGCCGACCGTCCACGTTGATGAGCAGCATGCGCATGGGCACGGCGAGCATGGATCGAGGCCCGGCCAGCAGCTGGCGGGCGGCGGGGGTCTTGGCGGGTACTGCGGGCGAAGACATGACGGCTCCTGTTGCCGTACCCATCATGTTCAGCACGTCTTGGGCGCCGATGACACCGCGATGAAGCACCGCATCGGCGTGAAATTGTTGACGCCTCAGACGGCCAAGGCCGCCCACGCCATCCTTCTCAGGTCCTCCGCACTCATCGGCCGGCACGTCAACCAGCCCTGGAAATGCCGGCAGCCGCCGCCACGACGCCGCCAGCGCTCTCTTCATCGACCTCGACCATTTCAAGCAGGTCAATGGCCGCGCCGGCCACGCCGCCGGCGACGCCAGCCACGTTGGCGGGCGCGAGCACGACTATGTGTTCGTATCCGTCGAACAGCTGGTCGAGGCCTTCACCCCTTGAGGGACACTCAGGTTAAGTTCGTCAGCGGTAGTCGTGTTCATGCTGGTCCCTCGCCGCGAGCAGTACGACATCAGCGTCACGAATCGCGAACAAAACGACGCACCCGGCATGACCAAAGGGGATGATCAGCTCACGAAACTCCCTTTGCACCTCGGATCGACGGCAGCTGTGTGGCGCGAACGATAGGATCCCCATCGCGCGCTCCACCGCATCGCGGAACCTGAAGAGGCAGGTGTCTTCCGGCTTGTTGCTGGCCAGCTCGCGCAGAACGATGTGCTCCTCCAGGCGCTTGATGTCCTCCTGGAACGTGACAGTCGGGAAGACCCCGTACCCGCTCAACCCGCAGCTCGTTTGCTCTTGGCAGCCACCGCCTCACGGATACGCTGTTGTGCCGCCTTGGCACGCTGCTCCATACCAGCTAGGAACTCATCAGTGGTCAACAATCCGACGCCCTTGTCAGCACTGCGCAATGCATTCTTCGCCCGGGCGACAGCGGCACTCTGCTCGGTGCGGTCTTTGCAGTGCAAGTGTCAACGACGATTGCGCCTATAGCAGGCTAAGTGCTCGTGGGCAATTGTCATGGAGTCAGGCGTAGACGAAAGCCGTCCATCGCAGCAGGCCACTCATGGCCGCGTCCAGTCTAGCCCCGCTTAGCGGGCTGCGGCAAAGGCAAGGCCGCAGACAACGCGGCTCTGAGGTGATCGGTCGCGGCAAGAGCAGCCGCTTGGGCCTCTGTGACGGACAGCGACTTTCGCTGAAGCGCCAAGAGCTCATTCGCGGCCTTATCAAATACAGGTACGAGGTCGTCATCCTTTAGTGCCACTGCAGTTGCATATGCCAGCGCATAGACATCAGCGACACCCGTCTCACCGTCGAACAGGCGATCTAGGGCATCCAACTGATTGTTCAGCAATTCAAGGCGAATCGACGGCAACTTCACGCTCCTAAGCGGACTCTGACGGACGACAGCTTGTGGCCGGCAGCGTGCGTCCGATTCCCATGCTGTCAGCCGCCGGTCAACGCGGCAACCGCGCCGACCGGCGGCTGCGTTGTGAATTCTCCCCGGCACGCACGCTGACTGCCACGACGGCTGGTTGTGGTTGGCAGCCTCAAGAGAACAGCTCGGAGTGAGTTCCGCTGCGCACGAAAACGATCAAGCCGCTTTTGCCCGATTCGTCGAGCGTGTAGATCAGCAGGAAGTCGCCGCCGATGTGGCACTCGCGATGGCCTGCCCAGTCACCCGTCAGCGGGTGGTCGAGCCATTCAGGCGGCAGTGGTCCGTCATTGGCGATCAGCAGCGTCATGGCCTCTTTTAGCCGGTTCATGTCGTACCGGCCAGAGTGGGACAGGCGCTGCCAGTCCTTGAGAAAGTCCTTGGTGTAGTCCGACGCGCGGGGCAGGTTTGCCCGCTTACTTGCGGCCGGCTTCTTCGAGGTCATTCAGGAGGGCGTCAGCGGTTGCGAAGCGAGCGCGACGGCTCTTGATGATCTCGTTGGCTTCAGCGATGGCGACGCGGCTGATGGCGTTCGGCGCCTTGAGGGAGAACGGCAGTTCCTTGTCGGCGACGACGCGGGTCAGGAACACGCGGATCGCATCGGAAACGGTCAGGCCCATCGAGGCCAGCGTTTCCGCAGCCTGCGCCTTGATGTTCTCGTCCACGCGAACGTGAACCATGGTGGTGGTAGCAGCCACGGCGGCCTCTTGTTGCGATTGTTTGAGATACACTGTATCGCAAGCAGGCGGCCTTTGCAAGGTGACTACCCTTCCCCTCGGTGCTGCATCTATGCAGACAGGTTGAACGACCGCGCTCGGATCCAGAGCTGCCGCTCGGGCCGAAAGGGCCCCTACGGCCGGTTTCCGCAGCAGTTGCCGTTCACCGGGCCTGGGGCGAATGTCTCTGTCCAGCCTGAAGCTGCCCGCTCGACGCCACTCCCTCACCCACCCGCCATCATCCCCAACTCCTCCGCACTCATCGGCCTGCCTGTCAGCCAGCCCTGGAAATGCAGGCAGCCGCCAGCCAGCAGTAGCTGGCGCTGTCCTTCCGTCTCCACGCCTTCGGCGATGGCCGACAGGCCGAGGATGCCGCACAGGGCGACGATGCCCTGCACGATGGCGCGGTCGCGTTCGCTGCTCTCGATCTCGACAATGAAGCTGCGGTCGATCTTGAGCTGGTCCAGCGGCAGTTCGCGCAGGTAGGCGATGGCCGAATAGCCGGTACCGAAGTCGTCCAGGCTCAAGCCAAGGCCCATGCGCTTGAGCAGGTGAAGCTTGCCGGCGAGGTCGCCGAGGTCGGCGCTGAGCACGCTTTCGGTCAGCTCCAGCTTGAGGCGGCGCGGGTCGGCGCCGGTGTCGGCCACCGTCCGGGCGACCGACTCGACGAAGTCGGGCGCGTGGAACTCGGTGGCGCTGACGTTGACGGCCAAAGTCAGCTGCGACAGCCGCGGGTCGTGGCGCCAGCGCGCCAGCAGTTCGCAAGCCTGGGCCAGCACCCAGCGGCCGATTTCGATGACGAAGCCGCTCTGCTCGGCCAGCGGGATGAAGTCGGCCGGCGAGACCAGGCCGCGCGTCGGGTGGCGCCAGCGCAGCAGGGCCTCGGCACCCAGCAGCTTGCCGGCGTCGTCGACCTGGGGCTGGTAGGCCAGGGCCAGTTCTCCGCGCGGCAAGGCCAGGCGCAAGTCGTGGAGCAGCGTGGCGCGCTGGGCGGCGCTGCGCGCCATCTCAGCGTCGAAGAAGCGGTAGCTGTCGCGCGAGCCGGACTTGGCCTGGTACATGGCCGTGTCGGCCTGCGCCAACAAGGCCTCGGCGGACTCACGGCCGTCTGCGAACAGCACCGCGCCCAGGCTGGCGCTGGTGCGGATCTCGCGGCCGAACAGGCCATGGTGCCGGCGCGTCAGCTCCAGCAGGGTCTGGCACCAGGCCTCGGCCTCTTGGTGGGCGATGGCGGGGTCGGCGTGCAGGCCCGGGATAAGCAGGGCGAACTCGTCACCGCCCAGGCGCGCCACCGTGCCCCAGGGGCCGACGGCCTCCTCCAGGCGGCGGCCCGCGGCGCGCAGCAGGGCGTCGCCGGCCGCATGGCCCAGGGTGTCGTTGACGGCCTTGAACTGGTCGATGTCGGCAAAGATCAGGGCCGCATGCCCGCGCTGGCGCGTGAGGCGCCGCTGAGCCTGCACGACGCGGTCCAGCAGCAGGCGGCGGTTGGCCAGGCCGGTCAGCGGGTCGTAGTAGGCGAGGCGCTCGATGTGATGCTCAGCCTCTTTCTGCGCCGAGATGTCGCGGATCAGGCCAACATAGGTCAACTTGCCGTCGCGCTCCAGGGCCGACACCGACAGGTGGATGGGAAAGACGCGGCCGCTGCGGTGGCGGCCCCGAGTCTCGCGGCCGACGCCGATGACGCGGGCCCGGCGGGTGGCGGCATAGCGAGCCATGTGGCCGGCATGTTGTGAGGCCTCGGGCTCGGGCATCAGCAGAGCCAGGTTGCCGCCCAGTACTTCGTCGGCACGGTAGCCGAAGATCTGCGTGGCCGCCTTGTTGAAGGACTGGATGCGCCCGTCGGCATCGGCCGTGATGATGGCCTCCAGCACGTTGTCGAGGATGGCCTGGCGGTGCTCGGCCAGCGTGGCGAGTGAGGTGCCCACAGCTTCAAGGGTCATCGTCATCACAAGGTCCTGAACAGACGCACCGAGGTGGACAGCAGCTCGGCCTGGCCAGACAGGGTATCCGCCGAGCCCGAGAGCTGCTGCACCAGCAGGGCGTTGCGCTGGGTCATGTCGTCGAGCTGGTCGACGGCGGCGCTGATCTCGGAAATGGCCTGCAGCTGCTCCCGGCTGGCCTCGTGGACATTGCCCACCAGCTCGCGCAGCTGGGTGGCGGCAGTCGCTGTGTCGCGGATGGCGGCGGCTGCGGCGTCCACCTCGGCGGCACCGGCCGCGACGCGCTCGCCGGTGCTCTGGCTCAGGGCCTTGATCTCGCGCGCCGCGTCCATGGTGCGGCCGGCCAGGGCCCTCACCTCCTGGGCCACGACCGCGAAGCCACGGCCCTGCTCGCCGGCCCGCGCCGCCTCGACGGCCGCGTTCAGCGCCAGGATGTTGGTCTGGAAGGAGATGGTGTCGATGAGCTGCGTGATGTCGGAGATGCGCGCCGCCGACTCCGTGATCTGCTGCATGGTGCCGCGCATCAGCTCGACGCTGGCAGTGCTGCGCATGGCCACCTCCAGCGTGCGAGCACTGAGCGCCGCGCCGTCCTCGGCGGACTTGACGTTGTCGCGCACCGTCTCGGTCAGCTGCTTCAGCGCCGCCGCCGATTCCTCCAGGCCGGCGGCCTGGGCCTCAGTGCTGGCCTGCAGGGAATGCTTGCCGGTGACGATGTCGGCCACGATGGCCTCCATGGCCGCCACCTGGGCGCGCGCGTCGCCCACCATGCCGCCGAGGTTGACGCCGAGCTGGCCCAGGCTGCGCTGCAGCCGGCCCACCAGGCCGTTGGCGCGGTCGGGCAAGCGCCGCGACAGGTCGCCGGCCGAGACGGCCGCGGCGAAGTCCAGCAGGCCGCCCAGCTCTGCATCAGCCATGCGCCTGCTGGCCCAACGCGCCAGCAGGGCCAGCGGCAGCGTGCAGATAAATCCCAGTCCCCAGCCCAGCGTCGCGCCGAGGCCCACGGCGGCCGCGGCAGCAACAATCGTGGGTAGGACCTGGCCTGCCTGTCCGGCCACGCTGCCGGCCTGTTGCAACAGGCCGCGCATGCCGGGTGCGTACAGCCGGCCGTGGCGGATCAGCCAGGGCGCGGGCTCGCCGCGCTGTTCGGCGCGGCGCAGCGTGGCGTAAAGGGCCTGGGCGGCGACCACCTCGTCACGGCCGGGCGCGGTGCGCACCGACAGATAGCCCACCACGCGGCCGGCGTCGCGAAGCGGCGTGACGTTGGCGCGCACCCAGTAGTGGTCGCCATCCTTGCGGCGGTTCTTGACCAGCATGGACCAGGGCTGACCCTGCTGCAGAGTGCGCCACAGGTCGGCAAAGGCCGCCTCGGGCATGTCAGGGTGGCGGATGAGGTTGTGCGGCTGGCCGATCAGCTCCTCGCGGGTGAAGCCGCTGGCGTCCTCGAAGGCCGCATTGCAATGCGTGATCCGGCCCTTGAGGTCGGTCGTCGACATCAGGCTCTGGCCGGCGGCCAGCGCATATTCACGCCCCGTGACGGGGCCGTTGTTTCTCATGGTTCGCCCATGGCTTGACGCGTGAGGACTTGCCGGCAGACGGGGCGCGTCGTCTCCTGCCCGTCCGAGGTGGACGGGGCCGCTGGCAGGGCTGCCCGGCTAGGGCATCGCCAGTGTGCGGAAGCGGGCCGGCCGAGTCGTCTCGGTTCGGCACCGAAGCGGTCTCAAACGGGCGGGAAACCGCGCCGCACCAGCTCCGGCAGCTCGCCAGCCGGCACCGCCGGAGCGAACAGCCAGCCCTGCAGCACCGGGCAGCCCTCGCGGGCCAGCAGGCGGCGCTGGCCTTTGCTTTCCACGCCCTCGGCCACCACCTCCTTGCCCAGGGCCTGGGCCAGGCCGATGATGGCCCGCGCCAGGCTCAGCTCCTCGCCCTCTTTCTCCAGGTCTTGGATGAAGCTGCGGTCCATCTTGAGCCGGCCGAAGGGCAGCTGGCGCAGATGGCCGAGGGACGAATGGCCGATGCCGAAATCGTCCAGCGACAGGCCCACGCCCAGGGCGGCGATGTCGCCCAGCACGGCGCCGGCCTGCTCGCGGCTGGCCATGGCGGCGCTCTCGGTGATCTCCAGCTCCAGCAGCCGCGCCGGCACGCCGGTGCCAGCCAGGCGCAGAGCCAGGCGGGCGGCGAAGTCGGGCTGCCTAAGCTGCAGGGCCGACACATTGACGGCCACGCGCAGTTCCAGCCCTTCGGTCTGCCAGGCGGCAATCTGGCGGCAGGCCTGGTCCAGCACCCAGTCGCCCAGCGGCAGGATGAGGCCGGTGCTCTCGGCTACGGGGATGAAGCGGCCAGGCGGCACGTCGCCCAGCTCGGCGTCGCACCAGCGCAGCAGGGCCTCGACGCCAACGACGCGACCGTCGCGGGCCCCCACCAGCGGCTGGTAGTGCAGCGAGAGGCCCCCGTGCTGCACGGCGCGCTTGAGCCGGCCACGCAGCTGCGCCTTCTCCTCCATGGCCTGCGACATACCGGCGTCGTAGACGGCATAGACGCCGCGGCCGGCATCCTTGGCGCGGTACATGGCCATGTCGGCGCGGCGCAGCAAGGTCGCGCTGTCGTGGCCGTCGCGCGGCAGGAAGACGATGCCGATGCTGCCGCCCGGGAACAGCTCGTGGTGCTGAAGCCGCCAGGGCTGGGCGATGCCCTGCAGCAGCTTGTCGGCCACGGCCAGGGCGGCCTGCTCGTCGGGCAGGTCGCGCAGCAGCACGGCGAACTCGTCGCCGCCCAGGCGGGCCAGCACGTCGCCGCCGCGCAGGGCCGCGCGCATGCGGCGCGCCACTTCCTTTAGCAGCTCGTCGCCGACATGGTGGCCATGGCCGTCGTTGACGGACTTGAAGTCATCCAGATCGACCAGCAGCAGGCCCATGGGCGCCGTCGCGCGCAGGCTCTGCTCGACAGCCTGGGCCAGCAGTTCGTTGAACATCAGCCGGCTGTAGAGGCCGGTCAGCGGGTCATGCATGGCCTGGTGGCGCGCCTCGTCGTGCAGGGCCTGCAGGTCGCTCACGTCACGCACCACGGCCAGGGCGCACGGCCGGCCCTGGTAGATGCATAGGCCGAGGGACACGTCGACCGGAACGCTGCGACCGTCGCGATGCCAAAGCCGCAGCAGCGGCGCCCCGCCCATGGGCCGCGGGCGTGGCGCGGCGAAGTAGCTGCGCACGTGATCGCCGTGGCGCTCGCGCTGCTCGGGCGGCAGCAAACTGTCCAGGGCCAGGCCCTGCAGCACCTCGGCCGGCATGCCACAGAGCGTGGCCATGGCCCGGTTGACACGCTGGATCCTGCCCTGGCGATCCACCAGCAGCACGCCGTCGGGGATCAGGTCGATCCAACGCCAGCTGCCATCCCAGGTCATGGCGTCGGCAATCGCGGCATCTCGGCTCGTCACCTCGTTCATGCACCCTTGAACACCGCAATGGCCCGCCCCAGCCAATCAGACTGCCGGCGCATGGCCAGCGAGGTTTCCACAGACTGGGCGGCCATGGCGGCGTTCTGGCGCGCCAGACTGTCCAGCTCGGCGATGCAGCGGCCCACGTCCTCGATGCCCCGCAGCTGGCGCTCGCTGGCACGGCCAATATCCTCCACCAGGTCGCCCACGCGCCGTGCCTGGCCGGCCAAGGCCGTCATGCCCTCCTGGGCCTCACGCACCCGCTGGGTGCCCAGGGCCACCTTGCTGCCGCTGGCCAGAATCAGCTGCTGGATCTCGCGGGCGGCCTCCTGGCTGCGCTGGGCGAGCGAACGCACCTCGGCTGCGACGACGGCGAAGCCCCGCCCCTGCTCGCCGGCCCGCGCTGCCTCGACGGCCGCGTTCAGCGCCAGCAGATTGGTGCGAAAGGCGATGCCATTCATGACGCCGATGATGTCGTCGATGCGGCGGCTGGCATGTCTGATCTCGTCCATGGTCTGCACCACCTGCTCGACCTGGCCGTGGGCCTGCTCGACGGCGCGGGTGACGCTCGCCGCCGCCTCGCCGGCCACGCACGCCGTCTCGGCATTGCCGCTGGCGGTGTCGGTCAGGCCCTGCATCTCGCCGGACACGCGGGCCAGCTCGCCGGTGGCATGCACGCTGCGTTGGCTGAGGTCGTCATGCGCTGCCTCGACGCGGCCCGACACCTCGGCCATGCCGGCCGCCTGGCCGGCCATGTCGGCCAGCAGGGCGCGCACGTTCAGTCCTGCCTGATTGAGGCAGCGCAGGGCCAGGCCGATTTCGTCGGCGCGCTGCAGCCTGACGTCGGCATCGAAGCGACCCGAGGCGACCGCCGCCGCCTGGCGCGACAGCAGGGCCAGCGGCCGGGCCAGCTGCCAGCACAGCAGAGTGTCGGCCAGCAGCAGGCTGAGCAGCACCGGCACGGCGACGGCGGGCTGGGTCGCCAGCAGCGGCGACATGGCCAGGGCCGGCAGGCCCAGGACCAGGTGGATGCGCTGGGCGGCACCGAGCCGACTGCCCAGGCCCTGCCAGCGCCACCAGCCGGCCGGCAGCAGCAGGCCCTGGCGCAGGGCGACTGCGCGGCTGCCGGCACGCATGCGGCCATAGACCCGCTCGGCCCACATGACCTCGGCCCGCGTCGGCCGCGTACGCACCGACAGATAGCCGATCAGGCCCTGCTCGCCCTGCACCGGCGCCACATTGGCCCGCACCCAGTAGTGGTCGCCGTCCTTGCGGCGGTTCTTGACCAGGCCGGTCCAGGCCTGGCCGCTCTTCAGCGTGCGCCACAGGTCGGCGAAGGCCGCGGCGGGCATGTCGGGGTGGCGCACCAGGTTGTGCGGCTGGCCCAGCAGCTCGTCAACCGCATAACCGCTCACCTCGATAAAGGCGGTGTTGGCATAGCGGATGCGGCCCTTGGGGTCGGTGGTGGACAAGAGGATGGCGTCGGGCGCCAGCTCGTATTCCTTCTGCGTGACTTCGCGATGTCTGGCCATGCGGCTGATGCCTCCCTTTGCACGACGCCTTGATTCTGGGCAGGGCGGGACGCTTGCCGACCCGCTATCGCACCGCGTTGTGAGCCAGCTCACAAACGTGCACGCAGCAGCTTGCGCAGCGCGGCCTCGTGCAGCAGCACAGCCTGGCCGCCCTGACGGCTCAGCAAGCCGCGGGCCTCGAGCTGACGCAGGCCGCGGCTGACGCTCTCGCGCGTGACGCCCAGCAGCTCGGCCAGAACGGCTTGGCTGGGCAGGCGCAGCAGGCCCGGCTCCTGCGTCTGGGCCAGCAGCTGCAGGGCCGCGGCCAGCCGGGCCTCGAGCCGCGGCAGCCGCGTGACATGGCTCCAGGCCAGCAGGCCGGCCATGGAGCGGCGGTTGAATTGCATCAGCAGCCGCGGCGCATCCCGGGCGGTCTCGGCGTCCAGCAACTCGAAGGCCAGTTCGCAGCCCGTCACCAGGTCCAAGGCCTGCAGGCCCGCGACGCCAGGCAGGCCCTGGCTGGCATGCTGGCCGAACAGAAAGCCTCGGCCCGCCAGGCCGACGACGCGATCGACGCCATCGGGCCCGGCATGGCGTGCCGCCACCAAGCCGCACTTGATGATCAGGAAACCCTGCGGGCGCTCGCCCTGGCGCACCAGCCAGGCGCCACGCGGCCAGCGGCGCGGCAGCCAGCTCACCGTCGGGGCACCTCGCCGGCGCTGCAACAGGACCTTGGGGCAGTCGTGGGACTGGGCGCATTGCTCGCAGGCTTGGGTCACGGTCACTGGCTGTCTTGGTGCAAAGGCACCATGTTGTTGCGGTCAATCCCACGGCACGCGGTAAAGCCATCCCTATCGACCGCCGTTGTGCGCCAGCTCACAGGCTGTCGCCGCGGCGACCCCAGGATGACGCGCGGGCTGACGCCGACCGAATCTCGACCGAATCGCGACGCCGGGCCGACGACATGGCGCCGCGCGCTGCCGACACTGCTGCCATGCTTTCTGCCACGCCGTTCCGCCCACGCGTCCTCGTCGCCCACCACCAACCCCTGCTGGCCATGGGGCTGATGGCGGCCCTGCAATCGGCCGGCGGCTTCGAGCTGATGAAGCCCCCCGGCCCGGCCGATGTCGTCATCAGCGACCAGCCGGGCGCCGCGGCCGCCCCGGTCCTCGTCGTGTCGGACCAGGCCCGCGAGGACGATGTGCGCGCCGCCATGGCGGCCGGCGCTCGCGGCTACCTGCCGCCCACCTGCGCCGTCGACGAACTGGTGCAGGCCGTGCACAGCGTCGCGCGCGGCCTGCGCTATTTGCCCGCCGACACGGCGCGTCGCCTGGCCGACAGCGCCCTGCGCGAGCCGCTGACGGCGCGCGAGACCGATGTGCTGCGCAGCCTGGCACGCGGCGCCTGCAACAAGGGCATCGCCCAGCAGTTGGGCATAGGCGTGGGCACGGTGAAGGCGCATGTGCGGGTCATCTTCGCCAAGCTGGATGCGCGCAGCCGCACCGAGGCCGCGCGCATCGCGCTGGAGCGGGGGCTGGCCTAAATCCTCACCGGCACAATGCTGAAGCTGTCCACGCCCGCCGCGGCACTGAGCTCCTCGGCCAGGGCCACCGGCGAGGCGGCACGGGCGCGGTCGCGGGCGGTGACGCAGAAACGCCAGACCGGCCGGCTCTCCGCGAAGTTGATGCGCAGGCTGCTGCGCTGCACCTGGTAGCCGCGCGCCTCGGCCTGTTGCGCCAGCTCCTCGAAGGGCGGCGCACCGTCGCGGCCGAAGCTCAGGGATACCTCCAGCGTCGTGCGCCCTGGCAGGCGCATCTCCAGCCGGTGCAGCAGCGACATCGACAGCGTGCATAGCAGCGCCAGCAGCAGGGCCGCGGCATAGAAACCGACGCCGAGCAAAACACCGATGGCGGAGGCGGCCCAGATGGAGGCGGCCGTCGTCAGCCCGCTGATGCTCAGGCCGTCCTTCATGATGACGCCGGCCCCGAGGAAGCCGATGCCGGTGACGATGCCCTGCACGACGCGGGTAGGGTCGGCGCTCAGGGCCGTGAAGCTGCCGCCGTACCACAGCGGCGCATGGCCGACGAAGACGGTCAGCGCGGTGGAGGCCATGCAGACCAGGCCGTAGGTGCGCATGCCGGCGGCGCGACCGTTATAGCTGCGCTCGTAGCCCACCAGCATGCCCAGCAGCAGGGCACCGACGAGGTTGATGCCGATGAAGGCATTGGCGGCGAGAAAGCCGCCGCTCCAGTAATGCTCGAGCTGGCCCAGCATCAGGCGCAGCTCAGCAGGGCGCGGTCGTCGCAGGGCTCGGCGGCCGGTTGCTGGCGCGAGGCATGGACGACGAGATGGTCGAGGAAGGCGCGGGTGCGTGCCGGCATGTGGCGGCGGCTGGGGAAGACGGCCATCAGCGTGGCGCGGCAGGCCAGCCAGTCGGGCAGCACGCGCTGCAGCTGGCCGGCGCGCATCAGCGGCGCGGCCAGCTGGGCGCACAGCGCGCTGATGCCGGCACCGGCCAGCGTGCTGCGCAGCGCGGCCTCGGGGTCGTTGCAGACCAGGGCAGGCGCGATGGCGACGGTCTCATCGTCGCGCTCGGGATCGCTCTCGTGCATCAGGCGCAGCGCATTGGCCGGCTGATGGGGCTGCACGATGCGGATGAAGGCATGGCGCTGCAGCTCGGCCGGCGTGGCCGGCTGGCCATGGCGGCGCAGGTAGATGGGCGCGGCGCACAGCAGGGTCTGGCTTGGCAGCAGGGGCCGGGCGATGGCGCCGGCCGGCAGCGGCCGGTGGTCGTGCATCAGCGTGATGTCGTGGGCCTCGACGCCATCGGCCGGCTCGGCGTCGACCTCCAGCTCGATGGCCACGCGCGGATTGAGCCAGCGGAACTCGGCCACGGCCGCCGCCACCAGCTGGCTGGCCAGGCCGGGCTCGGCCAGCACGCGCACGCCGCCCGACATCTCGCGGGCCTCGCTGCCCACGGCCTGCTCGGCGTCGTCGATGTCGGCCAGGATGGTGTTGACGCGGTCCAGATAGGTCTCGCCGGCGGCGGTCAGTGCCACGCGGCTGGTGGACCGCTGCAGCAGGCGCACGCCGAGATGGTCTTCCAGGTCGCGCACCATGCGCGTCGCCGAGGCCGGCGACATGCCGAGCTTGCGGGCACCGGCGGAGAAGCCTTTCTCCGCGACGACCTGGCGGAAAACTTTCATTGATTGAAGCCTGTCCATGATGCTTGGGCCTTGCAGGGGGAGAGCAGGCGCAGCAGCCTGTCGATGAAGAGGGGGTCGGGTTCGACGTCGAGGCGGCCATCGACGAAGCGCTGGGCCACGTCGCCGGTCAGCAAGTCCAGCACCTGGCCGGCCAGCACGGCCGGACTCAGGTCGTTGCGCACCTGGCCGTGGCCGGCATGGGCGCGCAGCGCGCTGGCCAGGGTGTCGCTCAGCCCGCTGCGGCCATCGGCGTTGGCTACGGCCGCCAAGCGCCGGTGCAGCTGCAGCGGCCACTGCCGGCGCAGCTGCTCGTGCAGATGCTCCAGCAGGGCCTGCAGGCTGGCGTCCTGGCGCTCGGCCGGCGCCGCCGGCGTCGGTGCCATGGCCTGGTCGAACAGCGAGCGCTTGTCCTGGAAGCGCCGGATGATGGCGCCCCAGGTCAGGCCCACCGCGGCCGAGACCTCGCGGGTGCGGGCCGCATAGCCGCGCAGTGCGAAGACCGAGCGGGCGCGACGCAGGATTTCCTCGTCGCTGAGGGTGGTGGTGCGAGCCATCACCCTCTCCTTCAGGCGGCGACCACCGCGCCGACCGGCACCGGACCGCTCTCGCCCGCCGGCTGGCGGCGCACCTTGAACCAGGCGGCGTACAGCGCAGGGACGAAGAAGATGGTCAGCAGTGTGGCCACCGTCAGGCCGCCCATGATGGCAATCGCCATCGGGCCCCAGAACACGCTGCGCGTCAGCGGGATCATGGCCAGCACCGCAGCGGCGGCCGCCAGCACGACCGGGCGGGACCGGTAGATGGCGGCGTCCAGCACGGCGTTCCACACGTCGCGGCCGGCGTCGATCTCGATCCGCACCTGGTCGATCAGGATGACCGAGTTGCGCATGATCATGCCGCCGAGAGCAATGATGCCCAGGATGGCGACAAAGCCCAGCGGTGCGCGGAAGGCCAGCAGCGCGGGCACCACGCCGATCAGGCCCAGGGGCGCGGTCAGCATGACCATCCACATGCGCGAGAAGTCCTTGAGCTGGAACATCAGCAGGGCCAGGATGGTGACGAGCATCAGCGGTGCCACGGCCATCAGTGCCTTGTTGGCCTTGTCGGCTTCTTCCACGGCACCGCCCACGTCGACGCGGTAGCCCGAGGGCAGCTTGGCCTGGATGTCCTTCAGCAGCGGCACGATCTCCTGCGTGACCGACACGCCCTGCTCGCCGTCCTTGACGTCGGCGCGCACGGTGATGGCCATGTCGCGGTTGCGGCGCCACAGCACCGGCTCTTCCAGCTCATAGCGCACGCTCGCGACCTGGGACAGCGGCACGACGGTACCGGCACGGGTGTGCAGGTTGATGTCCTTGAGGCCGTCCAGGTTCAGGCGCTCGCCGGGCACGGCGCGGGCCACGATGTCGATCAGCTCGTCACGATCGCGCAGCTGCGACAGCGGGGCGCCGTTCAGCACGCTCTGCGTGACCAGGGACACCTCGGCCGGCGTCAGGCCGAGAGCCCGGGCCTTGTCCTGGTCGAGGTCGAGCTTGAGGGCGCGGACCGGGTCGTTCCAGTCCAGCTGCACGTCGCGCACCTTGGTGCTGGACGCGACGACCTTCTCCACCTCGCGGGCGATGTTGCGCACCTGCTGGGTGTCGGGGCCGACGACGCGGAACTGCACCGGATAGCCCACCGGCGGGCCAAGCTCCAGGCGCGTCACGCGCACCCAGGTCTGCGGGAACTGCGAGTCGGCCGCGGCCATCAGGCGGGAGCGCACATGCTCGCGAGCCTTCAGGTCCTTGGTCATGACGACGAACTGGGCGAAGCCGGGGTTGGGCAGCTCGGGGTTGAGGGCCAGGTAAAAGCGCGGGGCGCCGGCGCCGGTGTAGGCGGTGAAGAACTTGACGTCCTCGTCCTTGGCCAGCAGGGCCTCCATGCGCTTGACCTGCTCGGTCGTCGCGGCGAAGGAGGAGCCTTCCTTCAGGCGCAGGTCCACCACCAGCTCGGGGCGCGAGCTGTTGGGGAAGAACTGCTGCGGCACCCACTTCATCGCGCCCAGCGCAAGCACCAGGGCGCCGAAGGTGACGGCGATGACGATCCAGCGGTGGGCGATGGCCCCGTCGATCCAGCCGCGCAGGCGGCGGTAGAACTTGCCGTCGTAGGCGTTGCCGGCGTGGTGATGACCCAGGTCGGCGGGCAGCATCTTGACGGCGAGATAGGGCGTAAAGATGCCCGAGCAGACCCAAGAGAACAGCACCGCGGCGCCGACGATCCAGAAGATGCCGCCGGCGTATTCACCGGTGGTGGACTTGGACAGGCCGATGGGCAGGAAGCCGGCGGCCGTGACCAGGGCGCCGGTCAGGCGCGGCATGGCAGTGGCCTGGTAGGAGAAGGCAGCCGCCTTGGTGCGGTCCCAGCCCCCTTCCATCTTCACCACCATCATCTCGATGGCGATGATGGCGTCGTCCACCAGCAGGCCCAGGGCGATGATGAGGGAGCCGAGGGAAATGCGCTCCAGGTTCCAGCCCATGGCCAGCATCAGCAGCGCGACCGCGCCCAGCACCAGCGGCACAGAGGTGGCGACCACCAGGCCAGCGCGCCAGCCCAGCGACACCAGGCTGACCGCGATGACGATGATCAGCGCCTCCATCAGCGAGCGCTCGAAGTCCCAGATGGCATCCTTGACGGTGGTGGGCTGGTCGGCCACGCGCTCCAGCTCGATGCCATGCGGCAGCTCGGACTGGATCTTGGCCACAGCCTTCTCCATCGCGGCCCCCAGCTCGACGATGTTGCCGTCGTTGGTCATCGAAATGCCCAGCATCAGCACCGGCTGGCCGTTGTGGCGCACGGTGTAGGTGGCGGGGTCCTCGTAGTCGAACTTGACGCTGGCGATGTCGCCCAGGCGGATGGTGCGGCCGGCGGCCGTGACGGGCACGTTGCGGATGTCGTCCAGGTTCTTGAACTGGCCGCTGACGCGCACCATGACACGGTCGCTCTCGGTGTCGATCTGGCCGGCCGGCAGCAGCGCGTTCTGGCTGCGCAGGCTGTCGGCGATGGCCAGCGGCGTGATGCCCAGCGTCGCCAGGCGCTCGTGCGAGAACTCGACGTAGACCCGCTTGGCCTGCTTGCCGATGAGGTCGACCTTCTTGACCATGGGCACCTTGAGCATGCTGCGCTTGATGTCCTCGGCCGCGTCGGTCAGCTGGGCGTGGTTGATGCCATCGCCCTTGACCGCGTACATGAGGCCATAGACGTCGCCGTACTCGTCGTTGACGATGGGGCCGACGACGCCGTCGGGCATCTCCAGCTTCAGGTCATTGAGCTTTTTGCGCGCCTGGTACCAGGCCTCGCGCTGGTCGGCCCGCGAGGTGCCGCCCTTGACGGTCAGCGTCATGCCGCCGAAGCCCTGGCGGGCGAAAGTGACGACCTTCTCGAAGTGGTCGATCTGCTCGAACTTCTTCTCCATGCGGTTGAGCACCTCGTCCTGCATCTGCTGGGCGGTGGCACCCGGCCAGATGACCATGGCGGTCATGGACGGCACGGAGAAGTTGGGGTCTTCCAGCTGGCCCAGCTTCTTGAAGCTGAACACGCCGGCAATGGCCACCACCAGCAGCAGGAAGAGCACGACGGCGCGGTGTTTCAGCGCCCATTCGGTGAGATTGAATCCGTTCATCGTGCGGCCTGCTGGGTAGCGTTGGACTTGGCCACGGCCGGCGTCTGCAGCGCGACCTGCATGCCGGGCGACATCTTGTGCACGCCGGCGGTGACGACCTGCTCGCCCGCCGGAAGGCCGGAGACCAGGGCCTCGTCATTGCGATAGCCGTGCAGGGCCACGCGGGTCAGGGACACGGTGGCCACGCCGCCGGCGCCGCCGCGCTTGGCCACCCAGACGGCCGGCTGGCCGTTCATCTGCGTCAGCGCCGAGGCGGGCAGCTGGGCCACCTGCTGCTCGGAGACGATACGGTCGGTGCTCAGCGTGGCCGTGGCGCCCAGCGGCAGGGCGCGTGCGGCGGCGGGCTTGAGGCGGGCGCGGTAGGTGCGCGTCTGCACCGCAGCCTGCGGCGCCAGCTCGCGCAGCGTCACGTCGAAGGCATCGTCGGGCGCGCTGGTCAGCGTGGCCTTGAACTTGGCCTTCTTGAAGGCGGCGAGCTGGTCTTCCGGCACGTCGACGACGATCTCGGGCGTGCCGGGGTCGGCGATGGCGACGACGGGCAGCCCCTCGGGCACGACCTGGCCCACCTCGAAGCGCACGGCCGTCGCGACGCCGCTGCGCGAGGCGCGCAGCACGGTGTACTTCAGGCGGTTGCGGGTCAGCTCGAGCTGGCGCCCTTGCGCCTCGGCGGCAGCGGCGGCGGTGCGGGCACCGCTGCGGGCGCGCTCCTCGTCGGCGGCGCTGACCGAGCCATCACCCTTGAGGTTGTTCAGACGCACGCGGTCGGACTCGGCCTGGTGGGCCTGGGTTACGGCGGCGGCGAACTGCTGGGTGGCGGCCTCCTCGGCGAGGCGGTAGTCGTTGTCGTCCAGCACGGCGAGCACATCGCCCTCGTGCACGAGCTGGCCGACTTCGACCGTGCGGCGCGCGACCTTGCCGCCGACGCGGAAGGCCTGCTCGACCTCGTAGCGCGACTGCACGGTGGCCGCGTAGTGGTTGGCCTCGCGGGCGGCGTCGTAACGGACTTCGATGGTGTGGACCGGGCGCGGCGCCTCGACGGGCGGCTTTTCCGCGCTGCAAGCCGCGAGGATCGCGGCGACGGCCAGCGTCAGGGCCGTGGCATGAAGGGTTTTCAAGGCAGTTCCTTTGGGGGTTGAGGCGTCGGGATTCAAGAGTTCTTGGCGCTGGCCGTGGCGGGAGCAGGCTCGAAGGCCTGCCAGCCGCCGCCCAGGGCCTTGTAGAGCTGCACGCTGTCCAGCAGCAGCCGGGTGCTGCTGTCGTTGGCGGCCAGGCGCACCGACAGGCGGGCACGCTGGGCGTCCAGCAGCGGCAGCAGGTCGATCTGGCCGCGGTCGTAGAGGGACTGGGCACGGCCCAGGGCGGCGTCGGCCGAGCTGGCGGCGACCTGCAGCGAGGTCGAGCGCTGGCGTTCGGACTTCAACGCGACGAGGGCGTTCTCCACGTCCTCCAGCGCGCGGACCATGCCGTCCTCGGCTCGCAGCACGGCCTCGCGCTGGCCGCTCTCGGCGATGTCCTCCAACGCCCGCGTGCGGCCGGCATTGAAGATCGGCATGCTCAGCAGGCCGGCCACGTTGGTGAAGCGCGCGGAGCCGATGCTGGAGCCGTTGAGGTCGAGGTGCTGGCGGCCGAAGGAGGCGTCCAGGAAGAGGCGCGGGAACCATTCGGCGGCGGCCTGCTGGCGGCGGGCGTTGGCGGCGTCGAGCTGGGCGATCAGGGCCTGCACGTCGGGGCGGCGCTGCAGCAGATCCGCGGGCTGGCCGGTGGCGATGTCGGGCACGGCGACGGCACCGCGCCAGGGGTCGATGCGGGCCGCGTTGAAGGCCTGGTCGCCGGTCAGCACGGCGATGCGATGGCGCGACACGGCGGCCACGGTCTCCAGCGGCGGGATCTGGGCGCGGGCGGCCTCGGCATCGGTCTGGGCGCGTTCCACGTCGAAGGGCGTCGCCAGGCCCACCCGCAGCTTGGCCTGCACCAGGCGCAGCGTCTCGTCGTGGGCGGCGGAGATGGCTTTCAACGTGTCGAGTTGGCGCAGGGCGCCCACCAGGGTGAAGTAGTTCGTCGCCACATCGCTGACGACGAGCAGGCGCACGCCGCGCACGCCGTATTCGGCGGCCAGGGCATCGGCCGCGGCGGCGCGGGCGCCGGAACGCAGCCGACCGCTCAGGTCCAGCTCCCAGGACACCTGCAGGCCGGCGCTGCCGGCCTTGGTGTCGGGCATCTGCTGCTTGACGGCGTCGCCATAGCCGCTGGTGCGGTCACCGGCCTGGCCGACGGCGCTTACGCTGGGCGCCAGGAAGCTGCGGTTGACGGTGACGCCGGAGCGGGCCGTGGCCAGGCGCTCGGCGGCGATCTTCACGTCCCGGTTCTCGCGGGCGGCGCGCTGCACCAGCTCGGCAAGCACGGGATCGTTGAAGCTGCGCCACCAGGCGACCTCGGGCTCGGCTTCGGCGGGCGCGGCGGCAGCCGCAAAGGCCGGCGGCACGTCGACCTGGGTCTTGACCACCGGCGTGGTGCAGCCGGCCAACGCCAGCGTGAGGGCGGCCAGGGCCGCCGCGGCGGGCCGCAGGGCATGGGGAGGGATGAGAGAGAGTCGCGGCATGGGTTGATCTCGCGGGTTTCGAGGTGTTGTCAGCGTAGAAACGGCGGCCGACGAAGTCGTCAGCGTTCCGT
>Ga0194137_10000340_pt1 | contig 32482 bp, 32 predicted proteins | sample TARM_MetaG_T3_14_FD_134025 | JGI IMG/M metagenome (GOLD analysis project Ga0194137, IMG submission 134025) | Freshwater microbial communities from Pennsylvania, USA, analyzing microbe dynamics in response to fracking - TARM_MetaG_T3_14 (version 2) | ecosystem: Environmental > Aquatic >... | reverse complement strand
TTCGAAGTCGTCGGCAAGGACGAGTACTCGCTGCGCAATATCGAGCTGCTGCTGCGCCCGCCCGAGCCCGTCGCCAACGAAGACGAGCTGCTGGCGCAGAAGCACACCCGCAGCGCCAGCAGCGGAGGGCGGGGCGGCGTGCTGGTGGTGGGCATCGATTCGCTGCTGACGACGCTGTCGCGCTGCTGCCGGCCCGCGCCGCCCGATGCCATCCAGGGCTTCGTCACGCGCGGCAAGGGCGTAGCCATCCATCGCGGCGACTGCAGCAACCTCGCCGAGATGAAACGCCGCTCGCCCGAACGCGTCATCGCGGTGGAATGGGGCGGCGGCGAGGGCGCGGGCGCGGGCAAGGCGCCGGTCTATCCCGTCGACGTGCTCGTCGAAGCCGGCGACCGCCAGGGCCTGCTGCGCGACGTGCTGGAAGTCTTCGCCAAGGAGAAGATGAACGTCGTCGCCGTCAACACGCAGTCCATGAAGCCCGGCACCGTGAAACCCAAGGCGGGTGGCGGTGACACCGCGTGGATGAGCTTCACGCTGGAGCTGTCGGATGCGTCCAAGCTGGCCAAGGTGTTGCGCGAACTCTGTGCAATCTCGGGGGTCCGTTCAGCGCGCAGGAAGTGAGTCTGGACGGGAGCCCAAAATCCATGCTATAGTGCGCAGCTCTTCAGGCGCGTAGCTCAGTTGGTTAGAGCACCACCTTGACATGGTGGGGGTCGTTGGTTCGAATCCAATCGCGCCTACCAAATTCGGTAGGTAGAACAAGCACTTGGCGGAAACGCTAGGTGCTTTTTCTTTGTCCGTACGAAAACTGGGCTTGGCTTCCGGCATTCACCGCGAGACGGAACGACAGTTCTGGCGGCACATCGCAAAAGGGATCACCAGCGAGAAGGAAGCGGAAGTGAGCGGCTTGTTTCAAGCCGCGGGATCACGGTGGTTCCAGCATCGTGGCGGTATGCCTCTGTTCATGTCCAAGCCAACCTTTGGAAGATGGCAGTGAGGGCTTCTTTTCGCCCGCCAGTCAGACGAGATGGCGGGCGCCTTCGAAGCCAATGTACAGGCCTACCAGGAGAATCAACGCGCCAGAGAAGTACGGTGCCTTGCGCGCGAATTCACCGAACCCGCTCCAGCGCTTTGATACGTGCTTCACGCTGAGCGCGGCCATCGCACCCGAAGCCACCATGGTCAGCGCCAGCCCGATGCTGAAACACAGCACCAGCGCGGCCCCCAGCGTGAACTGTTTCAACTGCAGACAGAGCAACAAGACCGTGATCGAGGCCGGGCATGGAATGAGGCCGCCCGTGAGACCGAAGATGATGATCTGCGTCGTCGTGACCTCGCGGTTGGAAAATCGGCGCTTGATGTCGTTGGCATGGGCCCGTTCGTGGGCATCCTGGTACTCCAGATCGCCAACTTCGAGCCCTTCGTGGTCATGCCCGTGCTCGGTGAACGCCAGGTCGTAGTCGTGGCGATGGCCTTCGTGTCCCAGGCTCAGCCGCGCTTCGAATTCATGCGGTTCTGGAATCTCCTCGACGGACTCCAGATAGCCGTTACTTGCTTTAAAGCGGAAGGTTTGACGGGCATCGTCAGGACGGGTCGTCGTGACCTCAACTTCGCCTGCCGACCAGTGATGGCCGCTCTCGATGTGCAGGCGGAAGCGCGGCGGCACGCCGGTCTCAAGACTTCCAGCCGGACCGTACCGTGACCCGTGTCGACCCGCTTCGGCTCGTCATGCTCATGATGGTGGTCATGTTCATGGCTGTGCCCATGACCGCGCTGGTCGCGCCAAGTGCGCCAAAGCATCCAGGCGGCAACGCCGACGATGAGCACGGCAGAGGCCACCTGGAAATACGGCTCCGTGGCCTCGGCGTTCCAGTTGCTGCCGAAGTAGAGGCCGGCGAGCGCGACCAGCCAGACGACGGCGGTGTGGGACAGCGTTGCCGACAGCCCCAGCAGAACGGCCTGCGTCAGCGTGCCGCGGATGGCCACGATGAAGGCGGCCATCATCGTCTTCGAATGACCGGGCTCCAGGCCATGAAGAGCGCCAAGCAAGATGGCGCTGGGCACGAAGAGCCAGGCGTTGCCTTGCTGCAGAAGAGATGCGAAGTCGGTCATGAAATGCGCTTGTTGATGAGGGTTGTTGGTACTCCACCCCAGTACCTGTAGGTACTCTACCCCAGTACCCTGATAAAGTCAGCCCATGTCCCACACAGTCACCGGTCAAAAGAGTCTTCTTGCACGCGTGCGCCGCATCAAAGGCCAGGCCGACGGACTCGAACGCCTCATCGAGGCAGGGCAGGACTTGGATTGCGGCAAGGTGCTGCAGCAGATCGCGGCCATCCGAGGCGCGGTTGCGGGCTTGATGGCAGAAGTTCTGGAGGGCCATCTGCGTGAACATGTGGCGGCAGAGCACATCACGCCCGAGCAGCGTAAGCAAGAAATCGAAGAAGTCGTCTCTGTACTTCGCACTTACCTGAAGTAGCGCTGACCGCATCGCGATGGCGAAGCACCACGTTCGCTCGCCGTGTCGCTGGCGCACCGGAGCGTCGAGTGATAATGCAGTCGTCATTGGGGAGTAGCCGCTCTTCGCTCGAAGAGGCTGATGTCAACATACTTGGCCCGCAGGCCATGGCGTCAGCAGTTGTTCGACCTGGCAAGACCTTTGACCACTTCGCCTCCGCACTGGCCGGGGAAGCGATGTGGTCATTCGTCTTTGAACCGGCCGTGGAACAATCGTGGAAGCACTCTTCGTCTCGACTGGTGTCGTCGCTCTCGCCGAGATTGGCGACAAGACCCAACTCCTCGCCTTTATCTTGGCTGCACGTTTCAAGAAGCCGTGGCCCATCATTGCCGGCATCCTGTGCGCGACTGTCGTGAATCACGGGTTCGCTGGCGCCTTGGGTGCCTGGATCACCTCGGCAGTCTCCCCTGAAATCCTCCGCTGGGTGCTGGGGGTCTCGTTCATCGGCATGGCCATTTGGACTCTGATCCCCGACAAGATCGAAGAGGAAAAGACGCAGGTTGCCAAGCGCTTCGGCGTCTTCGGTGCCACGCTGATGACCTTCTTCCTGGCCGAGATGGGCGACAAGACGCAGATCGCCACCGTGGCCTTGGCGGCTCACTATGCCAACCCGGTCTGGGTGGTCGTCGGAACGACGCTGGGCATGCTCCTGGCGGACGTGCCGGCCGTGTTCATTGGCGACAAGCTTGCGAACCGCATTCCGATGAAGCTGGTGCACTCCATCGCTGCGGCGATCTTCGCCGTACTGGGCCTTGCGACGCTTCTGGGTGCGGGATCAGGCATCGGATTTTGAAGTGGTCTCCAAGCGCCCTTGAATGCCAACGCGGTTTCTGGACGGGCGTCGATGCAGAGGCAGCGATCGAGGCGCCTTCAGAGGTACTTCGAGATGGCCTTGAATTCCTGGATGGCGTCCCGAGCGCTTTGCTTCCCCTCATGCACGGCCTTGTCCAGGCAATGGTCGATGTGGTCGTGAACCAGTGCTCGCTTGGCATTGCTGATCGCACTCTCGACGGCCTGCAACTGCTGGACGACGTCGAGGCAACTGCGCTCCTCCTCAAGCATGGTGACGATGCTCTTCAGATGCCCCTGGGCCCGCTTGAGGCGCTTGAGCACCTCGGGATGAGTAATGTGAATCGTCATGATTCGCATCCTATCCGGGGGGATAGGAAAATTCATTGACAAGCATGATTTTGCAATGCAACAATTTTGGCATTCTCACTTCGGAGCCCAGTGCGTGGACAGTGCCAGTTGTTGCAGCGATTCCGTGCGTGCCGTGACGGCCGCCGCCTGCCAGGCCATCTGACGCCCGCTCCGGGCTGCGGGCCTTGTAGGCCGTAGCCCTCGCATTTTTCTTCAGTTCGCGAATCGCCTGATGGCGAGCCTGTGGCCCATGTCCAGCGCTTGCCACGCTCTCTCACCGTCCGCAGCACGCCTCCAGCGTCCAGGAGAGTCGTGATGCGCAAGTCCATTCCCTCCGATCCGGTGCGTCCGCCGCCTTGCCCTGCCGCGGCGCAGCCCCTTCGCCAAGCCCGGCCGCCCAGCCTTGCCGAGCGCGTGGCTGCCCTGGACCGCCTCACGGCCTGGCCCACGCTGCGGTTGCGCTGCGCCTTGCGGCAACCGGCCTGAGCCACTTTCACCCCACACGGGGAGCCGCCATGGACCCCGATGGCCGCGCAGCGCTCGGCCGATGATGCCTGCCTGGCCGACCTGCAGGCCAAGCCCGACCTGAGCTCTGCCACCGTACAGCTTCAATGGAGCACGGGACGCAAACCGAGACTGTGACCTCATGCAAGCCTTTAACAACCTGAATCCCGACGCCCTGCTGGATACGCTGTTCAGCGTGAGCGCGGCCTTTGCCCTCGGTGGCCTGATCGGCCTGGAGCGGCAGTGGCGCCAGCGCACGGCGGGCCTGCGGACCAACGCCCTGGTCGCGGTCGCCGCGGCCGTCTTCGTCGACATGGCCCAGCGGCTCGGCGGCAACGACGCCGCCGTCCACGTGGTGGCCTATGTCGTCTCCGGCGTCGGCTTTCTGGGCGCTGGCGCGATCATGAAGGAGGGCGCCAACGTCATCGGCTTGAACACGGCGGCGACGCTGTGGGGTTCGGCGGCCGTCGGCGCCTGTGCCGGGGCTGACCTGCTCGGCGAAGCCATCGTGGCCGCGCTCTTCGTGCTTGCCAGCAATACCCTGCTGCGCCCGGTGGTGAACCGCATCAACCGCCGCCCGGTCCAGGAAGAAGCCAGCGAGGCCACCTATGCGGTCTACGTGGTCTGCGAGCGCAGCCGCCAGGCGGAGGTGCACGAGCGCCTGATCGAACTGCTGGAGGAAGCGAGCTATCCCGTCCGGTCGGTAGATCAACACCCCTTCGGACAAAACGACGCCGAGATCGAGGCCACGCTTTACGCTACCGCGGTCGTGCCGGAGCAGCTCGACGAGGTCATGGCGCGGCTCGAGGCCATGCAGGGTGTCGTGCAGGCGTTCTGGAATGCGAGCGCCGAAGAGTGATACGAGCCGCTCTCGACGGGAGACCTTTGACGTGAATTTGATGCCCCCCACCCCCGACGACACCGAAGACAGCGAGCACAGCCCTGTCGAGCGCGCGGCGGCCGCGTCCCGAAGCACCTGGGTCAGCGTCGCGGTCAACCTGCTGCTGACTTCCGTGCAGATCGCGGCAGGTTTGCTGACCAAGTCCCAGGGCCTAGTAGCCGATGGGGTGCATTCCCTGTCGGATCTCATCGCTGACTTCGTGGTGCTGCTGGCCAACCACCACAGCCAGAAGGATGCGGATGAGGATCATCCCTATGGCCACCACCGCTACGAGACGGCGGCCTCTCTCGTGCTGGGCCTGCTGCTGCTCGGTGTCGGCGCAGGCATGTTGTGGTCGTCGATCACGAAGCTGCAGCAACCCGAGACCATCGCGCAGGTTCACATGGCTGCGCTGTGGGTGGCCCTAGGCGCGCTGACCGCCAAGGAGCTGCTGTTCCGCTACATGCTGGCCGTCGCGAAGCGGGTCAAGTCCAGCATGCTCGTGGCCAACGCTTGGCATGCCAGGTCGGACGCCGCGTCATCGCTGGTCGTCGGCATCGGCATCATCGGCAACCTGGCGGGCTACCCAATCCTGGATCCCATCGCGGCGGCCATCGTCGGGTTCATGGTGTCGAAGATGGGCTGGGAGTTCGGTTGGGACGCGCTGCATGACCTGATGGATCGGGCGGTGGACGAAGAGGAAGTCGAAGCCATCCGCCGGACGCTGGCGGACACGCCCGGCATCCAGGGCGTGCATGACATCCGCACCCGCAAGATGGGGGACATGGTCGTGGCGGATGCGCACATCGAGGTGGACGCCACCCTGAGCGTGGAGGCGGGACATGAGATCGCCGTTGAAGCGCGGCGGCGCGTTATGCAGCGACATCGCGTGCTGAACCTGATGACCCATGTCGACCCTTGGCGCCGACCGGATGGGGACCACGACAGGGCCTGACTGACGGCACGGTACCCGCGGCGCAGGTCAAGTCAACACACTCGGGGCGGCTACGAGGGTATCGCAGCGCCAGGCTCGTCAAGCACAAGCTCATGCAGGTGATGCTGGCCCGGGAGCAAGGGCGTCGGCTCAAGGAAGCTGTGCAGATCGATGACGCCTTACCGGGCGGCGAAAGCACGGGTGGCAAGCGCGGGTGGGCGTCGGAGAACAAGGTCCCCTTGATTGCCACCGTGCAGACCGCCGTCTGCGGTCAGCCGCTTGTGACGCGGTTGGACGTGCTGCCAGGCTGAAGGCTCGCCAGCGTCACGCGCTGGGCGGCGTGGGCGCTGGCTCAGTTGAAAACGTGCGGAGGGAAAGCGCTGCTTCCCCTCGTGTCCGACCCGGCAAGGTTCAAGGCAACTTCTTCAGGATTTCAGTGCCCACAGGAGTGCCCAGGCCTGTGCAGGGATCCCAACCGACTGTGGCGGTATAGCCCTCGACGGTGCCTTGGATGGCGTTCGTGCCCGATGTGACATCGGTGACGACACCGCTGGCAGCATTGGCATAGAGGAAGGGGTTGAGGAAGCCGACGTTCTTGCGCTTGGCCTGGTTCAACCGCGCGACGAGGGCGGCCATGAGCGGCGCCACGGCGCTGGTGCCACCGGAAGGGCCTTCGGCGCTGTCTACGCGCGTGAAGTAGTCGGTGGCGCTCATGGCGATGTCGGGTACGCCGCGACCTTGTTGCTGGGTCTTGAGGCTGAGGACCTTGTTGGCGCCTTCCTGATACTTGGGCACGGGGAAGACTTCACTGATGCCGCCGCCGCTCGCCCATCCACCACCGCCTTGGGTGTTGATGTTGAAGGGCGTGCCGTCGTTCCAAACGACGTCTTTGCCCTTTTCGATCTGAGTTCCACCGCAGGAGAGCACGAGATCGTCACAGGAGGGGTGATCGACATGGATGCCTTGATCCCAATGGCGAGCGTCCAGGTCGGCCGTGCCGTGGTCCCCCGACGCAACGCAGATGGTGATGCCCAGGGTGGCCGCAGCTGCAAAGAGCTCATGGAAGGCTTGAATGCCCTGTTGATCGGACGAGCTCTCCGGACCGCCCCAGCTGATCGAGATGACGCTGGGTTTGCGCTGGACGTCGTGGACGGCGGCGCTGATGGCGTCGAGGAAGCCCTTGTCGCCGTTGTTGGGCGCGAAGTAGACCGCGAACTTCGCCTTGGGCACCACGGCGCCGGCCACCTCAATGTCGAGCATGACTTCCCCGTCGTCGGAGTTCGGCGTGGACGGAGCGTTGCGCGCATGGTCGACCTGGACGGCGGACACGCTGGGCGATGGCGAGCCGACTTCGGTGAAGAAGGCTTTCAGGTCACTGTTTCGGAAGCCGCCCCCGAGCTCGATGATGGCGATCGTCTGGCCGGTACCGTCCAGAGCCGTGCTGCCCTGTGCGGTGGGGAATGCGTAGCGGGAGGCGAACACGGTCGCTGAAACGCCGTTGCCGTTGCCCGGGCCCTTGCTGTCGGCTTGAGCGAGTTGGGACGCTCTTTTCTGGCGGAACGGAGCCCGGTGTTTGCGTCGGGTGTCGAAGCCGAATACGCCTGTGATGATGCCGCCGAGTTCTTGCGGAATGCCGATCTCGCCGACGCGTCCTCGGTAGGTGCCGCTCGCATGGTGGTAGATCTGCACGTTGGCCTGGAACGCATTGAGCAGCCTGCCCAATGGCCCCTGCAGCACCACGCATCGCTCCGCGCCACTCCTGTGCACCACGACGAGATCATGGCGCTGGGCGTAGTGCTCAATCTTGTCCAAATCGTCCTGGCTCGCGCCGTGGTGCCTGGCCAGGTCCTCGTGGGTCAGGTATTTCCGCTGGTCCATCGGCGTGACGGCCAGTTCATATGCCTTCTTGACCAAGTCCTCGGGCTTTCCGGTCGAGCGCAATCGCACCGTGATGTTGACGACCTCTGACAAGTCAACGGCGCCGGCTGCGCGTGAATTGGGCAGCAGATTTTTTTGACTGCCCGGCAGTGCAACGAATGTAGGCATGGAGTGCTCCTTGCTGATTTCGTATCGACTTGCTTGCCCGTGATGCCGCATGCCTGTCTCCCGATGGAGACTGCGTGCACCGGCAGCGTGGCACCTTCAGCGAGTGCCGCTAACGGCAAGGCGCCACGCAATTTGATCAACGCGCAGCCAAAGCCACTGTTGACCCGCGATGCCTGGATGTCATCCTCAATGAAGCGGTCGTTTGGCCGCGAATCCTTCGCGAAACCTTCGTGGAGCTGTTTGACGCCGCGGCAATGCAGCCGCGCGCCGGGGCCGGTCAGCCCTCGACGGCGTCGTGTCGCAGCGCGTTCACCCACACCTGGGTCCAGGCGGCCCAGGTCTTTTGCATCGCCGCGGGGTCGAACAGCGCGAGGCCCTGGACGGCGTCCACCACCCGCTGGGCGGAAGGCGGTGGCGCCGCGGGGTCCAGCCAGGGCTGCAGCAGGTTCGCCGTCTGGCGCTCCACGATCTTGCACAGCGCCGTCTGGGCGTCGAGCAGCGCGATCAGCCAGCTGCCGTAGGCCAGGGACCCGCCGATCCATGGGCCGTACAGCAGGGAGAAGTCGAAGAGCGGGTTGGCGGCGGGAAAGGGGCTTGAGCGGGTGGGCATGCGGAATCCTTCGAAGTGGCCGGCTCACTCTGGGGGCCGGGGCGTTGTGCCTGCCTTGACCTGGCGCAAGGCGTCCAGCCTCGCCGACCATCAACCTTACTCCTGTCGAAGCAAGCCAGGAGCAGTTCATGAAGCGACTCAGCGAAAAGGTGGTCCTGATCACCGGCGGCGCGATGGGGATCGGCGAAAGCGCGTGTCTGCTGATGGCGCGCGAGGGCGCCAGCGTGGCGGTGACGGATCTCGACGACGCCCGGGGCCGGGCGGTTGCCGCGCGCATCGTCGAAGAGGGCGGCCGGGCCGCCTACTGGCATCTCGACGTGTCCGACGAGGCGCAGGTGGGCGAGGTGTTTGCCGAGGTGAAGCGCCGCTTCGGCCCGGTCAGCGTGTTGATCAACAACGCCGGCATCGCCGGGCCCAACAAGCCCACGCACGAACTGAGCGTCGAAGAATGGGAGCGCGTGCAGGCGGTGAACGTGCGCGGCGTCTTTCTTTGCACCAAGCATGCGGTGCCGCAGATGAGGCAGGCGGGTGGTGGCAGCATCGTCAACCTGTCCAGCATCTACGGGCTGATCAGCGCACCCGACGTGCCGCCCTACCACGCCAGCAAGGGCGCCGTGCGGCTGATGAGCAAGACCGACGCGCTGCTCTATGCCGCCGACCGCATCCGCGTGAACAGCCTGCACCCCGGCTTCATCAAGACGCCGATGGTGGACAACCATCTGAAGACCTTCCCCGATCCGGCCGCGGCCCTGCAGGCCACTGCAGCCATGCACCCCTTGGGCCATCTGGGCGAGCCGGACGACATCGGCTGGGCCTGCGTCTACCTGGCCAGCGACGAGAGCAAGTTCGTCACCGGATCGGAGCTGGTGGTGGACGGCGGCTACACCTGCCGCTGAGCCGGGAGCCGCGCCATGAACGCCTGGGTCTGGCTGTTGCTGGCCGTGGCGGGCCTGGGCCTGCTATGGCTGGGCCTGCGCCTGTTGATTGCCCGCGTCACGCGTGACTGAGCTCGCTCGGGGCCGGGCGTCATGGCGGTGCCAGCGCCAGCTCTTTGCCGGCGCGCAGCACCACGATGCGCGTGTCCGCCACCTTGCGCCAGGCCAGCAGGGTGTTCACGAGATCCGCGCTGTCGACGATGGGCCGGCCGTTCATCAGGGTCACGATGTCGCCGGCGCGCAGCTGCATCTGCTCGGCCAGGCTGCCGCGCGTGACGGACAGGATGAGGGCGCCGCTGGTTTCGCGTCGGCCGGCCGACCACGCGGTCAGCGGTGGCACGTCGTCGAACTGGGCGCCCAGGCGAGGTCGCTGCGGCGCGTGGCCGTCGCTGCGCAGCTCGCTGACGATCTGCAGCACGATGTCGATGGGGATGGCCAGGCTGGCGCCGGGCGTACCAACCGGGCCGACGATGGTGCGGGCGTTCATGCCGACGATGGCGCCGGTGCTGTCCAGCAGCGGTCCGCCTGAATTGCCCGGATTCAGCGCGACGTCGCTCTGGATGAACATTAGCTCGGCGTCGTCGCCGAAGTGCCGGTCCTTGCCGCTGACGACGCCGGCCGACACCGAATGCTCCAGCCCGAAAGGTTCGCCGACGGCCATGACCCAGTCGCCGACGCGCAGGCTGCCTGTGCGCGCAAACACGGGTCGCACACGGGGTGGCGGCGCAATGCGCAGCAAGGCGATGTCGGCAGCCTCGTCGCGGCCTTCCACTTCGGCGGCGAGCAGGCGCCTGTCAGGCAGGGCGATGAGGATCTGCTGCGTCTCGCCCAGCAGATGGGCAGCGGTGGCAATGGAACCCTTGTCGTCGATGAAGAATCCCGCGCCGATGCGTGGCTCCTCCTCGCCGGGCACGAACATGTAGACGCCCACGCTCCATGCCGAGCCACGCTGGACGGCCGCCGCGAAGCTGGCGGGCCGGGCTTTGACGGGTGCACGGCCCGGGGTGTCGGCTGCCCGGGCGGCCGACGTCGCAGCGGCCAGCAGGCAGGCGAGCAACAAGGCAGGGAGACGGGATGTCGTCATCGCTGCGACCCTAGCGCCTTGCCGGGCCAAACCCCTTGATGGCGATCAAGCCGTCATGAGGCGGCATGGAGAAGCGCTTCAGTGCGACATCAGCACCGGCACGGTCATCGACTGCAGCAACGCTCTGGACACGCCGCCGAACAGCCGCTCCGTCCAGCGTGCATGCCCATAGGCACCCATGACGATCAGGTCCGCTCCCAAGTTGGCCGCCTCATTCAGCAACGCGTCGCCCACCGCAACTGACGTCACGGTGTCGTGCGTCTCGGCGTCGACCCCCTGGAAGGCCAGCCACTGCCGCACTCCGTCCAGGCGCTTCAGCGGGCCGTTGTCCGCTGCCAAGTCGCGCCAGTGCATCAGCGTGACAGCCTCGGCGCGGCGCAACAGGGGCAGGGCGTCTGTCATGGCGCGGATGGACTCCCGGCTGCCGTCCCAGGCCACCAGCACGCGACGCACGCGCACGGGTTCGAGGAGGGTGTAAGGGATGAGCAGCACCGGCCGGGCGCAGCCCAGCAGCACCTGCTCCAGGTCGGCGAGCAGCTGCCGATGGCCCGGCACCGAGGGGTCGGGCTGGCTCATGATGAGCAGGTCGGTGCACTGGGCGTGTCCGGCCAGCGACTCCGGCGCCGTCAACCGGTCCGCCAGCGCCTCGAAGGAGGGCAGGCCCGCGGCCTCGCAGCGCTGGTGAAAGCGCTGGGCGTTGTCGGTGGCCTGCGCCAGCCGGGCGGCGCTTTGCCGGGCGACATAGTCGTCCAGCGCGGCGGCGGCATGCAGAGGCTGCACGTCGATGGCGACGGTCGGCGCCAGGCCGATCAGGTGGGCCTCGAATTCCTTCGCCAGCGCGATGGCGATGTTGATGCGCGCGCTGTTGGCTGGCATCGCGTCCAGCGCAACCAGCATGCTTCGGTAGGTCATGGATCAGCTCCCTTTCACGAGCGGCGCCCGAACAGGCCCAGCTCCGGGCACAGCACCCGGGGCCCATGCAGCGTAGTTAGCCGGCTGCCGCCGCGCCTTGTGCTTGATCAAGGTAAGGGCTCGCGGGACGGCCTCTCGCCATGCCCAGGTAAACCCGTTCAGAACGAGCGTCAGGCTCTGCCTAGAATTTGCTGCACTGCACAGGAGATTTCCGTATGGCGACTGCCCGCAAGAAAGCGGCACCCGATCAAGCCCAGACCGGCGAAGCCAGGCCCGGCCTGCGCATCCTCAAGAAGTACCCCAACCGCCGCCTCTACGACACGCAGACCAGCAGCTATATCACGCTGGCCGACGTGAAGCGCATGGTGCTGGACGGCGTCGACTTCGAGGTACACGACGCCAAGACCCAGGAAGACCTGACGCGTTCCATCCTGCTGCAGATCATCCTGGAGGAGGAGACCGGCGGCGTGCCGATGTTCTCGACCAACTCCCTCGCCCAGATCATCCGTTTCTACGGCCATGCCATGCAGGGCGTCATGGGCGGCCTGTTGGAGCGCCAGATGCAGGCCTTCACCGACATGCAGCAACGCTTCTCCGAGCAGACGCCGGGCATGCCCTTCACCCCCGAGGCCTGGACGGGGCTGATGGGCGGCTATGCCGAGCAGTCCAAGACCCTGATGAACCAGTGGCAGGAACAGCTTAAAAATGCCGGCGTGATGTTCCCGTTCGTCCCTAAAAAATAGGGCAGCGGCCACATCGCCGAAAATACGGCGATGAATGAAACGACCACCTCCGTCCCCAAGATCGGCTTTGTCAGTCTGGGCTGCCCGAAAGCGCTGACCGATTCCGAGCTGATCCTCACTCAGCTGCGCGCCGAGGGCTATGAGACCTCCAAGACCTTTGCCGGCGCCGACCTGGTGATCGTCAACACTTGCGGCTTCATCGACGACGCCGTCAAGGAAAGCCTGGACACCATCGGCGAGGCACTGGCCGAGAACGGCAAGGTCATCGTGACGGGCTGCCTGGGCGCCAAGGCGGGCCACAGCAGCAGCGATGCCGGCAGCCTGGTGCGCGAGATCCATCCTAGCGTGCTGGCCGTGACCGGCCCGCACGCCACCCAGGAGGTCATGGACGCGGTGCACACCCATGTGCCCAAGCCCCACGACCCCTTCATCGACCTGGTGCCGAGCTTCGGCGTCAAGCTGACGCCCAAGCATTACGCCTATCTGAAGATCAGCGAGGGCTGCAACCACCGCTGCTCCTTCTGCATCATCCCCAGCATGCGCGGCGACCTGGTGTCCCGCCCCATCGGCGATGTGCTGAACGAGGCTCGCGCTCTGTTCGAAAGCGGCGTGAAGGAACTGCTGGTCATCAGCCAGGACACCTCGGCCTATGGCGTTGACGTCAAGTACCGCATGGGCTTCTGGGATGGCAAGCCGGTCAAGACCCGCATGCTCGACCTCGTCGCCCAGCTCGGCGAGATCGCCAAGCCCTACGGTGCCTGGGTGCGCCTGCACTACGTCTACCCCTATCCGCATGTGGACGAGGTGCTGCCGCTGATGGCCCAGGGCCTGGTGCTGCCCTATCTGGACGTGCCTTTCCAGCATTCCCACCCCGACGTGCTCAAGCGCATGAAGCGCCCGGCCAACGGCGAGAAGAACATGGAGCGCATCCTGCGCTGGCGCGAGGCCTGCCCGGAGCTCGTCATCCGCTCGACCTTCATCGCCGGCTTCCCCGGTGAGACCGAGGCCGAGTTTCAGCATCTGCTGGACTTCATGCAGGAAGCCAGCATCGACCGCGCGGGCTGCTTTGCCTACTCGCCGGTGGAAGGCGCCAGCGCCAACGACATCGCCGGCGCGCTGCCCGACGTGGTGCGCGAGGAGCGCCGTGCGCGCTTCATGGCCGTGGCCGAGCAGGTGTCGGCGGCCAAGCTGCAAAGCCGTGTCGGCCAGACCCTGCAGGTTCTTGTCGACTCCGCGCCGGGGCTGGGCCGCAAGGGCGGCGTGGGCCGCTCCTACGCCGATGCGCCGGAGATCGACGGCACCGTCAAGATCCTGCCGCCCGAGAAGGCCAGCAAGACGATGAAGGTGGGTGACTTCGTGCGCGCCCGTGTCGTCGCGGCCGACGGCCACGATCTGGTGGCCTCTCTCGTATGAGCGGTGGGCCGTCGACGAAGCTGATCCACCACCCCTACCGCGCCCCCGAAGGCTGGGATGCGGTGCCCGTGCCGGTGGCCAAGGCCTCGACCGTGCTGTTCAAGGACACGGCTGACCTGCACAAGCCCCGGCCGCGCGACGGGCTGGCCTATCGCTACGGCCTGCACGGCACGCCCACCAGCTACACGCTGGCCGCGCGCATCGCGACACTGGAGCATGCCGAGCACTGCCTGCTGGTGCCCAGCGGCCTGGCGGCGGTGACCTTGCCGTCGCTGGCCATGCTGCGCCCGGGCGACGAGGTGCTGGTGCCGGATAACGTCTATGGCCAGAACCGCTACCTGGCCGAGTCCTGGCTGCCGCAATGGGGCGTCACGCACCGCTTCTACGACCCCTTGACGGTGCCCGAGCTGCGCGACAACACCAGGCTGGTCTGGCTGGAGGCCGCGGGTTCCATCACGCTGGAGTTCCCGGACCTGCTGGGCACGCTGGCTGCCTGCCGCGCCCGCGGCATCACGACGGCCCTGGACAACACCTGGGGCGCGGGCCTGGCCTTCAACGGCTTCGAGCCTGCACCCACCACCCACCCGGGCCTGGGTGCCGACATCGTCATGCAGGCCCTGACCAAATATGCCAGTGGCGGCGCGGACGTGCTGATGGGCTCGGTCTGCACCCGCTCCGCGAAGCTGCATGACCGCCTCAACCATGCCCACGAGCATCTGGGCTATGGCCTGGGGCAGAACGACGTGGAGCTGGTGCTGCGCGGCCTGCCGACGATGCCGCTGCGCTACGCGACGCAGGATTGTGTGACGCGCGAGCTGGCGAACTGGATGGCAGGCCGGCCCGAGGTGGCCCAGGTCCTCCACCCGGCGCTGCCTGGTTCGCCGGGGCATGAAAACTGGCTTGCCGCCGGAGGCGCCGGTGCGGCCTGCCTGTTCTCGGCCGTCTTCAGGCCCGAGTACAGCGCGCGCCAGATCAATGCCTTTGTCGACGCGCTGCAGCTGTTCGGCATCGGCTATTCCTGGGCCGGCCCGATGAGCCTGGCCGTGCCCTACGACATGAGCCGCAGCCGCGATTTGCCGCTGCCCTTCAACGGCGGAACACTGGTGCGATTTGCGATTGGCCTCGAAGACGGCGCCGACCTCAGGGCAGACATCGAGCAGGCTTTGTCAGCCCTTGCTTGAGACCTTGTGTCTCATCAGCTGCCCCTTTTCTCTTTCCCAATCCCGCTTCTTCTCGGTCTCGCGCTTGTCATGCTGGGCCTTGCCCTTGGCCAGCGCGATGTCGGCCTTCACGCGGCCGCCCTTGTAGTGGAGGTTGAGCGGCACCAGGGTGAAGCCGCGCTGCTCGATCTTGCCCACCAGGCGCTTGATCTCGGCCTTGTGCATCAAGAGCTTCTTGGTGCGGTCGGCCTCGGGCGACACATGGGTGGAGGCGCTGCGCAGTGCGTTGATGCGGCAGCCGATCAGGAAGAGCTCGCCGTCCTTGATCATCACGTAGCCGTCGGTGAGCTGGACCTGGCCCGCGCGGATGGCCTTGATCTCCCAGCCGGACAGCACGACACCGGCCTCGAACTGTTCCTCGATGTGGTAGTCGTAGCGGGCGCGGCGGTTCTCGGCGATGGACATGGACGGTGATATGCGGCCCGAGGGCCTTCTTACAATCCTGTCATTCTATGAAGCAGGTCAAAAAGTCCGTTCTGCTCTGGTACACGCCGCGCGCGATGTACGAGCTGGTCACCGCGGTGGAGCGCTATCCCGAGTTCCTGCCATGGTGCAGCAAGGTCGAGGTCCTGGAGCGGGAAGGGGACACGGTCACGGGCCGTCTGCATCTGGCCTATGCCGGCGTGCGCCATGCCTTCACGACGCGCAACCGCAACGAGGACGGCCGCAGTGTGCGCATGGAGCTGGTCGACGGTCCCTTCTCGCATCTCGACGGCGTCTGGCAGTTCCTGCCGCTGAACAAGCCTGGCGCCGACGGCGAACCCACGGCCTGCAAGATCGCCTTCGAGCTGAGCTATGCCTTCAACAGCGGTGCGCTGGAGGCCGTGGTCAGCCCGGTGTTTGATCGCATCGCCAACACCTTCGTCGACAGCTTCGTGCAGCGCGCGGAAAGCCTCTATGGCCCTCGTTGACAGCCCGCCCCCCACCGGCTGCGCCAGCCCCCTCGAGGGGGCACAGCCGACGGCCCGACAAAGCCGGATCCGTGGCAGTCGCTGGGTGGATTCCCCCTCTTCTTCAACGGTGGACCGCTGAATGGGCGGCGTCTTTCGCGTCGAGTTGGTCTGGAGTCCGGCCGCCGGCGATGTGCAGCAGCGCTGGCTGGAGGTGGAGGAGGGCGCCACGCTCGAGGCCGCGCTGCGCGGCTGCGCCGAGTTCATGGTGGCGCAGGTTCAGTCGCTCGACGAATTGCGCATAGGCATCTGGGGCCGGGTACGGCCGCTGGGCACGCCGCTGCGTGAGCGGGACCGCATCGAGGTCTACCGACCACTGACTGTCGACCCCAAGGAGGCGCGCCGCTTGCGCTATGCCAAGCGGGGCGAGCGCATCGTGTCACGCCATCGGCCCAAGCACTCGGGCTGAGCCGGTCGGGGGGCTTAGCGGCACTCGCTGGTGATGACGTCGCGGGCGCGGTTGACCTCGGAGGCGATCTGAGCCTCGTCCATGAAGACGCGCTCACCCTTCTCGTTGGTGCGCGTCAGACGCGTGCCGCTCTGCAGCTCGCGCAGATTGGCCTGGGCGCGGACGCAGTTGTCGCGGCGCTGGGCGGAGATGCGGCGCTCTTCTTCCTTCTTCTTGGCGGCTTCGTTGTCCTCGTTCTGCTTCTGGCGTGCCGCGGCTTCCTGCTCTGCCTTGCTGGGCGCGCTGGCGGCCGGCTGGGCTGCCGAAGCGGCGCTGGCCGGCGTCCCGGGCGGCGCGACCACGATGATCCGCCTGGCGGCGTTGGGGCGCTGCAGGATGTCCTTTTCCGGCGTGCCAGCGGGCGGCGGCATGTCGCTGTACTGCATATTGCCCTTGGCATCGCGCCACTTCCATTGCGCCTGGGCGGCGCCGGCGGCGGCGAGGCAGAGCAGGACGAGGAGGGCTTGGCGAAGGGTTGGACGGTGCATCCGGTCAGTTTAGAGCCTGTCCGCCGGAGCGCGGCGGCCATGAATGCAACGCATTGCACGTTCCGCCTGAGGCAATGCCCACAGCTTCGCGAAGGCCTCGCCCCGGGCGCAGCAGAGGCCGTCTTCCGACCCTCCGTATAATGCCGCTTTGCGTCTGGAGCTTTCCTCATGCGCCTTCTCGGCAAAGCGCTCACCTTCGACGATGTTCTGTTGGTGCCAGCGTTCTCCCAGGTGTTGCCTCGCGACACCAGCCTTGCGACCCGCCTGTCGCGCAACATTCCCCTGAACCTGCCGCTGGTGTCCGCCGCCATGGACACCGTGACCGAGGCCCGTCTCGCGATCGCCATCGCGCAGGAGGGCGGTATCGGCATCGTGCACAAGAACCTGTCGGCGGAAGCCCAGGCGCGCGAGGTGGCCCGGGTCAAGCGCTATGAAAGCGGCGTCGTCCGCGAGCCGCTCACCATCTCCCCCGATGCTCCCGTGCGCGACGCCGTCGAGCTGACCCGCCTGCACGGCTTCTCCGGTTTCCCGGTCGTCGAAGGCAAGCGCGTCGTCGGCATCGTCACCGGCCGCGACCTGCGCTTCGAGACGCGCATGGACGCCAAGGTCCGCGAAATCATGACGCCGGCCGAGAAGCTCATCACGGTGCGCGAAGGCGCGTCGCTGGATGAAGCCAAGGCATTGATGCACACCCACAAGCTGGAGCGCGTCGTCGTCATCAACGACGCCTTCGAGCTGCGTGGCCTGATGACGGTGAAGGACATCACCAAGCAGACCAGCTTCCCCAGCGCGGCCCGCGACTCACATGGCGGCCTGCGCGTGGGTGCTGCCGTCGGCTTCGGTGAAGACACCGAGCAGCGCGTCGAGTTGCTGGTCAAGGCCGGCGTCGACGCCATCATCGTCGACACCGCCCACGGCCACAGCGCCGGCGTCGTCGAGCGCGTGCGCTGGGTCAAGCGCGCCTTCCCGAACGTGGACGTCATCGGCGGCAACATCGCCACCGGCTCGGCTGCCCTGGCGCTGGTGGAAGCCGGCGCCGATGGCGTCAAGGTCGGCATCGGCCCTGGCTCCATCTGCACCACCCGCATCGTCGCGGGCGTCGGCGTGCCGCAGATCACCGCGGTCGACAACGTCGCCACCGCCCTGCGCGGTACCGGCGTGCCGGTCATTGCCGACGGCGGCGTGCGCTACTCCGGCGACCTGGCCAAGGCCATCGCCGCGGGCGCCGACTGCGTGATGATGGGAGGCGCCTTCGCCGGCACGGAGGAAGCCCCGGGCGAGACCATCCTCTATCAGGGCCGCACCTTCAAGAGCTACCGCGGCATGGGCTCCATGGGCGCCATGGCCAAGGGCAGTGCCGACCGCTACTTCCAAGCCGAGACGGGCAACAACCCCAACACGTCCAAGCTGGTGCCCGAGGGCATCGAAGGCCAGGTGCCCTACAAGGGCTCGGTCGTGCAGGTCATCTTCCAGATGGCTGGCGGCCTGAAGGCGTCGATGCACTACTGCGGTTGCGCCACGATTGCCGACATGCAGAACAAGGCCGAGTTCGTCGAGATCACGACGGCGGGCATGCGCGAGAGCCATGTCCACGACGTGCAGATCACGAAGGAAGCGCCGAACGACCGCAGCGAGTAAGCCAGGCAGATGCAGACGGGGCGAACGAGAGTCGCCCCGTTTTGTTTTTCAAGACAGCTCATGAACGATCCCCAACCTCAGAAGCGCGCCGCGGCCATGGGCTTCATCATGGCGGCTGTGCTGATCGACATGATCAGCATCGGTCTCATCGTGCCGGTGCTGCCTCACATCGTGGGCCTGTTCACGCAGAGCAACGACGAGCAGACCTCGGGCTTCCTGATGCTGACGCTGGCCTTCGGCGTCGCCAACTTCTTCGGCTCGCCGGTCCTTGGCGCGCTGTCGGACCGCTACGGTCGCCGCCCGGTGCTGCTGATCGGCTTTGCCGGCCTGGCCCTGAGCTTCTTCGTCACGGCCCTGGCGCCGGCCCTGTGGGTGCTGGTCGTCGTGCGGCTGTTCTCCGGCGCGATGCAGTCCAACATCTCCATCGCTAATGCCTACGTCGCCGACATCACGGCCCCGCAGGACCGCGCCAAGCGCTTCGGCCAGCTCGGCGCGATGTTCGGCCTCGGGTTCATGCTGGGTCCCGTGATCGGCGGCCTGCTGGGCGACCACGACGTCCGCCTGCCCTTCTATGCGGCTGGCACCCTGGCCATCGTCAACTGGTGCTATGGCTTCTTCGTGCTGCCCGAGTCGCTGCCGCACGAGAAGCGCCGCCCCATCGAGCCGCGCAAGATGAACCCCGTGGCGGCCCTGCAGGGCCTGGCCGCGCTCAAGGGCGTCGGGCCGCTGGTATTCGTCATCGCGCTGTCGTCGCTCGCCCAGTTCATGCTGCACACCAGCTGGGTGCTCTACACCAAGTTCAAGTTCGGCTGGGGGCCGGCCCAGGTGGGCTGGTCGCTGCTGGCCGTCGGCATCGTCTCGGTGCTAAGCCAGGGCGTGCTGCTGCGGCCCTTGCTCAAGCGCTTCACGCCGCAGAAGCTTGCCATTGCCGGCATGACCTCGGGCGCGCTGGCCTATCTCGGATTCGGCCTCGCCAGCGAGGGCTGGATGATGTATGCCGTCATCGCGGCCAATCTGCTGGGGGGCGTGGCCACGGCAGCCATGCAGAGCATCATCTCCAACGCCGCTGACGCGACCCACCAGGGCCGCACCGCCGGCGCCGTCTCGTCGCTGAACAGCCTGATGGCCGTCTGCGCCCCGGTCGTCGCGCTGGAACTGCTGCGCTGGGTGTCGCACCGCCCGCCGGGTGACATCCTCATCGGCCTGCCGTTTTTCAGCTGTGCCGCGCTGCAAGCGCTGGCCATGTTCATCACGCTGCGCTTCTTCCGCCAGCACCCGGTCGCTCAACCGGCTTGAAAGACTCGTTCATGCAACACGACAAAGTCCTCATTCTCGACTTCGGCTCCCAGGTCACCCAGCTCATCGCCCGCCGCGTGCGCGACGCCTCGGTGTACTGCGAGATCCACCCGAACGACGTGTCCGACGACTTCATCAAGTCGTTCGCACCCAAGGCCATCATCCTGAGCGGCAGCCACGCTTCGACGTACGAAGACCACGAGCTGCGCGCGCCGCAGGCCGTGTGGGAAGCCGGCGTGCCGGTGCTGGGCATCTGCTACGGCATGCAGACCATGGCCGTGCAGCTGGGCGGCAGCGTCGAGTGGAGCGACCACCGCGAGTTCGGCTACGCCGAGGTGAGGGCCCATGGCCGCACCAAGTTGCTCGAAGGCATCCAGGACTTCGAGACCCCCGAGAAGCATGGCATGCTCAAGGTCTGGATGAGCCACGGCGACAAGGTCGCAGCCATGCCGCCGGGCTTCAAGCTGATGGCCTCCACGCCCAGCTGCCCCATCGCAGGCATGGCCGACGAAGCGCGCGGCTTCTACGCCGTGCAGTTCCACCCCGAGGTCACCCACACCGTGCAGGGCGAGGCCATGCTGCGCCGCTTCGTGCGCGACATCGCCGGCTGCAAGGGCGACTGGCAGATGGGCAGCTATATCGACGAAGCCGTCGCCAGGATCCGCGAACAGGTCGGCGGCGAGCAGGTCATCCTCGGCCTGTCCGGCGGCGTCGACTCTTCAGTCGCCGCGGCCCTCATCCACCGCGCCATCGGCGACCAGCTGACCTGCGTCTTCGTCGACCACGGCCTGCTGCGCCTGAACGAAGGCCAGATGGTCATGGACATGTTTGCCGGCCGCCTGCACGCCAAGGTCGTGCATGTGGACGCCAGCGAGCAGTTCCTGGGCAAGCTGGCCGGCGTGACCGACCCGGAGCGCAAGCGCAAGATCATCGGCGCCGAGTTTGTCGAGGTCTTCCAGGCCGAGGCCAAGAAGCTGACGAACGCGAAGTGGCTGGCCCAGGGCACCATCTATCCCGACGTCGTCGAGAGCGGTGGCACCAAGACCAAGAAGGCCACCACTATCAAGAGCCACCACAACGTCGGCGGCCTGCCCGAGACGCTGGGCCTGAAGCTGCTGGAGCCGCTGCGCGAGCTGTTCAAGGACGAGGTGCGCGCACTCGGCGTGGCCCTGGGCCTGCCGGCCGACATGGTCTACCGCCATCCCTTCCCGGGCCCGGGCCTGGGCGTGCGCATCCTGGGCGAGATCAAGAAGGACTATGCCGACCTGCTGCGCCGTGCCGACGCCATCTTCATCGAGGAACTGCGCAACACCATCGACACGGCCAGCGGCAAGAGCTGGTATGCGCTGACCAGCCAGGCCTTCGCCGTCTTCCTGCCTGTCAAGAGCGTGGGCGTGATGGGCGACGGCCGCACCTATGACTACGTCGTGGCCCTGCGCGCCGTGCAGACCAGCGACTTCATGACGGCCGACTGGGCCGAGCTGCCCTACTCGCTGCTGAAGAGGACATCGGGCCGCATCATCAACGAGGTGCGCGGCATCAACCGCGTAACCTATGACGTGTCGAGCAAGCCGCCGGCGACCATCGAGTGGGAGTGAGGGGTCAGGTCTTGCCATGCCGTTGATGTCATCACACTGTGGTTAGTGTGTTGCGCTGACCTGTTGAGTCCACCGTCGTGTCCTGCCGGCCAGACTGAGCGCAAGGAGTCGTTCGTGAGCAGAGACTCACCGGACGCGTCCAAGTGACCGGTAACGGAGGTACACCTGCCCACTGGGCGCGGGCGGCTGAACGGCCGGTGACTGCCGCAGCGGTCGTTCAAGCCGGCCACGGCGAACGACCGGGTCCAGCCTGAACTCGACGAGCAGCGTCAAGACCAGCGTGCGGGCCTGATGCGGGCTCTTTGATCGTTAGTTAGTGATGGTCATTCAGCCCCAATGCCAAAGCCAACAGTGGCGCAGACTTGCGTGGTTTCTTGCTGGCGCGGTCGAGCGCCCGGAACCAGCCGAGGTTGCTTTCCAGGTAGTCCGTGGCCACGCCCTTGAAGCGTGCGATCCAGCCCTTGAGCCGGCCGTGATACGCATTGGCGTTCTGGATGTGCCAGGGGCCGCGCCCCCGCTCGCCAGCGCTGAGGTTCAAGGCTTCGTGTCGCACTCCCAGCTCGGTTGCCGTCGCCGCCATCGCTGCCGAGGCGTCCGTGCACAGGATGGCGTCGGCGTGAAGACGCGGCTTGAGCGCTGGGCATGGGCATCAGTCGATGCATCGTTCTGTGCGATCTTTCGATGAGCCGCCGGTATTCAACGGAACTCTATGAGGCGCTTGGCCGCGCAGAAATATAAGCCACCGCAATCCGGAAGATGGCGCCAATTTCACATAAAGTTGCGATGCTGTGACCATTGGGTACTTCGTGAAACCTCATTGATCGGCGTTGCGACGCCGTGCAAATCAATTGCTTGCAGCGCTCTGCGAGCCAGAAATCATGGCTATTGGAAGTGTCCCATAGGCGCGACTAGTTGTAATTTCCGGGGCGCGTTCACGGATTGGCGGGCCTTTGCAGGAGCCTTTCTCTCTGGTATTCGGCCACGCACTTGTCATCCGCTTCGGCCGTGCATATTTTAAGACTATGCCCGTCAAGTGGTATTTTGACGTACAAAACGAATGTGCGGCCTGCTTCCATGCGATCACCCGAGCAATCAGGCTCGGTATTTGCCAGGACAATAGTTTCAGTCCACTTATAGAACCCCTTGTCTGAGGGCTCGCGGTCAATAGTGATCTGACTTTCCAGACGTTGCCCGGCAGATCGCGAATTCGAGCGACCATCCGGTCTAAGTTCCAACTCCTCGAAACAGCGAAGTTGTGGAATCTCAAGCCGCCAGCGACCAAGCGCCGGGTGCCCCGCGAGAGTACTCGCCGAGATAGGTTGTTCGGCTAGTGCGTTGAATTGGAAAAAGACGCAAAATTGAAAAACGAAGAAAGTCTTTGCCCTATTGGACAACGTCCCAAGGATCATGTGAGGCTCCAAGTTGTTTGACTTCGAGTTGCAGCCAGTTGAGAAGCGCCTGTCCGAGCGTCGATCTCAGGATCGAGATCGGACAGAATAATCCGGGCTTTACTAGCGCAATCGTCGATAATACACTTTGCCCTCCTTGGGTCAGATTCAGCTTTCATTAGCAATTCGCGGGTCCTGGGCCGATATAGGCATTCCAAGCTCGCGTTCTTTCGTACGGCCTGGCAAGAGAAGTATCTTTCGACGATTGACGCATCAAACCCTGTCGCGCGCACCACATGGTCGAACAGGGAGATTGACGTGCGGACATATTTTTGACGCAGCGCCTGATCTTCCAGCTGCGGCGCCAGCGCTTCGTCCAATTTGTAGCCGGAGGTGATGCCTCCCGTCCGTGCCAGGACTGAACTGAGGTCGTACCTTCCGACGCTATGCGGGTGCGGCGTTCTGCGGCCGCCGACGTTGCTGCCGGGATAGGCTACAAAGGCTTCGTCGGCGCCTCGCTTCGCAATCTCAAGAGCTGCCGCAACCCACGGCGCTACTAGTTCACGTGGCACCGTCAATGCCAAATCCTCGGTCATCCCCGACATCTTCACCATTTCGATGCCTAGTCGATGTTCATATTCGGCGTAAAAGCGGCCTGCGAGTACGTCCGCGGTGACGATCTCTGCGCAGACGTTTCCATCCAAATAGCTACGCATTTGCTGACGAAGTGAGATCAACGTTCGGCAGAGTTGATGAACACCGGTGGCGGACTCCTGCCAAAGTGGTGGGCGAGCCAAGCGGCGGTATGCGGGAATGAACGATGCGACACCGAAATCGAGAAAAGCCCCACTCAAGCCAACGTTGGAACAACTCAAGGCGCCGTGGGGCAACCGCATTGCGTATGAGGCCGCTGCCTGCCACGCCAGGCGGCGGGTCAGTTCCCGCAGTCCGCTATCAATGGCATGAGCATCGGACACTGCAGAACTCAAATCAGGGAAGCAGGTCCTGAATTCGCTCGCCAGGACGCTCATTGCACCCATGCATCTGACGGCATCTTGGCTCCATCCTGAACCAGATAGGTCTGGCTGAGCTGCGTCGACAAAATATGGATTCCGCAGGAAATGGGCGGGCCTGGGTACAAAATCTCGAAGCACCAGTGCACGAGGGCGCATTTCCCCGGTGGCGGGGTCGCGGAATTGCTCGCCGGTCGCAATCACCGCTCGGGCTGGAACTGAACCATACGGCAGCGCGGCGTCGTAGACAGACGAGAAGATCGCTTCTTGGCACGCTTCTTCCAAGGGCATTAAGCCTGAGGCATGGTATGGGTCTGCCTTGGGGTCCACGAGCGCTGTGCGCCCTACGCCCTTGGTTTGCAAGCCCTCATGCATGGAGCACCTTCCGCTCCCACCGCCACGGCCAGTCCCGACGCCCCCGTAGCGGTCGGAAAATTCCGTTCGGGTCGCATCGTCAAATAGCTTGTCGTGACCAGGGTCTGCCGGCAGGCAGTAGAACTCGCCAATTCCGGCTTCGGGAGTTGCCTTGCCCTCAGGAGACCAGAGGACATCCGGCTTGTGCAGCCGTCGAGTTGTCGTTGGAACAAAAGACGACCGAGGAAGAGAACTCATCACCGTGCCTCCCATGATGGGCTCGCGCGCTGCCCATTTCGCATGAAGGACGACCTGTCATTGCGAGACAACCGTTTGGTGAGGCACTTGGCCTGTCGCATACGTGAGTATGTGATCTGCTCACATTGGGCAAAAATATTGTCCCGCATGTCGGCCATGATGTATTTGAGGCAGCCTCGCCTCACCGCAAGATCCAATATCCAAGCGCTTGTGCCTTCGTTGTATTCCCATTCGCCGAGTGGACGCCGGTTGCCACGCAAATATTCCCGCTCGACGGGCGGCGATAGAAACGCCCACGCCACAAAGCCGACGCATTCACCATACGCGTTCAAGTAAACGCGGGTCTGTCCAACATTCTGCGCGCCGCGAAGTAGATTCACCATTCTCGACAACTCGATATCACACCGCTCGGCTGTGCCTGCAGCCATGGCCAGCATATGACCCATGTCCTGGATGTCTCGAAGCCTGGGTGAGCCATCTTCGATTTGTCCGCCGGTGGCGTTTAGTGAAAAGAATTCTTCCGATTTCAGGTCGAGATGAGTATTCATTTTGATATTGTTGTCGATCAGGGTGGGTGCCTGGGAATCAATCTGCCGCTATGCGGTGACTTCCGCATTCACCAAGTGCTTGGGCAGCGAAAATTCTCGAAAGACCCCATGCAGGAGATGAAGCTGGCGGGTGGCGGTCACAACCGTCTCCGGGCGATGCGAAATGACAACTCGCGTCGCAACCTCGCCGGCCAGTTCGCTGAGAATGAGCCCTTCTGCCTGCACGTCGATATTGCTGCTGGCCTCGTCCAGTGCGAGCATTTCAGGCCTGCGATAGATGGCTCGGGCGAGGATGATCCGCTGCTGCTGTCCCCCGCTCAGGCCTGCCCCAAGATCGCCGACGAGGGTGTGATAGCGCATCGGCATCCGATCAATCTCCATGGATATGCCGGCAACTTCCGCGGATCGAAAAACACGCTCCATATCAACCTGCTCCGCAAAGAAGGCGATGTTGTCGATGATCGTCCCGGCAAGCAATACGTCGTCCTGCATTGCTGCCCCCCAGAGATTTCGATATGCCGCCAAGCCGTACGTCGACAGGCTCACGCCACCGATCAGCACTTCCCCTTCACTCGGCTGGATCAATCCAAGCATGATCTTGAGCAGGGTGCTTTTCCCAGCTCCAGAAGGCCCGAGAAGAGCGATGTTGTCACCTTTGCTAATTTGTATATTCACGTTTCGAAAGAGCCATGGCTCCCCGTCGCCGTAGCGAAAGCCAACCCCTCTCAACTCGACAAGAGGACCCGAATGTGGTGATTGGGACATCGAAGCCATTGAATCCAGGCCACTAGGCTCTGGCTTGGTGTGAACGATATCTGCTAGTCGATCCGACTGGATTCGGACCATTCGCAGCTCGGCCACGAGATCAGTCAACCCACCTACTGATTCTGCGAATTGCCTCTGATAAGCGATGAACGCGAAGAGCATTCCCAGGGTTAGAATGGCTCCCGAGTCTTCCGAGTGTTCTATGATTGACCGTGCGCTAAGCCACAAAACGAAGAGATTTTCAATCGCGAAAATCAGCGTCCGGGCACCAGCAAACCATTGGAGTAGCTTGGCGGTCGCGACGTCCCGATTTTGAATGTCCACTAGCAGGTTCTGCCACGCCTGTCGGCGTTGATCCTCCCGGCCAAATAGCTTCAGCGATTGAACGGAGCGGAGCGTCTCAATGAAGTGGGTCTGTTCCTTTGCCGCAAGTACGATTCGTTCCGATGTTGCCTGCTGCAGAGGTGCATAAAAAGCCCACCGGAGCAAGCCATAGCAAATCGCCGACAATACGACGATGAAGGTGAGCTTCCACGAGTACAGCAACATCATCACCAGTGCTGTCGTCGCCGTGAGGCCTTGAAGCACCGCCGTTACCAGGCCGTTGGTCACGGCACCCTGAATCGCGCCCAAGCCGGCCATCTTGGACGAAATATCTCCGACTGTCCGCGTTTGAAAGTAAGCCAGCGGCAGGCGCACGAGGTGCTCGAATGTTCGCCCTCTCAAGCGGAGTGACAGCTCCTGATCCAGGGAAATTGACATCCAGCCTTTGAGCAGGCCGAGCAGGAACTGAAAGAACACAAGCAGCACAAAGCCGACCAACATGACATTGGTGAGTTCTAAGTCATGCCTGGCGATGGCTTCATCAACGAGGATTTGATTGAAGAGCGGCAGAGCAACTGACGCAATCTGAATGCACATCGAAATCAGGAGAATTCTGCCCAACGCCCTTTTCATGCCGTAAATTCGGCCCAGGAACTGGCGAAGCGAGATCGCGGGCTTCTGGGGCTGGGGCTCGAACGAAGGGGCCGGGCTCAACTCCAACGCGATGCCTGTGAATTTCGCGCTGATCTCCGCGGCACCTATCTTTACTCTGCCTCGCGACGGATCGCATAACACATAGCGCCCGCCACTGATTGATTCCAGGACGACAAAATGATTGAAGTCCCAATGCAAGATGCAAGGTAGCTTCAGGCTAGTCAGTTCTTCGATTTCAACCCGTACGGCCCTTGCCGACAGGTCCAATGCACCGGCGATACGAACAACTCTTTCCAGGTTGAGTCCCTTCGACGAAACCGGGAATCTGGTCCTCAACGCAATGATGTCGCTCTGCCCGCCGAAATGCGAGGAAACCATCGCAAGGCAAACGAGGCCGCATTCCGAGCCTTGGCTTTGAAGGATGACTTTCATTTGTTCGCCGTTTCGCCATTGCCCTTTTTATGTCCGTCGCTCGGAACCAAGGCAGATGCGCAACTGATTTCTTTCGCATCGTCCTTATTCATCGCGGAGAGACGTCCGAAGTAGATCCTTTCCTTGGGTTCGTTGAGGCTTTTCGCGACGGCATCCCTGTTGGTGATGCTGTCGGCCATCCTGACTTGAAGGCCCACCTCTGAAAGTGCGGCGGAGTCAGGCACCCACTCATCGCAAGGGGAGGGGGTTTCGATCACCACGTTGATATTCCGACTGGCTTCGTCGATGACGACTCGGGCTTTCGCTGGCGCGGTTAGAGACATGACTGCGTCATGAAGGGTGGGGCTGACACCTTTTGCAAGGTGCAGCGCTTGACCTCTCCGCACGAGACGGAGAAAGTCCTCTTGCATCTTGTTGATGTTGGTGCGGTAAATGGCTTCTTCCGCAGGGTTTGTGGGCTTGTATTCATTGAGTTCAGGAAGAGCGGCGCTGAGCCAACCCTCCACGCCGGCATGAAAAGCGACAAAACCGCCATTCAAGATGGCGCGCTCTCGTGCTGAGACAAAAATATAATTCGCACATGCCGATGCACAGTAGCCAGATACCTTGAGAGCAACTTGGCGCGCGTGGATCAATTCAGCCATGCGAATGGCTTCTTCGGCATTCCCGCCTGGCGACCGGATAACAATGTCTGCGTCGGGCCGCGCGTCCAGTTTCTCTTTCAGCGCATCAAAATCGCCAGGCTTGATTTCTCCTGAAATTGAAATCGTGCCGAACAGTCGCGTTATGACGGCTGCTTTCGAGGTTGATGCTAATCCTGCCAGAAGCGAAATGCAAAGGCCCGTGAGAAGTTTGCGACTGTACATGGTGTAAAAGCCGCGAGGCACATGCCCCGCGGCCGACTTGCTATTAGAGGAGCGAAGGTCCTTGGAATTGTGAGCTAATCCAATCCATCACGGAATTGATGAAGTTGGTAATCGATCCCCAGACGTTAACGATAGCGGATGCGGTCTGGTTGGCAATCTGGTTCAGCCCCGTCGACAGGCTGGAGAACCAGCTTCCCACGTCCATCGCCGAGCCGGAGACGGAAATGCTCGCGCTCGACGAGGTCACGGATCCACCGATCTTGTATGTGTTCGAACCTACGACCGTTACCAACGGGTTGCTGCTACCGGGCGAGGTGCCGGCCGATGTCCGGGTGTCACCCCCATATACCATGGGAAATTCATCAACTGTCAATACTCTCATTTGATTTCCATTACTTACTTTGCTGCCAACGACTGGCAGTGGGCCATCGGGCCGGTGCCGGTCTTCAAACACCGACCAGATTCTTTACGGGCCGACCTGTCGGGTCGGGCTATCTATGTACGTAACCTGACGGACGCGAACAGGGGCTCCAGGAGCCATTGCCAGATCTTTCTCTCCTCAAGTACGACCTCGGCCTCAATCTGCATGCCCGGCCGCAGCGGGAAAGCCTGGCCATAGGCGGCGTGATGCTGGGATGCAAGTCGGACATCAACTCGATAGAGCGGCTCATCGCTGTTGACTTGTCGGATAAGGTTTCGTGCCTGTGCCGTGGGCAGTTCTCCGGGGCCAATCGGCGAAAGCGTTACATCAAGGACCGTGCCCTGAGCCGCGCCGAAGTTCTCATAAGGGTAGGCTGCGTAACGCATCCATACCTTTTGTCCTGCCTTAATGAATCCGATGCCTCTGCTTCGCGCGAAGAATTGTGCATAGAGAGGCGCATCCTGGACTTTGTTTACAGAATCCAGCGATGCCGGGGTCAGAATGCCGAGTTGTTGTCCGGGAGCAATCGCGGAGCCAGGCGTTGCGTTCAATACCGATATTCGCCCTGATCTCGACGCCGTGATGTAGGTCAGCCCTCTCGCATCGTTCTCCGCTACTTCCTGTCGAGCGGTGATGGACGTTCGCTCCAGCGTTGCCCGATCCAATGCCGATTGGGCAGTCTCGACTTTCTCTTGTTGTGCCAGGGCTTCTTCATCTCGAATCGCCCCGGCTTCGGCACGTCGAGCCAGTTCGAGCTTGTCTTGTGCCTCCAGCAGGTCCGACTGAACGTCATCAACGCCAGCCGCGGAAATGAAGCCCTGTTCCTTAAGGTGGCTTGCGCGCGCCAACTTCTGTTCAGCGAGCTTGACCTTCTCCTGGGCCAATCGAACGCTTTTGGAGGCCATTGCTCGCTCGGCTGCGAGACGGGCCATTTGCATTTGGATCTGGTGTATCCGGATGGCCGACTGATCCTGGCGTGCCGCGGACTCCTTGAGAATCGCATCCAGCTTCTTGGAAACTAGTGTGCCGACAATCTCCGTCACGTTGCCATTATTTAAATGCCTGTCGGACGTGATCTGGAAAATCGGTGTTCCGGCGGCGACGAATTCGCCTTCGTTGTGCAGCCTTGCCATGACCGTTCCAGCGGCGGGCGACGACAGCACGGTTTGCTCGCCAACCGGCGTTAGGAGGCCAACAAGACGCTCGGTCCTATGGATCGAGCCATAGGCCGCAAAAAGCAGCGCCGCAGCAGCCAGGAAAGCTGCGGCCAAGGCAAATCCATCGTATTTGGGCTGAGCCGTGAGGCGGATCGCTCCCAAAGTTCGAGGCAATTTGTGATTAACAGCCTCTGGTCGAAATAGGCTGACAGGCTCTAATTCAGTGCTCATTAATGCATCCACCTCGAATTTCGCAATGCCTATTTCGCGCTCTTTCCTGAGGAGAGGGCATTAGCCAAGGCTTTGTCTCTGTTTATGTTCGTTTTCTGCGGTTGAACCTGCGACGGCACCACAGCGTCGCGAAATTTCGCAGCGGCAGTCTGACACCGCTGTCAGTTGGCGAACACCTGGCAATGTTCGCGGGTGGTGGAAACCCTATGAATGCATCGAGGTGCAGAAGTGCCGGTCGCTTGTGGCATGCCCCTGGAGCGGCGCGGCAAAAGGATCGATCCAAGAAAGGTTCAAGGAAACCGGTCGTAACCGTGGTGCAAATTCCCCTAGTGGATGGCCCTGAGAGATGCGATGTCACGTTCGCCTACACCGCCGGCCCGATCACCAGCGCCACTGACGGCACTCGCACCTGAACTTACGATTGCGACGTCTCCAGCTACGACTTACACCAAGACGATGCCCCACCCGTCCGGCGCACAGCGAAGCTTCACGTTTAAGAAAAAGGGCAACCGCTCAAGTCGCATCGCTTCACAGCGCGCATGACCAGGACACGACGCCGCATCGTTCGGCGTGGCCCTTCAACGATCATCTGCCGCAGAGAGCTCTGGAGCTGAGCAGGCCGATCCAGGCGTTGAAGAAATGACAGGCCACGCACACGGCCCTGTTCTCAAAGCGAAAGGTTAACTAACCTGGACCTGGCAGCTAATGGCGAATCTGAGGAGTGACCACGTCGGTGCCAAATACATCTTATTCCGTAGGTGCTGTGCCTTGAGCTATGGTCTTATGGTAATCTTGCTTGGAGCGTCACCTTTTCGAGGAACTTATGGTCACACTTAAAGAACTGCTGGCGCAACGTGCGCAACTTGAAGAGCAAATTGCGCAGAAACAAAATACTGAGCGGGCTGATGCCATCATGCGGGTCAAGGCTTTGATGGCAGAGCATGGCTTGACTCTTGCCGATCTGGGCACGGTTCGCAAGGTCAAGACAAGCGGTGACCAACGTAGCAGCAGTGTGGCACCGAAATACAGAAATCGGGCTACCGGCGAAACCTGGAGCGGGCGAGGCCTTCAACCCAAGTGGCTAAAGGCCGCTATCACGGGCGGTGCCAAACTTGAAGACTTCAAGATCTGAGTGTTGTTGCCGAGCAAGGGGTCGCTGCTGAGCGGCACTTTTGCTTTTCACCGCGAGCTATTTGCCCGTCTGGCGCGCAACACCACCAATGGCAAAGTTTGGGCAACAAGATGCCAAGGGCAAAGGGGCAGTCAACATCGCGATTGCAGCTGCTGCACTGACACTACCGGCGCCTGCCAATCTATGCTCAATGTGAGTGAGCGCGCTTGTCATCAGGATGTCGTTTACAGCTATAGTTGCATGCTGCAGGTACAGCCAATTGGCAAGAAATCCGAATGCGGAAGTGAGGCCAATATAGACCGCCCTTTCTGCGGCTGTCGGCAGTGTTCCTAGCTGGCGTTCGGCGACATAAGATGCCACGCTGACAATGGCGATAACGATCAGGTTAATGCCAGCATTGAGGTACGTCTTGCGATAGGCCAGCCAAAGCGGCCCGAACAAAAGCGCCCGCCAATTGATGCTCTTTCCGTTGGGGGCGGAGCCGTTCATGACGGCCCACTTTTTCGCGTAGCAGTCGTATCGTATGCGGTCAATTCCTCGCTTCCTTGAGGCGCCACGGCCGAGCTGACAGTCTTCGTCCCCGCTTAGCAAGTGAAGTGGGGACGTATGTCGGTAGATCTGGAGACCCTGAAGCGAGACCGCTGCACGACTGACGTCGCAATGAGTGGCTATCGGCTCTGCTCTCGAGGATTTCGAGATGCGCAATTGAGATTGCGTTTTCGGGCCGTTTTGACGTGTTTCGAGCGTCTACCCCGGGGCCTTTGGGTCCCTCAGGATGTTGGCGCCGATCTAGACTTGCCCCACCGGCTACTTCATATTCGATAGTCGGAGTTCAGCAAAGCGCCCAGCAATGAAGTCCACGAGTGCGCGCACTCGATTGGGAACGAAGCGCCCGCTGGGCAAGAGTGCATGCAACGGATACGGCTCCGTCTCCCATTCGCTCAGTAGCCGCACCAGATTGCCGCTTTGCAGATCACGCCGTTGCTCGATCTCCGTCATGAAGATGATTCCGGCGCCCGAAACCGCCCATTCACGTGCCAGCGAGGCGTCGTCCAAGACCCGGTCGCCACTGACCCTGACCGTGGTCCATTGGCCGTTCTGCCCGAAGCGCCACGAACTGAACGTGCGCCCGCCGCGAACGAATGAGATGCAGTTGTGGCTCACCAGATCCGTTGGCGTATGTGGCGTGCCGTGACGATCCAAATAGTTGGGCGAAGCACTGACGACAGGGTGCGCGAACGATAGTGGACGGGCAACGAGGCGAGAGTCGCTCAACTCGCCGTACCGAATAGCCAGATCCACCTCGTCTCGCAGCACGTCGAGCACGCGGTCGCCCACATTGAGCGCCAGCTTCACCCCGGGGTGAAGCGCCAGGAACTCATCCAACATGGGCATCAGCACGGTCCGCGCAAGGTCCGACGGTGCCGAGACACGCACGGTACCGACCAGTGCGCCGCGTTCGGTGATGTCCCGGCGCGTGGTGTAAGTCCACAGCCCGGACAGGCTGGGATGCACGGGATACTCAGCGTGCCACTGCGGACAGCCGAGTCGGGACAGTATCACTGAGGGCCTGCAGGCCCTC
>Ga0194137_10000335_pt1 | contig 32777 bp, 31 predicted proteins | sample TARM_MetaG_T3_14_FD_134025 | JGI IMG/M metagenome (GOLD analysis project Ga0194137, IMG submission 134025) | Freshwater microbial communities from Pennsylvania, USA, analyzing microbe dynamics in response to fracking - TARM_MetaG_T3_14 (version 2) | ecosystem: Environmental > Aquatic >... | reverse complement strand
CTCCGATGCCTATCATATCGTAGCTACGGAGCCCGCCGGCCGCGGGGCCGCCGCCGCGATGAGGCTGGCGATGGCCGAAGCCGGCCTGGCGCCTGACGATATCGGCGTCATCAGCGCCCATGCCACCGGCACCGGCGTCGGCGATCTGTCCGAGACCGCAGCGATCAAGAGCGTCTTCGGAGACGATGCCTACCGGATTCCCGTCACGGCCAACAAATCCATGACCGGGCATATGCTCGGAGCGGCAGGCGGCGTGGAGGCCATCGCCCTGGTCCAGATGCTGCGCGAAGGCCTCGTCACGCCCACTGCGAACCGGACCCACCCCGATCCCCAATGCGATCTCGACTATGTGCCTCTTCACGCGCGCAAGGCGGAGCTCCATGCCGGCCTATCCAATTCCTTCGGCTTCGGCGGACATAATGCGGTCATTGCCCTGTCCAGATACGAGGAATAACGGCTCTTCCAATATGGCGCAGCAGGGACGCGTTCGGTACCGCCGGAATCCGCTGGAGCCGGGCTGCCGGCCGCTCCTGCGAGCTGTTCGACGTCATACCATCCAATGAAGCGACGGACCGGTCTTGCGCCTGCGGCTTATTCCGGTACGAACCGGACACGGTCGCCCGCTTGCAAAAGCGAAGGCCTTTCCCTTCCAAAATCCGCAAGCCTGGCTTCTGTGCGTCCGATCAGCTGCCAGCCGCCGGGAGATGCCGACGGATACACGCCCGTCTGCCCGCCGCCGATGCCGACCGATCCTGCCGGCACCAGCGGACGGGGCGAGCTTCTGCGCGGCTGGGCCAGCTCCGGCGGCAGCCCGTCCAAATAAGCGAAGCCCGGCAGGAAACCAATCATGACGACCCGGTAGAGAGGAGCGGAATGAAGACGGACGAATTCCTCCGCCCCGAGGCCGCTGCGGAATGCCGCTTCCTCCAGATCGGGACCGTCTGCGCCGCCGTAGCGGACCGGAATCCGGACGATGGCGGCTTCCTCCCGACTTCCCCTTGAGGGCTGCGCCGCCAATCGTTCCCTCATCATCTCGCCGGCAAGCTCATATGGAAGAAGCAAGCCCGTGCCCGGATAGTCCGGGCCGGGCTTCATGCTTTTCATGAGCCGAACGGGATCGTACACGGCAAGCAGAGTTTCGTAGGCGGGAACGGCGTCGAGCAGCCAGCTCCATCGCGCCTCCTCCAGCCAACGGGCGGCGGCGGCCAGTCGATCCTGCAGCGGCGCTCCATCCGGATCTGCCTGATGCAGGCTGATCATCATCGCGCGGTCGCCCGCCGGCTCGACCTTATAGGCGCAAGGAGCCGGACTTCGTCTTCCGATTACTTTCTTCTCCTGTTTTTCATCCATTTTCAACTATCCTCCCTGCAGCTTCCCGCTATCCTTCAGCTCCCCAAAAGCCTGCTTTCCAAGCCGGTCCGCAACGTCGATCTCTTTCTTCTATTCTTATATTAGTCCTTGCCTCGGCCGAATCCTTCATCCCGGAACGGCCGGCATCGTCTCCTGGGCAGCCGGCTGACCGCTCCCTCCCCATTGACAGGCGGCGGAATGTTATAATGGAGGACAAAGAAACTTTTTGACACGGACAGTCGTCATTTGCGCAGGAGGATCAACACTATGCTTTCCGTCCATACGCTTGGAAAACAATATAAAGACCGGTGGGCTCTTCGGCCCCTGTCCCTTGAGCTCGGCAAAGGCATGCACGGCCTGCTCGGACCGAATGGCGCCGGCAAGTCGACGCTCATGCGCCTGCTGGCTGGACTGCTGCCGCCGACGACCGGCGATGCGATGCTCGGAGGAAGCTCCGTCCGGGATTTCAAGGTCAACGGAAGCAGGATCGGCTATTTGCCGCAGACGGTGCGGATGCTTCCTCAGTTTTCCGCCCGCAAGTGGCTGGCCCATGCCGCCTCTCTTCAGGGAGGCAGCCGCGCCGAGCGGATGCGGCGGGTGGAAGAGGTGCTGGAGCAGGTCAATCTCCGCCAGGAAGCCGACGAGCCGGCGCGCTCCTATTCGTACGGAATGATCAAGCGCTTGGGCGTCGCCCAGGCGCTGCTCGGCTCCAAGGATCTGCTGATCGTCGACGAACCGACGGCAGGGCTCGATCCCGAGGAGCGGATCCGTCTGAGACGGGTGCTGGCCGAGGCGGCCGCGACCCGGGTCGTGCTGCTCTCCACGCATGTGCTCGGCGACATCGGGGCAAGCTGCCGCGAGGTCATCGTGCTCGGCGAGGGCAGGCTCCTGCACCATGGCAGCACGGAAGGGCTGGCCGGGTTCGCGGAGGACCGGACCTGGTCCTGGGAAGCATCCGAAACGGAATGGCGCCGGATGCCGCTTGAAGGCCTGTTGTCCGCGAGACGCACCGAGGAAGGCATCCGCTGCCGGGCGTTGTGCGACCGCCCTCCGTCTCCGTTCGCGGAGCGGGTGGCGCCGACGCTGGAGGAAGGCTATCTTGCGCTTGTCAGCCGCAGCAAGGAGGACGCGGACGCCTCATGGCTGTGATTTTCAGGCAAGCCGCATTGGAACTGAAGTCTCTGCTGCTGCTGCGCTGGACGCTGCTGCTTCCGTTCGGAGCCGGCATATGGATGCTCCTGCATACGTATTCGCCCAATCCGTTGTCGTCGCAGGACGTCAATCTGTACGCCTCCTCCACGCATGCGATGCTGCTGACGCTGACCACCGCGATTCCGCTGCTGCTCGGCGTCCTGCTCGTTCGCAGAGACCTGCTGCATCCTTCCGGCGAGTGGCTGTTCCGGCTTCCGCTGAGCGCATGGGGCTGGATGTGCGCCAAATGGATCGGCGGCTTCCTCTACATGTCTCTCTATATCGCCGCCATCAACGCCGCTTATGCGGTCTCCGCACTCCGCCACGCCTTGCCGCTGGCCTCCATGGCGTCGGAGATAGGAAGGTTCGCCCTCCTGTATGTGCAGTCCTACGGAATTTCGCTTGCCCTCGGGCTGTTTCTCGGTTCCCTGCTGCCGCTGCGTTTCTCGCTTCCCGCCGCGTTCTGCGCATGGGTGTTCGGCTCGCTGTTCCTTCAAGCCTATGTCGTGAAGGTTTATCAATGGGTTTGGCTGAAGGCGTTCTACCTCCAGCCGCTGCTGGATTCCGATCTGGCCGGGCATGAGGTCTGGTCGTCCGTGCTGGCAGGACCCGAGCTTCGCCGCCTGGCCCCGTTCATGGCGTTCTCCGCGCTGGTCCTGCTGACGGCGGCAAGCGCCTTGCTCGGCAGGGCCAAGCCGCCCCTTCGCCCAAGAAAGCCATGGCTCGTCTCCATCGCCATGCTGCTTGCGGCCGGAGCCGCCTTCATTCCCTATGCCTCGCTTGTATCCGATCGGACGGAGCATATGGAATCGCTGGCAGCAGCAGCTCCCGCTCTCGGCCAGGTGAAGGATCAGAACGCCTACCGGTTCCAGTTGGACAGCATGAAGCTTCATATCGCTCGCCGGGCGGGAGGAAGTGTGGAAGCTGATGCGGAGCTGTCCGTTCCGACCCCCCGGGGCCGGCTCGAGGCGGCGGACGGCCGAAGCAAGCTTCAATACAAGCACCCGGGCGAGATGACGCTGCTGCTGTATCCTTCGATGTCTGTGCGGTCGGTCCGGATCAACGGCAACCCCGTCTCCTGGGAACGCACCGGGGATCAGCTCCGAATCCGCGAAAGCCTGCTTGATCCGGCTCTGCCCGTCCAAAGCGTGGAAGTCGGCTACGAAGGGGATTGGAACGAATGGCTGATCGGCAGCAGCGGCAGCGAAAGCTTCCTCGCCTTCTCCCGGGGAGACGGGCTCTACCTGCCGGCAAGCATCGGATGGTATCCGCTTCCCGGCGGCGACAGCCTGCTTGCAAAGGATGCCGACGGCTCCCTGATGGATCGGCCGGGCTCCTCCCTCGTCAAGCCGATTGCCTACGACCTGACGATGGAAGGCTTCCGCAGCTCCCTGTTCGCGACGATTCCGCCAGCCGGCGGCAGCGGCAGCAAGCTTCAATTCCAAGGAAGCGCCCGGGACGGCATTACCGTCATCGGAGGCCGCTTCTCGGTCGTGCAGGATCCGGAATCCGCGCTGTCCATCATCACGACTCCCGGCAATATCCGGGAAGCGGAGAAGTTCCTCGACCGGTTCCGCCAGAGGCGGGAAGGCCTGCTCGAGGCAGCAGGCAGCTTGGCTCCGCTGCGCCAGGTCTTTTTCTTCCCGATGGATCTGATCGGCTCCCCTGCCGAATCCGCCATCAAGACCCGCTCGTGGTATGCGGAGAACGACACCTTCTTCATCCCCGAGACGGAACACCGCAATCTTGACAGCTACGCGGAGGACGCGATGAGCTCTCTGCTTCTCTTCGGCGATACGGGCCGCGGAGCCGAGCCCGTGCGCAACAGGCGCGGCAGCGTCCCGCAGGAAAAGGAATCCATGGCGCTCGAGATCCGGACCGCTTATGCTTATCTGTACAACCGGGAACGGGGGTCGGCATCCGCCTACCGCCTTGAAGCGGCCGGCACTCCTTATTGGGAAGCCATCCGCAAGCTGATCGACGCCGCATACGAACGAGGCCATGCCTCGCTGATCCGGGAGACGCTGTCCCGTCTCCGGGAGCGCGGACTCGCCTTGCCCGAGCCGGCTCGGACGCCGGCGGGAGAACGTTCCGCGGCTTCGTACACGCCCCGGATTACATTGAAGGAATTCATGCAGGAATGGAACCGGCTCATGCCGGAGGACAGCCTGCCGACCATAAACGATCAAGCCGGCAAGGAGGAATGAACCGTGACGGACGAAGAGCTGGTCCAGGGAATGATGGAAGGAGACCAGGCCTGTTTCGAAGCTTTGGTGCACCGCTACCACGCCCCTTTGTCCGGGTTCCTGCAGCGGCAGCTGAAGGATCCCGGGAGGGCGGAGGATGTTGTGCAGGAAACGTTTCTCAAGCTGATCCGGCAGCTCAAGGACCGGAGAAATCCCGAGAACGTGCAAGCCTGGCTGTATCGGGTGGCGATGAACCAATGCCGCGACTATTGGAAGAGCTCCGCTTACCAGACCGACCGCAACCGTTTCGGAGAGCCTCCGGAACGCAAGGACGAGCGTCCTTCGGTCGTGGAGCTTGCCGAACGGCAGGAAACGCGCCGCGAGATCAGCCAATCGCTCGAGGAGCTGCCGCAGGTGCAGCGGGAGGTCGTCATGCTGCGCTTCTATCAGGATTTGAAGCTGCAGGATATTGCCGACGTGCTTCAGTTGCCGCTCGGATCGGTCAAAACCCATTTGTACAAAGCGCTTCGCAGGCTGAAGACAAGGCTGGCGGGCGACAAGAACGCGCGGGTGCGCGCAGAGGGAGGGAAGCAAGATGGAATTGCCGAATGACAAGGAATGGATGGAGCTGGAGAAGGAACTGCGGGAGCCTCTGTCTTCCCTGACGGTCCGTCCCGTGACGGCCCAGGATACGACCCGCCTGCTCGCGGCGCTGCAGCCGGCCTTCGACGGGCTGAAGCCGGCGCTCGGCGGAGGCTCGGCGGCCGATTGGCGGGCGGAAGCCTCCTCGGCGCATAAGCGCCCGTCTCTGGCCAAGCTGCTTCGCACGCAGCTGAGCGCCTACTCGAGAGCATACTGGCTGGCAAGCCTCGGCGTATTCCTGATGCTGCTCTACGTGCTCCCGGCAGGCATGGAAGAAGAAGGCTGGTCCGGCCTGACGGACATCAGCAGCAAGCTGTCGCTGTTCCTGCCGATGATGTTCCTCTCCGGACTGCTGTACAGCTTCCGCAGCTGGAACAAGGAAATGCGAACGGTCGAGAGCATCACTCCCTACCCGCCGGCTCTGCTGCTCATGGCCAGAGTCATGATCGTCGGCGGATTGAACGTCCTCTTCGGAATCGCTGCCTCGCTGTACATGGCTACCAGAATGGACAGCTTTCCCGTCCTTCCGTTCATGCTGCAATGGATGTCGCTGATTCTGCTTATCGCGGGAGGAGCCTCCTACGTCATGCTGCGCGCAGGCGTCAAGATGGCGTTTGTCATGGGATCGGTGTTCTGGATGGCGTGGAATGTGATGGAGTATGCGCTGCGCTCCCCCGTCTCCGGGCAAGCGGCTCCGGATGCGATCCGCAACGCCATCTACTGGAGCTGCCTTGGAGCGGGCGCGCTCATGACGCTGCTGTCCTACAGACGCAGCCTCGTCATCAAAAGGGTCGTATAGGGAGGCCGTGACTTCGCCATGATCGAACTGAGCGGCATTCGCTGGCAAAGGAGGAGCTTCGTCCTTCAAGTTCCGCGTCTCGTGCTGAAAGAGGGCATTACCGTGCTGTCGGGATCCAACGGTTCGGGCAAGTCCTCCCTGCTCCAGCTGCTGGCGACGGCCGAATTCCCCGACCGGGGCTCCATCCGCTACGGGACGCTGACTCCCGACAGGGACCTTGCCTCCATCCGGGCTTCGATCGGTTATGTGCCTACCGGCCTGGAGCTGTACGAGGATATGAAAACCGAGCGTCTGCTCAAGTATTTATCCGAGCTCAAGGGAGAAGCCGGAATGACGGAGACGGACAAAGTGATTGCCCAGTTCCAGCTGGAGCCTTACCGGCGCCGCGCCATCAAGACGCTGCCGCAAGGCATCCGCCAGCGGATCGCGCTCGCCCAGTCCGTCATCGGCTCGCCGGATTATCTGTTTCTGGACGAGCCGCTCAACGCGCTGGACTCGCTGGAGAGGCTGCGCTTCATTCGTTTTCTTGCCTTGTATGCCCGCAAGAGAACGGTCGTCGTGTCCTCGCATGAGCTGAACGAATGGGAAGCCTGGGCTACCCGCGTGCTGTGGCTTCATGAAGGCAGGCCGGGATTTCTCGGCTCTGCCCGCGAATGGACCGGAGGGCTTCCCCTCTCGGTCTGGCAAGGCACGGTCGATGCCTCCCGCTATGCCTTGCTGCCTGCGGAATCGATGCTTCAGGTACGACCCGAAGGAAATTGCCGCCGGGTCCGCATCATATCCGCGGAATCCCCCGGACCGGAGTTCGAGGCCATGGAGCCGACTCTGGAGGATGCGTATTTCATCCGATCGAGGCGCTGACGTAACGGCCGATCAGATCCGCAAGCAGATCGTTGATCGGCATGATCTGCGGGGTGACGCCCTCCGGCTTCTTGTGGCTGTCGCCGATGCCGCTGTCGTCCGTCAGGAACACATAGGTTCCTCCGGTCGCGACGGCAAGCGTGCGCATGAGCATCTCCGTCTCCAGATCCGCCCCGCTGGCGGCGACCGGAATGATGCGGATGCCTTGCTTCGCCGCCTCGGCCGCCATCAGGCGGATCCGCTCCGCCGCCGCTTGTTCCCGATGCGGCGGAGCGTCGAGCACGAGCAGAAGCAGGCGCGCCCTCGCGCTCTTGCTCCAATCGTGGCCGGAGACGGCGTTCTCCAACGCCTCGTCCACTGCCTCCGGGTAGTCCTGGCCGCCGTCCGCTTCCTGGGCCGCGATGCGTCCCTGAGCCTCGACGACATCGGTCGTGAACGGGAACGGCCTCACGACGTATTCATCATGCCGGTCCCGGTAAAAATTCGGGCTTACCCTGATTTCGAGGGTTTGCCCGTTTTTCTTTTTCACCTGACGGACGACGTTGCTCAGCTCTTCCGACAAATACTTCAGCTCGTCGGCCATCGAGCCGGTCGCATCGACCATGAGCATGAGATCGAGCACCTCGGACGGCTGCGTGCCGCTTCCGTCCAGGCTGATCGCCGCCGTCCCGGCTTTCCAGTCCGATTGCTCCAGCGTCCGGGACGCCGGACTGCCGCCCTCCGGAGCAGCCTCGATCCGGCAGGAGGAAGCTTCCGGCGAGAAGCCGCCATTGGACTGGCCATTGTCTTCCAATTCGCCTGTGCCTTGCGGAGCGGCCGGTTCATCCCCGAAGCCCTCCCGCCCGATCAAATCCCGGGAAGACGCCAGCGCCGCGAACAGATACGCTTTGCCCGTATTGTCCGTCCGGGCCGACCAGCCGTCATCCTGTCCGCATTGGAGCCTGACCGGAACGTCGACGGCCGGCGAGCCGTCCCGTGTGACGCTGACGACCATCCGATAGCGGGTATCGAATCCCCAGAGCCGGATGTATCCGCTCCCTTCTCCGCCGCTGCTCAGGTCCTTCCACTTGCTCCAAGCCGCATGATCATTCCATTCGCCGGCCGTCAGCATGCCCGGCTGAGGCTCGGGATTGCTTTTTTTGTTTTCTGCCGGAAGGCTTTCGCCCATCTCCGACTGGGCGATGCTTATGTCCTTGGAACCTTTGGATTTCTTCGAAGGTCCGTTGTCCATGGCTCCCTCTCCGGCTGAAGAAGCCATTGCCTGAGAGGCTGCATCGCCGCTTACTGCCGCAGGCGCACGGCTATGGGAGCCGGTATCTGCGGATATCCCGTGCCGTTCCCCGCCGGCCTCCGAAGAGCATCCGGCCAGCAGGATCAGGACGGCAAGCCCTGCCGCCATGCTGCCTTTCGCGCGTTTTTCTCTCTTCAGCCGCATCGTGAATCCCCCCAAAGCTCAGCAAACAATTGGATTCTCCATCCATATCCGCTGTTTTCGTCCAGACGCCCCGGGCAGCCAAAAGGTTGCAATGCGGACTGTCCGTCCTTACAATCGGAAACAGATCTAATCGCGGGTCCATCCTGAAAAAACAAACCTGCACCTGAATCCATTTCTAGGAGAGAATGCGCAATGGAAACCTACCGGCTGCTGACGCTTGAGATTGAACATGGGGAATGGACACGCCGCCTGAACATGGAATCGGCCGATCTGGTCGTCGTGACGGAGGCTGGATCCCGCCTTTGGTATGTCGATGTGAATGGAATCCGGGACGAGGAGCTGCTCGATTATTTCTATACAGCCGCCGATATCCAGATCAGCCTGATCGCACGGACAACCGACGGCAGGGCGCTCCAGGGCCTGGCCTACTTCCATGCCAACAAAGCCCACCATGCCGCCGCTCTGCGCGGGGATGGTGAGCTTCGAGGACTGTAGAATTCATGGGGCAGGCCAGATGCCCTTTAATGCCTGCCCTGCTGAACTAAATGCAGCGGCGTATCCGTGCGGATCGTCGCTTCGGATTAGCCTAGATACGAGAATCCAGGGAGGCAGGGATTAAGAATCGTGCTCAGCGCTGTTCCAGCTCGCTGACCTTGTCCTCCAGCTCCCTCACTCTTCGGGTCAGCTTATATACCGGCCAATACAACACAATCAGCATGACCACCGTAGAGATTATTTGCCCGGTCGAATACATCTCTTTTCCTCCCCTGCAAGCTTATGCCAACCTGCTCCCAATCCCGGCCAGACGGTCCAGCAAGGCCGACAGCTCCAGCGCCTGAAGCTGCTCCAGCAGCTGCGTCTCGGGACTGGCGTGGCCGGTCAGCGACGAAGCCGCCGATAAATCCGTCAACAGGGCTGCATTCCATTCCGCGCCCCTCTTCAGCTTGCGGACAAGCGCTTCATCCGCGATGCCGCCTCCGTCAGCCAGCTTGATTGCCTCCGCCTGCAGCCGCTGCGCGTCGGGATGGCCTCCGGCCACACGAAACCAATAGTTCGCGTTGCCGTAATCCCCTTCCATCCGATGCATCATCCCGTGCAGATAGCTTCCTTCGGTCGTATCCAGATTCTGCGCCAGCTCATGGGAACGATCCAGGCTGCCGTTCCACAGATGCAGGCCGGACACAAGCGCCAGCAGGCGCAGCCGTTCCTCTCCGCCGGTTTCAGCGGCCTCCGGTTCGAGCAGCTCCGCCTCGGCGCGATCAAGAAGGCGTTCCAGCTCGCCGCTGCCTCCGGCTCCGTCCGGAGCTAGCGGAAGCCGGCTGCGCTGGCCGCGCAGCTCTTTCCATGTCGATGCCAGCTCTTCCTTCCTCTTGCCGATGTCCATATTCAATCGCTCCTTTTTCGTCCTTGAATTGAAGCCGCATCCGCATAGCCCGGAAGCGGATGATCCATCGATTTAATTCAAGTTATTCTCGAGAACGAAAAAATGGCCGAAAATGCCTACAACGCTGATCTCGCCGCCGTCTTCGAGCTGCGTCCGCGCTTGCATGTACGCAATGTAGTTGCCGATCTGCTCCGAACTGGATTTTTTGGAGCCCGGCAGGCACTCCGGATCATACACCAGGCATTTGACTCCATGCTCCTGGCTCAAGTAACGATGATAATCATCATCCGACGGTACGGTAAAAGCCGCCATCAACAGCAGGATGATGAATAGATACCCCAGATGACGAGCCTTGATTTTCCGTCCCTCCCATGCTGCTAGGCGTCTGCATTCTCGAATTGAATCGATTGTATCGAAATCTATCGGATTTGGATTCTTTCATTTGGATGGAATCTTTCCCATCCCGAAGCCGTGGGGCGCCAATCATATTCCCATTGCTCTCCTCCCGGAAATTCAATGACCGTTCTCAGACCGTCCGGTACGGGAAGGATGTGGTGCAGCTCCGCCTCTGGCGCCAGCATGGCGATCAAAGGCGTGAATACGGGAATCATGGCTTCCTCCAGCCACATTCTCTCCTTGAACCAGCGCGGCGGCTCGATAGGAGGAGGATATCCGCCAAACGGCGCGTTCAGCGCGGCTGCCAGCTCCTCGGGATTATCCGGCAGAGCGGCTCCGGCTCCTACGGCTGCGACGAAACGCAGGCAGAGCTCCACCGTGCGCATGATTTCCCCATAATCAAGAGAGCCGTTGGCATAACGGATCTCGACCGTTCCGATGTCGAACCAGAGCCGGATATTAATGCCGCAGCGATGCGACTGCGGCCTGCCGAAATGCCTGACGGCTAGCGGATCATGGCTGGATCGGAATGCTTCGGCCATGGCCTTCGCGACAGGCGGGCAGTACAGCCTTCGATGCGGACTCGACCCAAGCAGCCTGGCAAGCGCATCCTGGGATCGCAGCGCCGCTTCAAGAAGAGGCAGCAGGATGCTCTCGCCGTATGCAGCCAGCTCCACATGCACATGGAGTCCGCAGCTCCAGTTCGCGGCGGCGCCTTGAGCGGCCAGCCGATCCAGCATGATGCGGAGCTGGCCGCGGTCCTCCCAGCGCAGCGGCGGCGGCTTCAGCTCGCTGCCCGACCTCATGCCGGTCTCGTCGATCTGCTTCTCGTCCAGCGACATGATCCAGCCCGGCAGCAGCTCCAGCTCCTGCGGCCTGCCTCCGATAAATTCGATTTCAACTCCAAAACGCAGCTCTTTCCACTGGTTTTCCAAGTCCGTTGTCATGCTTCTCCTCCTTTTTTTGATCCTCCGGCTAATAAGAGAACCAAATAGGAAGGCGGGCCTCGAGATTAACGAGGAATTTTGTCTCTCATCATCGATCGCACCTCCTGCCTGCATGAAGAAGCATTCTTTCTTCTTTATCGAGCTTCTCAGCCGTTTGTGAAGATCGTTGTCCCTTAAAGGATTCTTTGCCTTCCGATTCAATCCCTCGTGTTTTTTCGCCGCCGCCGAAAAAGTTCATTTTTTCTTCCTTGTCTCCAGGGTTCCAGCATGCTTTTACCTTATTATACCATCCCAAGTCTTGTAAGTGGCCATCGCCATTTTCGTCGAAGCCTGATTCTTTGGAGAGGCTGACCTCTATTGATCTCCATAATCGAAAACGGCAGCCGCTTGGCTGCCGTCTCCCGTTTCTCTACGCCGGAATTCCGATTAGCGTTTCGCTACATACTTGCGGATGTCGAAAGCGACCGCCGCGACGATGATCAGCCCCTTGATGATCAGCTGCCAATAGGGGCTGACGCCGATGAACGTGAGGCCGTAGTTGATGACGCCGAAGATGAGGACGCCGGCCATGATGCCCGGCACGGTGCCGATGCCGCCGGCCGTCGATACGCCGCCGACGACGCAGGCTGCGATGGCGTCCAGCTCGTACATGTTGCCGGTGTTGTTCGTCGCTCCGCCGGTACGGGCAGCCTCAAGGACTCCGCCTACGCCATACAAGGCTCCGGCGATCGCATAAATGAAAATCAGATTGCGGGCAACGTTGATGCCCGATACATGTGCGGCTTGGACGTTGCCGCCGATGGCGTACATGTTTTTGCCCAGCCGTGTTTTGTTGAACAGAATCCAGCAGACGATGCCGATTCCGATGGCGATCAGGACAATATACGGCAGCGTGTAGCCGCCTCCGAAGTCGATATAACCCGAGCCTAGCTTCTTGAAGTCATCCCGCAAGCCGGCGATAGGCTGCGAGTTGTTGGGATCGCTGTCGAAATACAGCGAGTTGAGTCCATACACCGCCACCATGGTGCCGAGGGTAGCGATGAACGGAGGCACCTTCAGCTTGGCGATGATGAAGCCGTTGACGCAGCCGACGAGCACGCCGGCCAGGATGCCGATGAGAATCGGCCAGCCGATCCAAATTTCATGCAGGTCGGGATAGAACTTGCTCGCGTATTTGTCCATCTGCAGCATGGATGCCGAGACGACAGCCGTGAGGCCGACGACCCGTCCCGCCGACAAGTCGGTGCCGCCTGTAATGAGGATGAAGCCTGCTCCAAGAGCGATGATCGCCCGGGTGGAATTCTGCTGCAGAATATCCCGCAGAGTCGAGTAGGCGAGGAAGTTCGGGTCCATGATCGCGATCGCCACGACCAGCAGGATCAGGACGAGGAAGATCGCTCTCTGCGTGACGAGATATTTCAGGTAGTCAAGGACGGCCCGGCCGGCCGGTTTCTTGGCTGGAGTATTCATTTGCGTGCTCATAGTCGTTCATTCCTTTCTGCTAAGCCATCCGCTGCTGCGCGGCGAGGCGCATGATTTCCTGCTCCGTTGCCTTGCGGCCGTCGAGAATGCCGGTCATCCGGCCCTCGCTCATGACCATGATCCGGTCCGACATGCCGAGCAGCTCCGGCATCTCCGAGGAGATCATGATAATGCTGCGGCCCTGCTTCGCGAGCTCGGCGATGATCGTGTAGATTTCGAATTTGGCCCCGACGTCGATGCCGCGGGTAGGCTCATCGAGCAGCAGGATATCCGGATCGGTAAGCAGCCATCTGGCGAGCAGCACCTTCTGCTGGTTGCCGCCGGACAGGTTGCGGATCTGCGTGTCCACGTTCGGTGTTTTCGTACGGAATCGGGCGACATTCTCAGCCGCCTCCCTGCGTCCCTTCTTCTCGTCGATGAGGCCGAAGGCGTTGCGGTAGCGCCCCATGTTGGCGACAATCGTGTTCTCATAGACGGATAGCACCGGGAAAATGCCGGTCGTGCGGCGCTCTTCGGTGAGGAGCGCGATTTTATGCTTTTTGGCGTCAGCCGGCGATTTGATGGCTACTTTCTTGCCGTCGATGGAGATCGTGCCCGTCTTGAGATGCCGCAGGCCGAACAACGCTTCGATCAGCTCCGTGCGCTGGGCGCCGACCAGGCCTCCGACTCCGAGGATTTCCCCTCGGCGCAGCTCAAAGCTTACATCCTTGAAAGACATCGGATTGGAGGAGGTCAGCCCCTCGGCCTTCAAAATGACCGACGATGGCGTATTCGACCGCTCCGGGAACCGCTCGCTCAAATCGCGGCCCACCATGCGGCTGATGATCAGATCCGTCGTCAGTTCCTCGGCATCCCAGGTGCCGACGTATTTGCCGTCCCTCATAATGGTGACTTCATCCGAGATCCGCAAAATTTCCTCCATTTTATGCGAGATATAAATGATGGAAACGCCGCGGCTCCTCAGCTTGTGGATGATTTCGAACAGCTGCTCGACTTCGTTGCCCGTCAAGGAAGAGGTCGGCTCGTCCATGACGATGACCTTGGAATGGAAGGAGACGGCTTTCGCGATTTCCAGCGACTGGATTTTGGATACGGACAGCGACCCGGTCAACTCATGGGGGTCGATGTCCAGGTTCAAATCCTGCAGCAGCTCTTTCGTGTCGCTCAGCATGCGCCTGTGGTCCACGAACATGAGCCAGTGCATCGGAAAACGGCCCAGCCAAATATTTTCCATGACGTTGCGATGCGGAACGGGATGGAGCTCCTGGTGGATCATGGACACTCCGTGCGAGAGAGCAGCTTTGGAGTTGGGAATATCCACCCTCTCGCCGCCGAGGAGAATTTCTCCTTCATCCGGCTTGTAGATGCCGAACAGACATTTCATCAGGGTGGATTTGCCGGCTCCGTTCTCTCCCATCAGCGCATGCACTGTGCCGGGCCGAACCTTGAGATTGACCTTGTCGAGCGCCTGCACGCCGGGGAAGGCTTTGGATATGCCTCTCATTTCGAGCAAATAGGGTGAGCTGATCATCGCTGCACCTCCTTGATTACGTTCTAGGTTCTGGCGCGGGCCACAGCCCGGCCATTTCCAGCCTGCCATGGCTGCGAACGCGTCGAACGGCTCCGCCGTCTGCAAGACGGCAAAGGACGATTTCATCGCCTGACCGAATCGCCGCTCGGGGACAGGCTCCCGTCAAGAGAGCAAAAGGGCCCGCTTGTTCAAGCCGCGAGCCCTTCGCGTTTCTATTTCCTGCATGGAGACTCAGAATTACTGAGCGTCGGCTACATTGTCCTTGGTGATCTTTTTGTAGGCGATCCAGACGTATTTGCCGTCCGTAATGTCGTAGCCCGTATTGTCCTTCGTAGGCGTCTCGCCTTTGGCCAATGCCGTCGCCAGCGCAACCGTAGCCGCGCCCTGGTTTTTGGCGTCGTTGAGCACCGTGCCGAGCAAAGTGCCGTCCTGCAGCGCCTGAATGGCCGGGGCCGTCGCATCCACGCCTACGACCGGCATGAACTTGCTGCCTGTGAAGTAGCCGCCTGCCTTGAGGGCTTCGATCGCGCCCAAGGCCATGTCGTCATTGTTCGCGAGAACCGCTTCGATTTTGTCGCCGCGGGCTGCGAGCCAAGTCTGCATCTTATCCTGGCCTTTGGTGCGGTCCCACATCGCCGTATCCTGCTCCAGCTTCTCGACCTTGATGCCTGCGTCCTCGATCGCCTGGATGGAGTACTTCGTGCGCAGCTCGGCATCCTGATGCCCCGGCTCGCCCTGCAGCATGACATACTGCAGAATGCCGTCCTTGTTCTTGTCCGCTTCCGGATGGGCTTTCCAGTAGTCGACGATGAGCTGGCCTTCCAGCGTGCCCGATTCCTCGGCTTTGGCGCCGACGTAGTAGACTTTATCCCATTTGTTCATGTCTTCGGCGACCGGCTCCCGGTTCAGGAAGACGACCGGGATGTTGGCCGGCTTGGCTTTGTCGATGATGACGCCGGCTGCCGTGCGGTCAACCGGATTGATCGCCAGAGCCTTGTATTTCTTGGAAATGAACAGATCCACTTTATCGTTCTGCGTCGCCTGGGCATTCTGGCTGTCGACGATATCCAGCTCCGCCTTGTCCTTGGCCGCGTTCGTCATCGCATTCCGGACGCCTGTCATGAAGGTATCGTCGAACTTATAGATCGCCACGCCGATTTTCGGCTTGTCGCCGCCGCCGTTGCCGCTTCCGGCGTCGCTGCCGCCGTTGTTGTTGGAGCCGCAGCCCGCAGCCGTAACCATGACCGCCGCCATCACTATGGCCAATGTCGCTCTTTTTTTCATATCCTTTGACCTCCCGGTTCTGTTCTCCTCTTTATTATGAAAGGGTTTGCAGAAGATTCGAATAGAAGATTTTCATCTGTTTTATCAAAATCTTCATGTGATTCGGCTCGGATCCTCCTTTCACTTTACGAAAGGGAACAGAAGCTTCTGATTGTCCATCCAGAACATGCTGTCCGGATTCACGACCTTCGTATCCAGCGTGACGGTGCGGTCGGCATGGCCGCCTTCCAGCAGCTCATGCGCCTGCTGCATGCCGAGATATCCGGCGTTGAAGCCGCTCTGCACGACGAGAATGTCGATGATTCCGTCCTGAAGCAGCTCCAGCTGAGGAACCTCGCTGCCGAAGCCGACGATCTTGACGCGGCTGGACAGCCCCCGCTTCACGGTTTCCTGCGCGGTGCTGAGCACTCCCTGCTCCTGCAGGGCGACTACGCCGTCAGCCTGCTCCATCAGCAGGCGCGCCGCTTCGGCGCAGCCGTCCGGGGAGCTTCCGCAGGAATAGCCGGTATGCACCGTAATTTCTTTGTGTCTCCCCAAAGCCTCCACGACCCCCAGCTCCCGTTGCTCATATCCCGGAGCCGCGGAATCCGAGCCGAGCAGCGAAACGATTCCTTTGCCATGTAGCAGCTCCGCCATCGCCTCGCCGGCCATCCTTCCCGCTTCTCTGTTGTTGATCGATATGCTGCTCGCGACCCCCTCGACCGGGTAGGTGTCGTTCAGCGTCACGACCGATGCCCCCGCCTTGCCCGCTTCCGCGGCAATGAGCCGGAGCTGCTGCTCGCTGTCGGGGTCAAGCAGAAGGACCGACGCGCCCAGGGCGATCGCCCTTTGCGCAGCCTTGAGCTGGCCCTCCTCGCCGGAGTCGCTGACGTTGGCGTCCATATAGAGGAGCTGGCTGCCGTATTCCTTCGCCGCCGCCTCCGCCCCAAGCCGGATGGAATCGGCAAGCGCCCCGCTTCTCTGCGGAGCGATGAGCGCGATCTGCGCTTCGGCAGGCTTCTCCTTGCTTGCGGCGCCCGCGCATCCCGAGGCGGCAGCGGCCAGCAAGAGCAGAGACAGCCATCCGCACGCCGCGGCCAAACGTCTATTCATGGTCATCGACCTCCTTGATCGCCGGCATCCGGACCCATACGACCGTTCCTTCCTCCAGCTCGCTCTTGAATTCCAGGCCGTACGGCGCTCCGTAATAAAGCCGGATGCGGTCATGGATGTTCCTCACCGCCACTCCGGAGCCTTTGCCCGTCGCCGAAGGCTCGCGCCCCCCATCCGGCACGGAAGCTCCGTGCAGCAGCAGGGCTGCCTTGACGGAATCCATCCCGGCTCCGTTGTCCTCGATCCGGAACACGAGCATCCCGTCCACGACGTCCGCGGAGATGTCGATCGTTCCCTCCTCCACGGAATATTCCAGTCCATGCTCGATCGCGTTCTCGATCAAGGGCTGGAGCACGATTTTCGGCGTCATGCAGGCTTCCGCTTCCTCGGTAGCGGTAATGGAGAACCGGAACTTGCGTCCGAAGCGCATCTGCTGGATGACCAGATAATGATGGGCGTGCTCAAGCTCGTCGCGGGCCGAAATGACATTCTGCCCTTTGCTCAGGCTGATCCGGAACAGCTTGGAGAGCGAGGTGATCATCGTGACGACCTCTTCTCCCCGGCTCATCGCGGCCATGCGGACGACGGAGTTCAGCGTATTGTACAGGAAATGGGGATTGATCTGGGCTTGCAGCGCTTCCAGCTCATGCTTGCGCTTCGATTCCTGCTCCTGGACGATCTGCTTCATCAGCTGGCGGATCTTATGGATCATCAGGTTGAACCGGCGAGACAGCCGCTCCACCTCAAGCGGCCCCTCGACCGGCAGCTCCACGTCGAAGTTGCCCCTCTCCACGGCCCGCATCGTCCGCTCCATGCGCTTGATGGGACGGACGATGGACATCGCGAGCAGCATGCTGACGAGCACGACAAGCACGAGAACGCCGGCCACGACGCGGACGAGATAGCGGTTGACCTCCTCGCGGCTCGTCAGGATATCGTCCATGTACGAAACCCCGATGATTTTCCAGCCGATATTGGCGACGGATTTGACGGTGATGAGACGCTTGTTCCCGTTCATGTCCTCCACATAGTCCGAAGAAGCGACGAGCGCCTGCTCGACATTCTCGCTTTTGAGCCCCATATAGATGAGCTGCTGCTGGGGATGGTAGACGATGTTGCCTGCGCCTTCGTCGATGATATAGGCATAACCGCGATGGCCGAGGCTGATCCGGCTGCACAGCTCGTCGATCTGCTTGAAGTTCATGTCCACGAGCAGGATCACCTCCTGCGGCCGGCCGTCGCGGACGACGGTGATCCGCTTGCTCATGGATACGACCCACTGGTAGGAGCCTTTGTATAAATTCTGGATATGGGGGAGCGAAAAGCTGAGATGATCCGGCACCCGGACCGCCGCCTGGAACCATCCCTGGCCGGTCGCGTTGGCGCTCGGCCTGAGAGCGGCTGCAGGACGGTTCTTGAGCAGCTTGCCGCCGCTGTCGAACAGCGTGATCGAGACGATGTCGTCGCGGCTGCCCATCAGCGTGTCCAGCTGCTTGTCCACCTGCTGGCCGTCCCATTCGCCGTTCTTCAGCATGTTGACCTCGATGGCTCTGTAAAAACCGGCCATGCCGCTGATATAGTCCTCCAGGTTGTAGCTGACCTGGTCGACCGTCTGCCTGGCGGCAAGAAAGGCGCTCCGCTCGGTGGAAGCCGAAAATTTCTCGTGGAGAAGGACGGCTACGGTCGTAATCGCGACCACGATCATGATGGAGAAGGACCAGATGACGATGGACTGGATGCTGCTCACCCGCGATTTCCGCAGCTTCTGCTTGATCCAGCCCGGCATTTCCAGCCGGAACATTCCGCCCCTCATCCTTCCTGTCCGGACGGACTGACGTCCTTCATCCGGCTCCGGTATTCCTTCGGCGTGCTGCCGGTATGTTTCTTGAAGCAGAAGCTGAAGTAATTCGGCTCGGAGAAGCCGATGCGCTCGGCGATCTCGAACGCTTTGAGCTCCGTCGTCCGAAGCAGCTCCTGCGCCCTTTCCATGCGAAGCTGCATGACGTATTGGAGGAAGGTCAGCTTGACCTCCTTCTTGAACAAGCCGCAGAAATAGCCGGCGCTGATATGAAGATGGGAGCATACCATCGGAATCGACAGATCCGAGTCATGAATGCGTTCCCGTGTAAAGGACATCGCCTCTTCGATCAGATCGCGGTAGGCATGCTGCCGCTTCCCGGAGATTTTGCCCATGACGGCCCCGCACATCTCCGTTATCCAGCGGCGGGCTTCGGCCAGCCCGGTCATCCGGACGAGCTCGGCATAGGGCTGGAAGCCGGCGCCGAGCACATCCTCCATGTCGACGTCGGAGGACTGGGCGGTACGCCAGACCGTCGTCAGCACCTCGCTCAAGTAGAGCTGGATGCCGCTCGAAGCATGCTCCGCCCTGATCTCCCCGAAGATCGTCTCAAGGACCGTTTCCAGCTCCTCCGGGGTTCCGACCTTCAGGCAGCGGGACAGAGCCTGCTGCCGCAGCTCATCGAGCAGCAGAGGAGAGGAGCCTCGCCTCTCCACATCCTCGATGAACAGAATTCGGCCGGTGCCGGGAACGAGCCGGTAATCCAGCGCGAGCAGAGCCTCGTCGTACGATGACTTGATGCCGCTCAGCCCGCCCTTGGCCGCTCCGGAGCCGATCGTGACAGGCATGCGCAAATAATGCTCGACGCTGCGGACGATATGCTCCAGAGCGTTTTGCAGCCTCTCCTTCCAGGACTCGTCCGTCTTGCCGAAGCCAAGCAGAACAACATGGTCCTGATGGATGAACGCCGTTCCGAATTCCCTGCCCTCCCATATTTCCCCGGCAATATTGAGCACGGCGAACAGCTTGAGATCGACATCAGGAGAAGTTCGCAGCGATTGGACCGCCTGAGCAGGCAGCTCCGCCTCCGCTGCGGCGCTGTCCAGACTGATGACCGAAACGGAGCAGCCCTCTCCTTCCAGGCTCAAGCCGTAATGGCGGGCCTTATCCCGGATGACCGGCTCCGGAAGCTTTCGGTGCAGCAGGGAGGAAAGGAAGTTGGCCTTCAGCAGGGGAAGGCTCGTATGATAATGCTCCTTGAGCTTGCGCATGTCCTCCCGCTCTGCGATTTCAAGCTCCATGCGCGTTTGCAGCTTATGCAGCAGCTCGGTCAGGCTCGCAGCCGAGAACGGCTTGAGCAAATATTCGTCCACGCTGAGAGAGACGGCTTGCCGGGCATAATCGAACTCGTCGTAGCCGGTCAGGATGACCGTTTTGACAAGAGGCGATTCGGCCTTCAGCCTGCGGACCAGCTCCATCCCGTCGACGAACGGCATCCGAATATCTGTAATGACGACATCAGGCTCCAGGCGCTGGGCAAGCTCAAGCGCTTCCAGGCCGTTCTCGGCTGTGCCCGCTACGGTGAATCCGCAGGCTTCCCAATCGATCTCGCTCAGCAGGCCTTCCCTCACGTCGGCTTCGTCATCGGCCAGCAATACGCGGTACATCCCGATTCCTCCTTATGGCAAGCGGCTCGCCTTAGGTCATGAAGCCGCTCTCATTTTGCTTTTGCAAGCTTCCCGTGGGAAGCTTCATCAAGATATCAGGTTATGCCGCGGCTGTAAATCTCCTCTTTTTCGTCGGGCGGGACCGCTTCCATCCAGAAGGCTCCCTCTGACTCGGACTAAAGTTGCGGAACGGGCTTGGACCCGCTTTAGATTTGCCGGTTTGCCGAACTCGGCGGTATTTTCGGGAGTTTATACGGATGCATGACAGACTGTTGTCCTCGATCTTTTTTAATACCTATAGGAATAAAATCCAAATCGATGAACAGTCGAAGGAGTTTATTGTATGGAAATTGAAAATCCCGTTCAAATAAATTCGAGAGAAGAGTTGAGAATCTGGCTTCAGGAAAAGCTCATGGACGGAACTGAACAACGAACGTGTTCGCCGCCTCGCAAAGCTGGGGTTGATGAGAGACGAGGGAAGAAAGGCTCTTCCCGATGTGGACCCTGACTCTTTTCGGATAGATACGGAGATGGAGCAGCGTCTAAAGGAGGATAAACAGGCATATGAGAATTTCAGGCGGGTTCGAATCGATACGACACAGAGCCATAAAAATCAGTCCGAATCGTTCAAGGACAGATTGGACAAATTCATAGCCTGCGCGAGACAAAACAAAAGGTACGGTCAGTGGCATTATAATGACGGCTGCGGGTTGATTAAAGATGCGCTGGAGTATGCTTCTTGCATTAGAGAGCCCACACATTGAAGAAGCTCCCTTCTTGCGCAAAAGATATCATAGAAAAAGCCCGCCTGCGCTTTCGTCATGAAAGCACAAGCGGGCTGTACCTGCAAATCATGGGCCCATCCATCGCGGTCAGCCATTCCGGCACGACAATCACCAGAATCGCATGCCCTGCCGGGAGATTACTTGGAATGAAGAATCTCCGGCGTTGTAAGCTGATCGTAGAAATCGACGATGTTGTCCTTGTTGTCGGAGCTGCGCAGCGCCATCGCGGAACGCGGATGCTCGTCGAGCAGGCCGGTGATCATGTACGGCATGATGTAGCCCCATTCTTCCTTCTCGCGAAGAGGAATCATGTGCTTCTCGATCATTTCGAGCACGGGGCGCACTTCGTATTTCGTATTCGGAAGATGCGATACGAGCAGCTCCGTGTTGCAGTTGCCGGCGGCGCGGCCCATGCCGTATACGGAGGTGTCGAGGAATTCCACGCCTTTGTCGACAGCGAGCAGCGTATTGGCAAAAGCAAGCTGCTGATTGTTGTGCGTATGCACGCCCAGCTTCTTGTTCGGCAAATGCTGCTTGAATTTGTCGATCAGGTAAGCCAGGTCGTGCGGCTTGATGCTGCCGTACGAGTCGACGACGTAGACCACGTCGACGACGCTCTCGCGGATGGCTTCGAATGCCTCGATCAGCTGATTTTCCATGACGTTCGACAGCGCCATGATGTTGAGCGTCGTCTCGTAGCCGCGTTCATGGAACAAGGACACGAGCTCCAGTGCCTTGTCCACATCCTGGATGTAGCAGGCGACGCGGATCAGATCCAGCATGCTGTCGACGCGAGGCAGAATATCCGCTTCGTCCACTCGGCCGATGTCCACGAGCGCGGACAGCTTCGTATTCCCTTTGTTCGGGATGACTTTGCGCAGGAAGTCATCGTTCAGGAAGCGCCAAGGACCGGCAGAGTCGGCACCCTTGAGCAGCTTGGGCGAATTCTTGTAGCCAATCTCCATATATTCAACGCCGGCCTCATCCAGGCTGCGATACAAATCTTGCACAAACTCAATGCTGAAATCCCAGTTATTGACAAGACCTCCATCACGGACCGTGCAGTCGACGATTTTGCTGATGCTGTTTTTGGAAGACATGGGCACAGAACTCCTTCATCATAAACTTTCTTACTATAATACGGGAAAACGGTGAAGAACGCAAAGGCAAACCGAGTCCCGCATGCCGGCATCCCGGCATGGTGATGTCCGTCTCTATCCTCGGAGCAGCAGCTCCGCAAGCGTCCGCGTCATGACTCCGGTCGCGCCCTTGGTTTCCCAGCCTCGTGCGCGGCTGATCCAAGCCGTACCGGCGATGTCGATGTGAAGCCAAGGCTTCTCTTCCGCGAAAGCCCCGATGAACATGCCGGCGATGCTGGCCGCAGCGTAGCTGCCGCCTTTGTTCTTCAGGTCGGCGGCCTCGGAATCGAGCTGCTTCCGGTACTCCGGATAGGCCGGCAGCGGCCACACCCGCTCGCCGGACCGCTTGGAGGCTTCCTGCAAGCCGCTCAGCAGCTCGTCGTCGTTGCCCATGATGCCGGAGGTGATATCGCCGTAAGCCGCCACGACCGCGCCGGTCAGCGTCGCGACATCGACAAGCTTTGTCGCTCCCCGCCGAATAGCTGTCGTAAGGCCGTCCGCCAGCACGATGCGTCCCTCCGCATCGGTGTTGACGATTTCCACCGTCATGCCGTTCATCATCGTCACGACGTCTCCCGGCTTGAAAGCCCGGTCGGAAATCATGTTCTCCGCCGCTGGAATGACCGCCACCACGTTGACCTTCGGCTTCTCGATTGCGATGATGCGCATCGCTCCGAGCACGGCTGCCGCCCCGCCCATATCCATGATCATGTCTTCCATTCCCGCGATCCGCTTCAAGGAGTATCCGCCCGTATCGAAGGTGACCCCTTTGCCGACGAGGCCCCATTTCTCCTCGCTGCCGGGATCGCCCTCATAATGGAGCACGATCATTCGCGGCTGATGCTGGCTTCCCTTGCCTACCGCGAGCAGTCCGCCCATGCCCTGCTCGTGGGCGCTCCACTCGTCGATGACTTCGCAGTCCAGGCCGTACTCGGCTGCAAGGCGTTCCGCATGTTCGGCGAGCGCCTCCGGAATCAGCTCATTCGCCGGAAGATGGACGAGATCCCTGGCCTCGGCGACCGCTTCGGCCATGACGATGCCCCGTTGGACGCCCGCTTCCCACTGCTTCCGCAGATCGGCATCGACGCCGTCTGGAAGATGGACAGCCAGCTCCGCCGAAGCCTGCTCCTTGGGAGCTCCCGTCGTTTTGGTCCGGTCATAGGCCCCGAGCAGGATGCCCTCCGCCAGAGCCTGGCCGGCTTGAGCCGTCGTGCAGCCGCTTGTTCCGCCGTACAGCTGCGCCGTTACGAGCAGCCTTGCGGCAGAGGCGCGGCTGGCGCGGACTTCCTTGGAAGCCAACGCTCCGAGGCGGCGGATGTCGTCCGCATCCAGAGTGCCGGAGGACAAGCCGATGAATGCCGCGCTGCCTGCGGGATGAAGCCCGAGAAGAGGCATCGTCTGCCCGGGCTGGCCGCTTTTGAGCAGCCCTTTGGACGCCAGTGCCTGAACCGCTTGCCGAATGGCCGGAACGGAGAGCGGATCCTCTTCCTGCCCGGCTGCTGTTGCATCGTTCTCATCCTGCAGGCCGGCAGCATCCACCGGCCGAATGATCAGCTCCCAATCCTGGTTGGATTGAGGCTCCGTATATTTCAACTTGATTTTCATTGTTGTCATCCTTTCCCTATCCCGTCTATTAAAAAGCAAAAAACGGGAGCTTGTACCCTCCCGATTTTAAGCCCTTACTCTGCGATTGGCAAATAAACGGTGAACACCGTACCTTGACCGGCAGAGCTGGTAACGCGGATCGTGCCGCCGTGATTGCGGATGATCCGGTAGCTGACCGACAAGCCGAGACCCGTGCCGGACTCCTTGGTCGTAAAAAAAGGATCGAACAGACGGTTTAGCGTCGAACGATCCATTCCTTTGCCGTTGTCCTTGACGGTGATTTCGGCAAATCCGGCTTGTCTTCGCAGCACCACATCGATCCTTCCGGGCCTCTCCCCGTTCAGCTCTCCGATGGCATCCATCGCATTCTTGAATATATTCAGAACGACCTGCTTGATCTGCTTGACGTCGATGGAGACCAGCATGTCGACTTCATGCGATTCCAGGTAAATCTCGCAATTGTGCAGGAGCGCCTCGCTCTCGCTGAGCAGGCTGACTTCTTTGAGCAATGATGTCAGGGAGATGGTTTGCTTCATCGGTGCCGTAGGCTTGGAGGAGTTGAGGAACTCATAGATGATGTCGTTGGCCCGGTCGATCTCGGCCACCATGATCTTGGCGTATTCTTCTTTGCCCAGCTCGACCAGATGAGGCCGGAGCAGCTGGATGAATCCCCGTATCGAGGTCAGGGGATTGCGTATTTCATGCGCGATGGATGCGGCGATCTTGCCGAGCATCGCCAGCTTGTCGTTCTGGTATGCCGTCTGCTCGATCTGCTTGTACTCGGACACGTCCTTCATGCTGATCAGATAATCGCCGTCCAGCTGCTCGCTGGAGGTGGCCGTAATCAGCAGATGCCGTCCGCTGCTGTCCTGGAACTCGAAGTATTTGTTTCGGCGAAGGATGATTTCCCGGTAGAGCCTCACCAGCAGCCGCCTCGTCGTGCGGCTCAGCTGCTGATGCCTCAAAATATCGAGGATGCTGCAGCCGATCAGCGTTTTGCGGGGAACGTCCAGGAATCTCGCCATCTGCAGATTCATGAACGTCAGCATGTTGTCGTTGTCGAAGAGGGCGATGCCGCTGTCCATATGCTGCAGGACATTCTCATACTTGCTCTTGACCCTCTCGAAGGAACGATAAGAGCGGGAGAGCATCTCCCGCATCTCCGTGTACCTCTGATCCGGCGTCCGCTCCTGCTGATGCCGGAACCGGTAGGCGACCATCAGCTCGATCAAAAATAGAAAGGACCGGTTGTACAGTTCCAGCGCTTCCTCCGACTCTACGTTGAGGACGATGTTGCGCATGCATTCTTCATGGACGGCTATAACCTCTTCGGGGCCGATATTGTGAAAGGTCTTCCCAAGTTCCGTAGCCTGATAGAGCGAAGCCTCGCTACCGCTGCGGATGTATTCGGCAAGCGCCGGAAAATAGCGCTTTCGAATTGCCTGCATTAACTCTGCTCCTCTCCTGTGGCGAACAGCTGAAGCTGCACCGGCGTAGAGTCCATGTAGTAGGAGGGAGGCAGCCACTTGCGGAAAGTGATGCAGGTGCCGACTCGGCGGGTAATGGCCATATCCCATTCCTCGGACCAGAGCGATTTCCATTCTTCCTCCATCTCGGGGGAAAAATCGCTGCTGCCGATCAAGGACCATTCCATTCCGGTTTCACCGGAATCGCCCCTTACCCGTCCCATCAGCATTTGGCTCCTTTGATGCATTTCCACGAAACAGCCTGACAATTCCGATATGGCGTACGCGATCCGCGTCTGGTCGATGATACCGAAGCCGAGATCCCTCGCAAGCTCTCTGCCTCTCTGGCGAGCCTTGATGGCATCCTTGACATTGTTGATGTTGAACAATTCCATCTCCATGTACGAGTCCGCCCCCCCGTTCCATTCTGGATGCTTGGATACGTGTTCAAGCCGTCGTATTCGTACATTTATCATAGGTTTCGCCAATATCAGTGTCAATCGGAAATAATGTCGAATATTGCTAGTTTCGGAAGCATCAGGATAGGTGTGGAGCGGGCTTCCGGCGCGGGGTCAATTCGGCTTGCGCTGTTCGTTATGGCCGCGCTGCTGTCCGGCATGCCGTTCCATTTCTTCATGACGGCGCTTCAAGGCTTCCTCAATCTCTGCTCTTCGTTTCTGCCATGCTTTGCGCGCCTTGTCATCCAGCTTTGCGCGTGCGGCTTCAGCTTTTTCCTTCAGCAGCTTTTCGGCCTCGAGGCGCTTCCGTTCCGGATCGCCGAACGATTTAGGCTCTCCGCCCTGCCAATGCCGATGCTCCGCCCGCTGTCTGGAATCGCGAATCCGCTCGGCGCCCGATCTGTCCCCTGCCCCGGCTGCATCCCGCTTGTAAGCCTTCGCTGACGGCTTGGGAGACGCTGAAGGCTTGGGAGACGCTGACGGCTTGGCCGATTGCTGGCGGACGGCTGCGCCGGCAGGCCGCTCCTGGGGAGCTGGAGATGCCTTTCGTACGGGAGATGCGGGAGGAAGCGCGGTCGCAGCGACTTTCTTCTCGCGTTCAAGCTGCTCCTGCAGCTTCTCGCTGCCGATTTTTTGGCTGTCGCCGACCAAAGCGTCCACGCCTCCGTCCCAGGAGAGGACTTCCCGAATCGCCCCGCTGCGGAATTGATCCAGACTGACATTGTAGCCCTGGCTCTTGGCCAGCAGATACACCGTCATTCTGCCCGTGGACAAGCCTTTGGCGGCCGCCGCCTCCCGAACCGCCTCGGTGGATTCCAGCGAGGTGACATGGATTCCGGAAGCTTGGGCGGAACCGGCTGCGCTCAGCAGCGCCTGCTCGGCCTGCCGGCTCAGCTGCGCCACCGCATTGCCCGCTCCCGCATCCAGCTTGACTCCGGCCAGGATGACTTCCGCTCCGCCGCCGCTGCCCAGATAGGAAGATTCCGCCAGTCTCCGGGCCAGCAGCTCCATGACCTTCGCGGCGGGCAGCCCCTCGTATTGAAGTCCTTCCACGAACGGAAGGGCATCGTCGTTCATCGCCTCCAGCTTGCGCACGTTCAGTTCGCGGTCCACGCCGATTTCAAAGCTGGGATTCACATCCAGGCTGAGGTAAGCGACCACCGGGTGAGCCTCGGCCCGAGCCGCCCAGAAAGCAGGCAGGGCGATCAGAATCAGAATGACGGCGGCGGGAATGAGGCCCTTGGGCATTCTGAGCAGCTTTCGCTGTGCTGTAAGGACGATCTCTTGGCCGATTCTCTCGTCTCCGAGCCCCCTCACTTTCCGGAAGCCGCCTTCTTGCGTCAGCACGACCAGCTTGTTGCCTCTGGCCTCCATGACGATGCCTCTGCTGCTCACAGCCCTGTCCCTCCTGCCTTCTTCTCGATTTGCTCCTTGAGCGCTTCTATATGTATATAATGCTTCAAATAGGGGTACCGCCCGTGGACGAGCAGCGATACGGCGATCAAATATTTCCGGTTGCGCTCGATCGTCTTGCGCGACACGCCGGATAGTTCCGTAAGCTCCTTGACCGGCAGCCGCCGGGTAGCCAGCAGGACGCTGAACAAGCGGTCCTGCTTGGCCAGCTTCGCCGCGATTCCCTGCAGAAGAATCCGGGAATCCTCATGCTTCGGAGATGATTCCGCCAGATCCGCGAATCGGATTCCGTAGGCTGCCAGCTCAGCCGTGAATTCCATGATTTCCTGGCGCCTCTCCTCTGCTTCCTGATCCTGGTTGAAGCGGAGCACCGCCTGCCTGTTGAACGCGAGGGAATAAAACGTCTCCTCTTCTTCCTCCATTTGGAAGGAGCCGGCCGGCAGGGAGCGGATATGCCGCTGTTCCTTGCGGACATGATCGATAAGCCGCCGGCGGATGACCGTCTCGGCGAATCCCGCGAACGAACGGCCGGATTCCGGCGAGAACTGGCTGATCGCTTCATCGAAGGCGATCAGCGAAATGCTGAACTCGTCATCCCGGGAAGGATCGACATATCGCTTGCAGAATCGGCTTGTGACCTTCAGGATAAAGGGCCGGTAGTCGGCGATCAGGCGTTCCCGGGTTGTCCTGTCCCCATCCTGCGCTTGCTTGATCAGCCGGTTCAGCGAATCCGCCTTGTGCCCGGACTCCTCTTTGCGCCTGGCTGAAAGCCCAAGCCATCTTTTGAACAGCATCAGCAGCAAGGGCTGCACCTCGCTTTGTCTATATCATTCGGAGGCAACGCTCCGTTAATGGGAGTGGACGAAAATAAAAAATGCCTCCTGCATCCAGGAGGCATGGAATGGCATCGGTCAGCAGAATCCCTCGGAAGCCCGCTTGGCTTTGAGCTTGTTGCGGCGAAGATTCAAAATCGCCAGCCGCTTCTTCAGCTCTTCTTCCCATGCGTGGTCCCCGAGCTGCTTGGAAAAGCTCAGCAGGTCCAGAGCCATGTCGATCTGGCTGGCCACCACGTCCATCGGATCCTCATGATCGTGGTTGACACAGTTCTCGAAGATGGACTTTCCTTTCTGGTCCACGTAATCCTGGAAGTCGACTTCCGTCACTCCGTCGCCATGCGCATATTCAGCCAATATTTCATATTCGCTCTCTATCATATAATGAATATCCACACGATGGCAAACCGGGCAGAACAAAATAGGGACGTTATGGATGTGAGTCCGGTAATGCCTGAGCGTGCCTTTGGTTCCAATCATGCTTGCTCCGCAGCAGAAACTCATGGTATTTCCCTCCTTGAACTGCCTTTGGCCTATACCTTCCTAGCTTCGGTTTCTTCGCAACAGGTATGGAAATTGTATTCGATGCGGCACCGCATCATTCCTGCGCCCTCTGCTGCTCCTTTGCCGCTGAATTCCGCTCAAAGCGGATTGGGCGGCGGGACTTCGGTCGGCGAATCCGGAATCGGTCCCGGTTCGGACGGCAAGTCCGGAATCTCCGGCACCGGCTGAGGGCCGGGTTGAATCTCCGGAGCGGAAGGCTCGGGCCGAATCTCCGGCTCCTTTGGCGGTTCGACTTCTGGCGAGGCCGGAGGGGCGATCTCCGGCTTGGGCTCTTCCCGGTTGTAGTCCGGCATGACAGTCATTCCTCCCTGTCCAATCATTCGTATTGGTTATCTTTAACCGCCTGGCGCCCGCCGGACGCAGCCTCGCTCAAAAAAGGCATCCGTTCCCTTTGGAGCTCGCGTATTTCCCTCGTAATAGCCCGCACGAGCTCCTCGATTTCTGCCGCTTCTTCCAGCCCGACGCTGATCGGAGCCGTGTCCATGATCGTCTTGTCCGCTCCGCCCTCCGGCAGCAGGACCGATTCATCCGATGCAGCCTTTTCAGCCGCCTTCAGCGCCTCTGCTCCCTCTCTCAAAGCGCCCAGCAGCTCCGAGGCCCTTTGGGTCAATTGCTCCACGCGGCGGGTTCTTTCATCTGCCGCTCCCATCAAATGCTCGGTTTTGGCCAGCATTTTCCTGACACGCTCCAAGCCGCTTCGAACCGCTTCGGCGCCATCCGCATGCCGAGCGGAATAGATGCCGGTCGGTTCGGCCGGTTCTGAATGCAAGCTGCCCGCCTCCTTCTGAATACAAGGTCTATATAGAAAGACGTTGAAAAGGCCAAAGTGGATGTTTTGTCCTGTCTTCAACTATACTCAAATACCCTTTCGATATCCAGATTAACCCAGATGGGCGTTCTCCATAGCTGGAATGCCCGAGGCGGGTCGACAGCACGAACAAAAAAGCCAGGGCGTATGCCCTGGCTTGTCTGCTTGCGAAGGTCAGTTCGTGACGAGGTTCTTGTCGCCCGGCTTCCAGTTCATCGGGCAGAGACCGCCGGATTGGAGCGCTTGAAGGACGCGAAGCGTTTCTTCTACGCTGCGGCCTACGTCGTTGTGGTTGACGACTTGGTATTTCAGCTCGCCTTCCGGATCGATGATGAAGAGACCGCGCAGGGCAATGCCTTCCTCTTCGATCAGGACGCCGTAGTCGCGGGATACCTGCTTCGTGATATCGGCGGCGAGAGGGAAATTCAGCTTGCCCAAGCCGTTGTCGTTCTTAGGCGTGTTGATCCACGCCTTGTGGCTATGGATGCTGTCGATGGATACGCCGAGAATCTCGGTGTTAAGCTTCGTGAATTCGGAAGCCGCATCGCTCAGCGCAGTAATTTCAGTCGGGCATACAAAGGTGAAATCAAGCGGATAAAAGAAGAACACCAGCCATTTGCCGCGATAATCGGAAAGGGATACCTTGCCGAATTGCTGTCCTTGGCCGTCAACGGTCTCCATCGTGAAATCCGGAGCCGGGCGGCCGACCAAACGTTCTGCCATAGGTCTATTTCCTCCTCGACGCGTGAAGCGTGCAGTTTCTTGTCCTGTTCAAACAAGATGATATCATTCCATCCGAACGGAGTCAAAATCGGTTGAAAGGATGACTTGACCGACATAACAAGCTGGAATTCGGAATTCTTGACTCTATTCTGCAAGGCGGGCTTCAGTATTCGGGTTCCATTCGGAAAGGCGGGATCAGCGGATCGCTTCTACAATAAGCCGTCCCATTTCTTCCGTTCCGATCGCCTTGGATTTGTCCACAGCGATATCTCCTGTACGGTGGCCGGCATCGAGAACTTCCTTGACCGCGTCCTCTATCGCCTGCGCCGCGTCCGCATAGCCGAATGTCAGACGGAACATGAGCGCGACGGACAGAATGGTCGCGATCGGGTTGGAGATGCCTTGGCCAGCGATATCCGGCGCCGAGCCGTGGACCGGCTCGTACAGGCCGAAGCTGCCTTCGCCGAGGGAAGCGGAGCTCAGCATGCCGATGGAGCCCGTCAGCATGGCAGCCTCGTCGCTCAGGATATCCCCGAACATGTTCTCCGTCACGATGACGTCGAAGCTCGACGGACGGCGAAGCAGCTGCATGGCGCAGTTGTCGACGAGCACATGCTCAAGCTCCACCTCCGGATACTCCGGCGCGATCCGGTTCACGACCTCGCGCCAGAGGCGGGAAGTCTCCAGCACGTTGGCTTTGTCGACGGAGGCAAGCCGCTTGCCGCGCGTCATGGCGATGTCGAACGCCTGACGCACGATGCGCTCCACCTCCTGCACGTTGTACACGCAGGTGTCGACCGCCTCTTGGCCATGCTCTCCCTCGCGGCGGAATTTCTCGCCGAAGTAGATGCCGCCCGTCAGCTCGCGCACGACGATCAGGTCGGTACCCTCCAGCACTTCCGGCTTCAAGGTCGAGGCATCCTTCAGGCAGTCGAACACTGTCGCCGGGCGGATGTTGGAGAAGAGCCCGAGCGCCTTGCGGATGCCGAGAAGCCCGGTTTCCGGACGGAGCTCCTTGGTGTTGTTGTCCCATTTCGGCCCGCCTACCGCGCCGAGCAGGACGGCATCCGCCTTCTGGCAAATTTCCAGCGTTTCCTGCGGAAGCGGAGTTCCTTTCTCGTCGATGGCGATTCCGCCGAACAGGCCATGCTCGAATTCAAAGCGGTATTCGTACAGCTCTTCGACTTTCTTGATCACCTTGATGGCTTCGCCGACGACTTCCGGTCCGATTCCGTCGCCCGCGATCACCGCGATTTTCTTTACTTCTGCCATAATGGACACGCTCCCGTCTTCTTCTCAACGATTGATAATCACTATCAACAGTTGTACCACATCGCGCTATAAGGCTCCAAGATAGGATAGCTATCGGTTTGATAGGCATAACCTATAGGTACCGTCAGCCGCCGACCTTCCCCCTTTGTCAGCGGCATTTGTTTCCAATTGTCTCTATCGGAAGTATAATCAGCTATAAAAAAGGCGGTCGAAACGATGAACCCGATCCTGATTGATTTCCCGACAAGCGTCGAGACGGAACGCCTCGTAATGAGGATGGCGCAGCAAGGAGACGGCCCGATGATGAGCGAGACGATCAACGCCTCCCTCGACGAGCTCAGAGCCTGGATGTCCTGGGCTCAGTCCCCCCATAGCGTCGAGCAGGCCGAGCTGAATTCGCGGGAATCGGCGATACGGTTCCTCAAGCGGGAGAAGCTCCGTTTTGTCGCCTTGGAGAAAGCAAGCGGGCAGATGGCGGCATGCGTCGGCCTTCATCATATCGACTGGAACGCCCGCGCATTCGAAATCGGGTACTGGGCGGACAGCCGCCGCGCCGGCAATGGGTACGTGACCGAAGCGGTAGCCGCCATATGCGGCTTCGCCTTCGTCCACCTGGAAGCACGCCGCCTGGAAATCCGCTGCGACAGACTCAATGCGCGGAGCCGGGCGATTCCGGAGAAGCTCGGCTTCCGCCTCGAAGGCATCCTGCAGCAGAGCGAGCTGTCGGCGGACAGGACCGAGTGGCGGGATATGTGCGTTTACGCGAAGCTGAAAGCGGACCCAAGCAGCTGACGCTAATTTTACAAGCAGCTCACGACTTATTTTCAAAAGAGCCTGCAGCTTATTTTCAAAAGAGCTTGCAGCTTGTTTTCAAAAGAGCCTGCAGCTTGTTTTTCAAAAGCAGCTGACAGCTCGATTTCATAAGCTTCTGAAGCCACGCGAAAAAAAGCGCCTGCCCCGATGGGCAGGCGCTTTTGGCCTTCATACCGTTCCGCAAACGTCAGATCAGGCTCATCCGGTCGCGGCGGCCCGGCGCCTTGCGCTTCTCGATAAGGCGGTTGAGCGCATCCGCGTAGGCGCGCGCGCTCGCTTCAAGAATGTCCGTGCTTACTCCGCGGCCTTGCGCCGACACGCCATCCTGCAGCAGCACGACATGGACCTCGCCGAGCGCGTCCTTGCCATGGGTAACCGACTTGATGGAGTAGTCCTCCAGCTCGACCGCTTCTCCGGTCACGAGGTCGATCGCGTTGAACAGCGCGTCGACAGAGCCGTTGCCCTCCGCCGTGCGCGTCTGCACGCCCTGCCCCTCGACCTTGATCGAGACCGTGCCCTTCGGCGTAGAGCGGTTGCCGTAATGGACCTCCACCGTCTCCAGGGCATAGATTTCCGGCGTGTCGACCAGCTTCTCCTCCAGCATCGCCAGCAGATCGTCGTCCGTCACGTTCTTCTTGCGGTCGGCGAGATCCTTGAACTTGGCGAAGGCCGCATTCAAGGCTTCGTCCTCCAGCTCGTAGCCGAGATCGATCAGCTTCTCCCGGAACGCATGGCGGCCGGAGTGCTTGCCCATGACGAGCTTCGATTCCTTCACGCCGATCGTATCGGGAGAAATAATCTCGTACGTCGTCTTCTCCTTCAGCATGCCGTCCTGATGGATGCCCGACTCATG
>Ga0194137_10000334_pt1 | contig 32790 bp, 25 predicted proteins | sample TARM_MetaG_T3_14_FD_134025 | JGI IMG/M metagenome (GOLD analysis project Ga0194137, IMG submission 134025) | Freshwater microbial communities from Pennsylvania, USA, analyzing microbe dynamics in response to fracking - TARM_MetaG_T3_14 (version 2) | ecosystem: Environmental > Aquatic >... | reverse complement strand
GCCAGCATGCTGGCCGCGCAATGCCTGGGCGCCATTCCCGTGCCGCTCTACCAGGATGCGGTCGCCGCCGAATTCGTCTTCCCGCTGAACAACGCCGAGATTGCCTTCGCCGTCGTCGAGGACCAGGAGCAGGTCGACAAGCTGCTGGAGCTGCGCGAGCAGTGCGCCCAGCTCAAGCGCATCTGGTTTGACGACCCGCGCGGCCTGCGCAACTACGACGACCCGGGCCTGGCCTCGCTGGACGAGCTCATCGAGCAGGGCCATGCGGCGCGGGCTCGGCGGCCGGACTTCTTTGCCGCCGAGGTGGACGCTGGCCAGCCGGGCGACGTGGCCGCGCTGTTCTTCACTTCGGGCACGACGGGCAACCCCAAGGGCGTCATCCATACGCATGCGACGCTGATCGACCGCGCCCGGGCCGGCCAGCGCTTCGACAAGCTGACGCCCGACGAGGAGGTGCTGGCCTATCTGCCGCCGGCCTGGATTGGCCAGAACATCTTCAGCTTCTCGCAGTGGCTGGCGGTGGGCTATGTCGTCAACTGCCCGGAGTCGGCCTCCACCGTCAGCATCGACCTGAAGGAGATCGGCCCGACCTATTACTTCGCGCCGCCTCGTGTCTTCGAGGGCCTGCTGACGACGGTCATGATCCGCATGGAGGATGCCTCCGCGATCAAGCGCTGGTTGTTCGACCGCTGCATGACCCTGGCCCGCCGCGTCGGCCCGCGATTGATGGACAAGCAGCCGGTCGGCCCGATGGACCGCCTGGCCTATGCGCTCGGCGATGCGCTGATCTACGGCCCGCTGCGCAACACCCTCGGCTTCTCGCGTGTGCGCGTCGCCTACACGGCGGGTGAGGCCATCGGCCCCGACCTGTTCAGCTTCTACCGCGCCATCGGCATCAATCTCAAGCAGCTCTATGGATCGACAGAGACGGCGGTCTTCGTCTGCCTGCAGCCCGACCACGAGGCGCGATCCGACACGGTGGGGGTGCCCATCGAGGGCGTAGAGATCAAACTGACCGACAGTGGCGAGTTGCTGGTGCGTTCGCCCGGCCTGCTCAAGGGCTATTACAAGAACGAGGCCGCCACGAGCGAGGCGCTGACGACCGATGGCTGGTTTCACACCGGTGACGCCGGCTTCCTGACGCCGGGCGGCCACCTCAAGATCATCGACCGCGCCAAGGATGTGGGCCGGTTGATGGGCGGCGCCTTCGACGGTGCGATGTTTGCGCCCAAATACGTCGAGAACAAGCTGAAGTTCTTCCCGCACATCAAGGAAGCGGTCTGCTTCGGGGACAAGCGCGAGAAGGTCTGCGCCTTCATCAACATCGACTTCGAGGCTGTCGGCAACTGGGCCGAGCGCCGCAACCTGCCCTATGCCGGCTACACCGACCTCGCCCAGCGCGCCGAGGTCTACGAGCTGATCCTGGACTGCGTGGAAAAGGTCAATGCCGACCTGGCCCAGGACGAACTGCTGGCCGGCAGCCAGATCAGCCGCTTCCTCATCCTGCACAAGGAACTGGACGCCGACGATGGCGAGCTGACCCGCACGCGCAAGGTGCGACGCGGCGCCATCGCCGAGAAGTACGGCGTGCTCATCGATGCGCTCTACGCGGGCAAGGTCGCCCAGTACATCGAGACTCAGGTGAAGTTCGAGGATGGCCGCACGTCCATGGTGGCGGCGGACCTGCGCATCGTGGAAGCGAAGACCTTCCCAGCCGTCAAAGGGCAGGCCGCATGACGAAGAAGATCGGCGGCGTCATCCTGGAGGTGAAGAACATCTCGCTGGCCTTTGGCGGCGTCAGGGCCTTGACCGACATCAGCTTCGACGTTCGCGAGCACGAGATCCGCGCCATCATCGGCCCGAACGGCGCCGGCAAGAGTTCGATGCTGAACTGCATCAACGGCGTCTACCAGCCCCAGCAGGGCGCCGTCACCTTGCGCGGCAAGACCTACCGGGGGATGAGCCCGCGCCAGGTTGCCGAAATGGGTGTGGCCCGCACCTTCCAGAACCTCGCCCTGTTCAAGGGCATGAGCGTGCTGGACAACATCATGACCGGCCGCAACCTGCGGATGAAGCGTGGCCTGTTCTGGCAGGCCCTGCACGTCGGCCCCGCGCGGCGCGAGGAGACCGAGCAGCGCGCGGTGGTGGAACGCATCATCGACTTCCTCGAGATCCAGGCTCACCGCAAGACACCGGTGGGACGCCTGCCCTACGGGCTGCAGAAGCGCGTCGACCTCGGCCGCGCCCTGGCCATGGAGCCCAGCCTGTTGTTGCTGGACGAGCCCATGGCCGGCATGAACGTCGAGGAGAAGCAGGACATGTGCCGCTTCATCCTCGACGTGAATGACGAATTCGGCACCACCATCGTGCTGATCGAGCACGACATGGGTGTGGTGATGGACATCTCGGATCGTGTCGTCGTGCTGGACTACGGCAAGAAGATCGGCGATGGCGCGCCGGATGAAGTGCGCAGGAACGAAGACGTGATCAAGGCTTACCTCGGAGCAGGCCACTGATGGGACCTTTCCTCGAAACCCTGGTCGGCGGCCTGATGTCGGGGATGCTTTATTCCCTGATCGCGCTGGGCTTCGTGCTGATCTTCAAGGCCAGCGGCGTCTTCAACTTCGCACAGGGCGCCATGGTGCTGTTCGCGGCCCTGGCGATGGCGCGCTTTGCCGAGTGGCTGCCCAAGCTGACCGGCATGGACAGCAAGGTGCTGATCAATGTGCTGGCTTTCGTCGGGGCGCTGGCGGTGATGGTGATCGTGGCCTGGCTGGTCGAGCGCTTGGCGCTGTCCAGGCTGGTCAACCAGGAAGGCGTGACCCTGCTGATGGCGACGCTCGGCATCGCCTATCTGCTCGAAGGCGCGGGCCAGATGCTGTTCGGCAACGACATCTACAAGATCGACATCGGCTTGCCCAAGGACCCGATGTTTTTGTTCGAGCAGACGTTTGAAGGCGGCATTCTCGTCAGCAAGGAAGACCTCTATGCCGCGCTGATTGCCGCGGCCCTGGTCGCCGGCCTGAGCCTGTTCTTCCAGAAGACCGCCACCGGCCGTGCCCTCCGCGCGGTGGCCGACGACCACCAGGCCGCCCAGAGCATCGGCATCCCGTTGTCGCGCATCTGGGTCATCGTCTGGAGCGTCGCCGGCATTGTTGCCCTGGTCGCCGGGATGATCTGGGGCAGCAAGCTGGGCGTGCAGTTTTCGCTGTCGTTAGTGGCGTTGAAGGCGCTTCCGGTGGTGATCCTGGGCGGCTTGACCAGCGTGCCGGGTGCCATCGTGGGTGGGCTGCTGATCGGCGTGGGGGAGAAGCTGTCCGAGGCTTATCTCGGGCCGATGCTTGGCGGCGGTATCGAGTATTGGTTCGGCTACGTGCTGGTTCTTGTCGTGTTGCTCGTCAGGCCCCAAGGCCTCTTTGGCGAGAAGATCATTGATCGGGTCTGACGATGCTCTACCGCGAAAACGGCCAGTTTAAGACGACGTATGCGGCCGACAGCCAGATCCTGCCCATCCGCCAGGACCGCATCGCCATGGCCTTGCTGCTGGCAGTGGCCTTTATCGTCATTCCGATGGTCAGCAGCGAATACCTGCTGCGCGCCATCTTCATTCCCTTTCTCATCTTGTCTCTGGCCGCGCTGGGCCTGAATGTGCTGGTCGGCTACTGTGGCCAGATCTCTCTCGGCTCGGGCGCCTTCATGGCTGTCGGGGCCTATGTGGCCTACAACTGCCAGGCACGTTTCGAAGGCATGCCGCTCATCGTGTCGCTGCTGGCCGGCGGCCTGGGGGCGACGGTGCTGGGCGTGGCGTTTGGCCTGCCGTCCTTGCGCATCAAGGGTCTGTATCTCGCGGTGGCGACGCTGGCGGCGCAGTTCTTTGTCGATTGGGCCTGCCTGCGGCTGAAGTGGGTCACCAACGACTCGACCTCGGGCTCGGTCAGCGTCGCCAACCTCAACCTGTTCGGTGTCAGCGTCGAGTCACCGGCCGCGCGCTATCTGCTGTGCCTGGCATTCGTCGTCGTCTTTGCGCTGGCGACCAAGAACATCGTGCGCGGCCATATCGGCCGCTCGTGGATGGCCATGCGCGACATGGACGTGGCGGCCGCCGTCATCGGCATCCGGCCGATCCAGGCCAAGCTCAGCGCCTTCGCCGTCAGCAGCTTCATCATCGGCGTGGCCGGCGCGTTGTGGGGTTTCGTCCACCTGGGCTCTTGGGAGCCGGCGGCCTTTGGCATCAACCGCTCCTTCGACCTGCTCTTCATGGTCATCATCGGCGGCCTGGGTTCCATCTCTGGCGCCTTCTTCGGCGCGGCCTTCATCGTCGTGCTGCCGCTGCTGTTGGACAAGCTGCCCTACTGGACCGGACTGCCCATGGACACGGCCACGGCCTCGCACCTGGCACTGATGATCTTCGGCGCCCTCATCGTGTTCTTCCTCATCAAGGAACCCCACGGCCTCGCGCGGCTCTGGGCGACTGCCAAGGAAAAGTTGCGCCTCTGGCCCTTCCCGCATTGAATCCGCACACCGACAACAGGAGACAAAGCACATGAAGACCCTCATCACCTGCGCGGCCCTGGCCGCCCTGCAGCTCTTTGCCGCGTCCGCCGCGCTCGCCCAGGCCAAGGAGCAGTTCTTCCCGCTGCTGGTCTACCGCACCGGTCCCTATTCGCCCAACGGCACGCCCTGGGCCAATGGCAAGCAGGACTACATCAAGCTCATCAATGCCCGCGACGGCGGCATCAACGGCGTCAAGCTGAGCTTCGAGGAATGCGAGACCGGCTATGCCACCGACAAGGGCGTGGAGTGCTATGAGCGCCTAAAGGGCAAGGGCGCCAGCGTCTTCGACCCCCAAGCCACCGGTATCACCTTCGCGCTGACCGACAAGGTGCCCAACGACAAGATCCCGCTGATCACCCTGGGCTATGGCCTGTCGGCCTCGGCCGACGGCGGCGTGTTCGCTTGGAACTTCCCGCTGATGGGCAGCTATTGGACGGCCGCCGACGTGCTGATCCAGCACCTGGGCAAGAAGGAGGGCGGCCTGGACAAGCTCAAGGGCAAGAAGATCGCCCTGGTCTACCACGACAGCCCCTTCGGCAAGGAGCCCATCCCGATGCTGGAGGAGCGCCAGAAGATGCACGGCTTCGACCTCATCAAGATCCCGGTGACGGCGCCAGGCGTCGAGCAGAAGTCGGCCTGGCTGCAGGTGCGGCAGGCCCGACCCGACTATGTGCTGCTGTGGGGCTGGGGCGTCATGAACTCCACGGCGCTGAAGGAGGCCCAGGCCACCGGCTACCCGCGCGAAAAGATGTACGGCGTCTGGTGGTCGGGCGCCGAGCCCGATGTGAAGGACGTGGGCGAGGGCGCCAAGGGCTACAACGCGCTCAACCTCAACACCTCGGGCCAGTCGCCGAAGGTCATCCAGGACATCCTGAAGTACGTCCACGAGAAGGGCCAGGGCACCGGGCCCAAGGACGAAGTCGGCTCTGTGCTCTACACCCGCGGCCTGGTCATTCAGGCCCTGGCCGTCGAGGCCGTGCGCCGCGCCCAGGAGCGCTTCGGCAAGGGCAAGGTCATGACCGGCGAGCAGGTGCGCTGGGGCCTGGAGAACCTGGCCCTGGACGACAAGAAGCTGGCGGCCCTGGGCCTGACGGGCGTCATCCGCCCCATCAGCACCAGCTGCTTCGACCATCAAGGCTCGACCTCGGTGCGGGTGCACACCTGGGACGGTTCGAAGTGGAACTTCAGCAGCGACTGGTACCAGGCGGACGAGCAGATCATCAAGCCCATGGTGAAGGCCGCGGCCGACAAGTACGCCGGCGAGAAGAAGCTCACCCGCCGTACTCCGCAAGACTGCCAGAGCTGATCTGACATGGACAAGCCCCTGCTCGATGTCAACGGCATCGAGGTCATCTACAACCACGTCATCCTGGTCCTGAAGGGCGTGTCCCTGCAGGTCAGGGAAGGCAGCGTGGTGGCCTTGCTCGGCGGCAATGGCGCCGGCAAGACGACGACGCTGCGCGCCGTGTCCAACCTGCTGGAAGGCGAGCGCGGCGAGGTCACCAAGGGCAGCATCGAGCTGCGCGGCGAGCGTATCGAGAAGCTCTCGACGGCAGCCATGGTGGAGCGGGGCGTGGTGCAGGTCATGGAGGGGCGCCACTGCTTCGCCCACCTGACCATCGAAGAGAACCTGATGACCGGCGCCTACACGCGCAAGGACGGCCGCGCCGCCGTGGCGGCCACGCTGGACAAGGTCTACAGCTATTTTCCGCGCCTCAAGACCCGCCGCGCCAGCCAGGCGGCCTACACCTCCGGCGGCGAGCAGCAGATGTGCGCCATCGGCCGCGCGTTGATGGCCGATCCAAAGATGGTGCTGCTGGACGAGCCCTCCATGGGCCTGGCGCCGCAGATCGTCGAGGAGGTGTTCGAGATCGTGCGCGACCTCAACACCAAGGAAGGCACGACCTTCCTGCTCGCCGAGCAGAACACCAGCATGGCCCTGCGCTATGCCGACTACGGCTACATCCTGGAGAACGGCCGCGTCGTCATGGACGGTGCCGCCGCCGAGCTGCGCGAGAACGAGGACGTCAAGGAGTTCTACCTGGGCGTCGGCGGAGAAGGGCGGCGCAGCTTCAAGGACGTCAAGTCCTACAAGCGCAGAAAGAGGTGGTTGGCATGAGTGATGACAGCTGGGATATCGCCCCGCCGCCGTTCAATGCGGACTCGACCCTGCAGACCCTGAAGCGCTTCGCGCGCGACCAGCGCGTACTGGCCGAGCGCAGCGAGGGCTGGATGCTGGGGGCGGACCTGGTGATGAAGATGGCCGTCGACGGCGCGACCGTCAAGGTTCAGCTCGCCAAGCGGCCCGCGCGCACGCCCGAGTGGGACAGCTTCACGCTGAAGGCGGCCACTGACTCGCGCAAGCTGCAGGACGAGATCAAGCGACGCCTGATGCGCTGGAAGGACGACGAGTGAGCGACTTCTTCGACGCGCTGGAGACCCGCGACACCGCACTGCGCGAAGCGGCTCTGATGTCGGCGCTGCCGGTGCAGGTCGCCCATGCCCAGGCCAGCAGCCCGGCCTATGCCGAGCTGCTCGCCGGCGTTGATGCAAGCACGATCACGTCGCGAGCAGCGCTCGCCACGCTGCCGCTGACCCGCAAGAGCAGCCTCGCCGCGGCACAGGCCGCGCGTCGTGCCCTGCGCCTCGGCGGCTATGCGGCCGGCATGCCGCGTCGCATCTTCCAGTCGCCCGGGCCGCTCTACGAGCCCGAACCCGATGCCGATGGCGTCGACCCCTGGCGTTCGGCCCGCGCCCTGCACGCCGCAGGCATCCGCGCCGGCCAGCTCGCGCACGTGAGCTTCAGCTACCACCTGACGCCTGCCGGCGCCATGATGGAAGCTGGCCTGCGCGCCCTGGGCGCGATCAGCTTTCCCGGCGGCGTCGGTAATACCGAGCTGCAGCTGCAGGCCCTGCTGGACCTGCAGCCCGAGGCCTACGCCGGCACGCCGAGCTTTCTGCGCATCCTGCTGGAGAAGGCCGCCGAAGGCGGTCATGCGCTGCCCTATCTGCAGCGCGCGCTGGTCAGCGGCGAGGCCTGCCCGCCGGCCCTGGTGGCCTGGTTTGCCGAGCGCGGCGTCGACGCCTACCAGTGCTATGCGACGGCCGACCTCGGCCTCATCGCCTACCAGACCTCGGCCCGCAAAGGGCTGATCGTCGACGAAGGCGTCATCGTCGAGATCGTGCGTCCGGGCACCGGCGACCCGCTGCCCGACGGCGAGGTGGGCGAGGTCGTCGTGACGACGCTCAGCCCCGGCTATCCGCTGATCCGCTTCGCGACCGGCGACTTGTCCGCCGTGCTGCCTGGCACCAGCCCCTGCGGCCGCAGCAATCAGCGCCTGCGAGGCTGGCTGGGCCGGGCAGATCAGTCGGCCAAGGTGCGTGGCATGTTTGTCCATGCCGGCCAGGTGGCCGACGTGCTGGTGCGCTGCGGCCAGCGCGGCCGGGCGCGCCTCGTCGTCGACGGCGAACTGGCCAACGACAGCATGTGCCTGCAGCTCGAGGTCGAATGCCAGCCGGCCGGCCTCGTCGAGCAATTGCAGACGGCGCTGCGCGACATCACCAAGCTGCGCGGCGACGTCGAGCTGTGCGCGCCGGGCAGCCTGCCCAACGACGGGCGCGTCATCGAGGATCGCCGCGCCGTGTGACGGGCGCCTGCCCCAGCGCAACAGCACCGTCACCCTGCTGGCCGCACGCTGACGCTGAGCCTTCCTTGAGCGAGCGTGCTGCGGCTTACGGCTTGGGTGCGGCGGCGTCGACCGAAGGCCAGACCAGGGCCTGGGCCACGATGACGCGCTCGCCGTTGAAGGTCGCCGCGGGCGAGCCGTGGAGGCGGTAGCCCAGGGCCAGGACCTCGCTGACGCGATGGCAGAAGCTGGCGTCGTCGGGGCCGGTCAGCAGGCGGTAGACGGGCAGGTCGTTGGGGGGTGTGCTCATGCGGCGGTCGGCGTGCCCGCCAGCTCGCGCAGGCGCATCAGGCCCTTGACGATGAAGAAACCGGCCAGCACGTGAAAGCCCACGGGCATCCAATCTTCAAGGCGTGCATAGATCAGCGCGTCCACGGCGTAGACCGCCAAGCCCGCGTAGAAGGCCCATGCCTTGCCGCGCTGGGCTTGCAGGCCCATGAAGAAGTAGAAGCCCACGGTGATGGCGATGAGGGTCACCGCGATGGGCAGCTGGTCCGCGAACATGGCGCCCGCGAAGCTGGTCATGGCCAGGCCGATGACGAAGTTGGTGTTGCTGCCGGTCAGCAGCAGCACCGCGTTGAGCAGCGACATGCCGGCGATCCACCAGAACCAGCGTGCACCCGAACGAACGATGGGGTCTTCCATGTCTTGATTCCTCCCTTGTTGGTGGGCGCGACGTTAGCAGTGCGACCCCGGGCCAGAACTGCGTGATTGCGAGCACTCGAACGCGGGTGCCGGCCCCAGGGGTAAACGCGCGGTTGACTCGGCAGGCCAGTTTGGAAAGAATGCATGTAAACGTTTACATGACAAGCGCCGAGCCTGAAGAAGGCATCGGCCCGCCACGGATGAGACAACCCTTCCCGCCCGGCTTCCTGTGGGGCTGCGCGACTTCCGCCTACCAGATCGAAGGCTCGCCGCTGGCCGATGGTGCCGGCGTCAGCAACTGGCATCGCTTCGTGCGCACGCCGGGCCGCGTGCTCGGCGGCGACACCGGCGACGTCGCCTGCGACCACTACCGCCGCATGAAGGACGACGTGGCGCTGATGCGCGAGCTCGGCCTCACCGCCTACCGCTTCAGCATCGCCTGGAACCGCGTCATGCCTGAAGGCCGAGGCCGGGTGAACGCGGCCGGCCTGGGCTTCTATGAACGGCTCGTCGACGAGCTGCTGGCCGCAGGCATCCAGCCGTTGGCGACGCTGCACCACTGGGACCTGCCCGCGGCGCTGGACGACCGCGGTGGCTGGCTCAACCCCGACATGCCCGCCTGGTTTGCCGACTACGCCCAGGTCTGCTTCAAGGCCCTGGACGACCGCGTGAAGCTCTGGGCCACGCTGAACGAACCCTGGGTCATCGCCGAGGCCGGCTTCATGCAGGGCACGCTGGCGCCGGGCCACAAGAGCGCCTACGAGGCGGCCATCGTCGCCCACCGGCTGATGCAGGGCCACGCGGCGGCCGTGCGGGCGTATCGCGCAACAGGCAAGCACCAGATCGGCCTGGTCGTCAACATCGAGCCCAAGCATCTGCCGGCCGACGCGAGCGACGCCGATCGCCATGCGGCCCGGCTGGCCGACGCTTACATGAACCGCCAGTACCTCGACCCGGCGCTGCTCGGCAGTTATCCGGACGAGCTGCGCGAGGTCTTCGGCGAGGCCTGGCCGGACTGGCCGGCCGCCGAGGTGGAGGCGTTGAAGGTACCCATCGACTTCCTTGGCCTGAACTACTACACCCGCGCCGTCGTGCGCCACGACGCAAAGGCCTGGCCCGTGCCCGCCGCGCCGCAGCGCCAGCCCGGCGCCGTCTACACCGAGATGGGTTGGGAGCTTCACCCGCAAAGCCTGGCCGACACCCTGGTCTGGATGCACGAGCGCTATGGCGGCCTGCCGCTGTACGTTACCGAGAACGGTGCCGCCTTCTACGACCCGCCGGTCGCCATCGACGGCCGCATCGACGACCCGCTGCGCGTGCACTATCTGCGCATCCACATCGCCGCCGTGCAGGACGCCATGGCCCGCGGCGCCGACGTGCGCGGCTACTGCGCCTGGTCGCTGTTCGACAACCTGGAATGGTCGCTGGGCTTCGCCAAGCGCTTTGGCCTCGTGCATGTGGACTTTCAGACACAGACCCGCACGCCCAAGGCCAGCGCGCGCTTCTATGCTGAGGTCATCGCCGCGCATGGCGCCAACCTCTGAGAACAAGATGACGGCCACTCCCGCCACGATCAAGGATGTCGCCCGTGTCGCCGGCGTCTCGGTGGCCACGGTCTCGCGTGCGCTGAACGGTGCCGAGAACGTGCTGCCCCACACGCGCCAGCGCATCCTCGACGTCGCCCGCGAGCTGCGCTACAGCCCTTCGGGTGCCGCACGCAGCCTCATCACGCGGCGCACCGACACCGTCGGCGCCCTGCTGCCCGATCTGCACGGCGAGTTCTTCTCCGAGCTCATCCGCGGCATCGACCAGGCGGCTCGCGCGCGTGGGCTGCATCTGCTGCTGTCCAGCTCCCACGACGATGCGGATGAGGCTGCGGCCGCCCTGCGCGCGATGAACGGCCGCGTCGACGGTCTGCTCGTCATGTCGCCGCATGCCGACGACGACTTCCTGTTCCAGAACCTGCCGCGCAATCTGCCCGCCGTGCTGCTGAACTCCGGCGTGCGCTCGCCGACCCAGGCCGTCTTTGCCGTCGACAACTTCGGCGGCGCGCGGGTCATGACGGAGCACCTGGTCGGCAGCGGGCGGCGGCGCATCGCCTTCCTCGGTGGCCCGGCCGCCAACTTCGAGGCCCGCGAGCGCGAGCGCGGCTACCGCGCCGGCCTGGGTGCTGTCGCCCAGCCCTGGCTGCTTGAAGGTGACTTCTCCGAAGGCGGTGGCCAGCGCGCCGGCGCCGCCCTGCTGGCGCTGCCGCCGCAGCAACGCCCCGACGCGGTCTTCGCCGCCAACGACATCATGGCCATCGGCCTGCTCGGCACGCTGCTTGCCGGCGGCTTGCGCATCCCCGAGGACATCGCCCTGACCGGCTTCGACGACATTCCCATCGCGCGCTATGTCAGCCCCGCGCTGACGACCATGCGCGTGCCCATCGCCGCCTTGGGTGGCCAGGCGCTGGAGGCCCTGGCCCAGGCCCTGGACCGCGACTCGGTCGATGCGACGACCACCGTCATGCCGGTGCAGCTCGTCGTGCGCCGTTCATGTGGGGCAGGGGGCTGAACCACGCGCCCGCCGATCCCGAAAAAGCCCATGTAAACCTTTTCATCGCCATTTCTATAACAGGAGACACCATGGACCGAACCCGACCCCAGCAATTCTTCCGCCACCCTGCACTGACCGTCGCGGTCATGCTGGCCCTGGCCGGCACGGTGGCCCAGGCCCAGATCAGCGGAGCGACGGTACGCGGCCAGATCACCGCGGCCGGCGTCAAGGCTCCCGAGGGTACGGAGGTGGTGGCCGTCAACAAGGCCAATGGCAACACCTACCGCACCAAGACCCTGGCCGACGGCAGCTATGTGCTGCTGGGCCTGAATCCCGGCTCCTATGAGATCCGCGTCGCCGGATCAGCCCAGGGCAGCCCCGTGACGCTGTCGGTTGGCGAGAACGCCACGCTGGATCTGTCCAGCGGCAGCACCCAGCTCGGCACCGTCGTCATCACCGGCAATGCCCAGCGCCAGGGCGTGCGCGACACCCAGGTCAGCACCCTGGTGTCCAACAAGATGATCGAGGCCCTGCCGCAGATCACGCGCAACTTCCTGTCGGCGGTGGATCTCGCGCCCGGCGCCCGCTTCGAGACCGGCACGGACGGAACCACCCGCATCCGTGGCGGCGCGCAGAACGAGGACAGCGTCAACGTCTTCATCGACGGCGTGGGCCGCAAGAACAACATCCTGCGCGGCGGAGTCGTCGGCCAGCAGCAAAGCCAGGGCAACCCCTTCCCGCAAAGCGCCATCGGCGAGTACCGGGTGCTGACGCAGAACTACAAGGCCGAGTTCGACCAGCTGACCTCGCTGGGCATCGCGGCGGTGACCAAGTCCGGCACCAATGAGCTGCACGGCGACGCCTATGTCAACCGCACCGGCTCCAACTGGCGTGCGCTCAGCCCCAAGGAGAAGCAGGACGAGGCCGCCGGCGTGCCGCGCCCCTCGTTCAAGCAGATGGAAGAGGGCTTCTCGCTGGGTGGCCCCATCGTGCAGGACAAGCTGCATTTCTTCCTGGCCTATGACGGCAAGTCCATCGACCGTCCCGTCCAGACCGTCGGCAAGAACTTCGACAAATACCCGACCTCGCCCGGCATCATCCCGACGATCAAGGCCGAGCAGGGCCCCTACACCCGTAAGTTCCAGGAGCATCTGCTGTTCGGCAAGCTGTCTGCACAGATCGACGACGAGCAGAAGCTCGACCTGAGCTTCACGGTGCGCGACGAGGACGCCAAGGACCTCGTCGACAACACCGGCATTGCCGCCGCCAGCACGGAGTCCAACAGCAAGACGACCGAGAACCGCGTGGACCTGGCCCACGAGTGGTCGCGCGGCCCGTGGCTCAACGAAGCCAAGGTGGGTGTCGCCGACTCGCGCTGGAATCCGCACTCCACCACCGGCGCCACGCTGTTCCGCTACAAGTATTCGCCGACCAATGCCCTCAACAACTCGCAGGACATCATCTGGACCGGCGGCTCGCCCGACCGGCAGGACCGCAAGCAGGGCGAGGTCTACTTCAAGGACGACCTCAGCTACACGGGCTTGAAAGACCATGTCATCAAGGGTGGCGCCCAGCTCAAGATGATGAAGTACCGGCTCGGCGGCACCCAGTACGGCGTGGCCGCCGTCAACGTGGTGGTGGACCAGACGACCGGCCTGCCCTACTACGCCAACGGCGCCTGCACGGGCACCAACGTATCGGGTGATCTTCTGCAAAGCGACCAGTGCCAGATCACGCGCTCGGCCGTGCCCATCGACGTCAACTTCAACAACAACCAGTACGGCCTCTATCTGCAGGACGATTGGTCCGTCACCCGCCAGTTCGACCTCTCCTTGGGCGTGCGCTGGGATTACGAGAGCAATATGCTCAACAACGGCTACGTGACGCCGGCCAACATCGTAGCGGCCCTGCACGGCCTGGACGGCCGCACCATCGGCGGCATCACCGCTCCGGCGGGCCAGACCTATGCCCAGTCCCTCGCCAAGGGCGGCGTCAGCATCGACGACTTCCTCGCCAATGGCAGCTCGCGCAGAGCCTACAAGGGTGCCTTCGCGCCGCGCCTGGGCTTCTCCTATGACCTGACCGGCGATCGCAGCACCGTGGCCTATGGTGGCTGGGGCCGTACCTATGACCGCACCATGGCCAACCAGGCCCTGCAGGAGCTGCAGCACAACGCCCAGCCCAACGGCGAGATCTGGCTGATCAAGAACAACTACAAGATGCCCTTCGCCGACCAGTTCAGCCTGGGCATGCGCCAGGCGGTGGGCGAATGGAATGCCGATGTCGCGGTGTCGCAGCAGCATGCCAAGAACCAGTTCATCTGGTACAGCGGCAACCGCGATCCCAAAGGCGGCTGGGGCACGCAGAGCTCCATCGATCCGCTGTGGGGCGGCCCGAACGGCTATGGCAACCTGATCCTGGGCGACACCGTCGGCGAGATCAAGACGACCAGCCTCTTCGTCAAGCTCGACAAGCCCTACACCTCGGCCAGCGGCTGGAGCGCCACGGCGGCTTACACCCATGCCAAGGGGCAGACCACCAACAAGGAATGGGCCACTGACATCTTCGACTGGACCTATGGCAAGGGCACGCACGGCTTCAACCCGTCGGTGCTGACCGCCAAGGACCGCCTGGTGCTGGCCGGCTTCACCGACCGCCTGCCCTGGGGCCTGGGCCTGTCGGGCAAGTGGACCTGGGACACCGGCAACCCGCGCCGCATCACCAACTGCGGCGCCGGCTGGGACAAGTGCGTCTATGTCGAAGGCAAGGCCGGCAACTTCAGTCAGTTCGACATGGGCCTGTCCAAGGACTTCCGCATCGGCCCCGGCGCCCTGCGCCTGCGTGCCGACGTGCTCAACCTGTTCAACCGCACCAACTGGGGCTACTACGACGACTGGGGCGGTGGCCCGGGCAACCCGCAGAACTATCTGGGTGGCGACAACCCCAACCTGGGCACGCCCAATGGCCTGCGCGGCGACATGCGCACCTACAAGGTGACGGCCTCGTACAGCTTCTGATTGCGCAGCGCGGCGGCGGCGCGTGAAATGCCCGCCGCCGCCCCTTACAGCATGAACCCACTTTTCTTGAACCGCCGGTCCGTCCTGCTGGCCGGCGCCGGCTCCGCCTTGCTCGCGCCCTGGGCGTGGAGCAAGACGGCGGACGAGGCGGCCTTTGTCGCCGACCTCGAACGCCGCACCTTCGACTTCTTCTGGGAGACGACCGACGCCAGGACCGGCCTGGCACCCGACCGCTGGCCCACGCCATCCTTCGCCAGCATCGCCGCTGTCGGCTTCGCGCTCAGCGCCTATCCCATCGGCGTTGCCCGCGGCTACATCACGCGGGACCAGGCACGCGAACGCACGCTGACGACGCTGCGCTTCTTCGCCGGCCTGCCCCAGGGCCCGGGCAAGACCGGCGTGGCCGGCCACAAGGGGTTTTTCTATCACTTCCTCGACATGAAGGAGGGGCTGCGCTTCGCCGAGTGCGAGCTGTCCACGGTCGACACCAGTCTGCTGCTGATGGGCGCCCTGCATGCCCAGAGCTTCTTCGATGGCGAGCAGGCCGACGAAGCCCGCATCCGCGCCCTGGTGGACGAGCTCTACGGCCGCGTCGACTGGACCTGGGCCCAGGTGCGCCCGCCCGCCATCAGCCATGGCTGGACGCCGGAGCACGGGTTCATCGCCAGCGACTGGAAGGGCTACAACGAGGCCATGATGGTCTATCTGCTGGCCCTGGGCTCGCCCACGCGGCCGGTGCTGCCCGAGGCCTGGGACGCCTGGACCAGCACCTACGACGAGCACAGCTGGGGCGAGAGCTACGGACAGACGCTGCTGCGCTTCCCGCCGCTGTTCGGCCACCAGTTCACCCACTGCTGGGTGGACTTTCGCGGCATCCGCGACGCTTACATGCGCGGCAAGGGATTCGACTACTTCGAGAACTCGCGCCGCGCCACTTATGTGCAGCGGGCCTATGCAGGCGCCAACCCGCTGGGCTGGCAGGGCTACAGCTCGGAGGTCTGGGGCGTCAGCGCCAGCGACGGCCCTGCCGACGTCACGCTGGCCTATACGACGACGGCTGGCAAGACCGAGAAGCGGCGCTTCATCAGCTACGCCGGCCGCGGCATGGGCCTGTACGACGACGGCACGCTGGCGCCCTATGCGGCGGGCTCGTCCATCGCCTTCGCGCCAGAGATCGTCATCCCCACGCTGAGGGCCATCAAGGAACGCTATCCGCACACCTGGGGCCGCTATGGTTTCTGGGATGCCTTCAACCCCAGCTTCAACTACCCCGACGTCAAGCTCACCCATGGCCGTATCGAGCCCGGCAAGGGCTGGGTGGACACCGACATGCTGGGCATCGACCAGGGACCGCTGCTGGCCATGATGGGCAACCACCGCGGCGAGCTGGTCTGGCAGGTGATGCGCAGGAACGTTCACCTCGTCCGCGGCTTGAAGCGCGGCGGCTTCACCGGAGGCTGGCTGGGCTGAGATGAAACGCCGCGACCTGCTCACGGCCACCGCTGCCGCGGCACTCACGGGCTGTGCGCGCGACAGCGGCGCGACCACGCTGCGCTTCTGGGCCATGGGCCGCGAGAGCGAGGTCGTGGCCGAGCTGATGCCGGCCTTCGAGCGCGAGCACCCCGGCGTGCGCGTCAAGGTCGAGCAGCTGCCATGGACGGCGGCGCACGAGAAGCTGCTGACCGCCTTCGCCGGCGACGCCACGCCCGACCTGGCTCAGGTCGGCAACACCTGGCTGCCCGAGATGCAGGCCCTGGGTGCGCTGGAACCGCTGGAGCCCTGGCTGGCGCGCACGCCGGCCGTGGCTGTGGACGACTACTTCGACGGCATCTGGGCGACGAACGCCCCCGGCGGCCAGCGCGTCGGCCTGCCCTGGTATGTCGACACGCGGCTGATGTTCGTGCGCCAGGACCTGCTGGAGAAGGCTGGCATCCATGAGATGCCCGTGAACTGGGACGACTGGCGCGCGACCCTGGCCCGGCTGCGGCAAGACGGCATGGACAAGCCCATCCTGCTGCCCACCAACGAATCAGCCCCGCTGCTGGCCCTGGCCCTGCAGCAGCCGGGGGAGGTGCTGCGCGACGGCGGCCGCTACGGCAACTTCTCCGGCCCCGGCTTTCGCAAGGCCTTGTCCTTCTATCTCGAACGCTTCCAGCGCGGTGAGGCGCCTGGTGTCAGCGAGGTGCAGATCGGCAACCTCTGGCAGGAGTTCGGCCGCGGAAGCTTCGCCTTCTATCTGTCGGGCCCCTGGGACATCGGCGAGTTCAAGCGCCGCCTGCCGCCCGAGCTGGCGAATGCCTGGATCACCGCCGAGCTGCCCGGACCCGACGGCCCCGGCACGTCTACCGCCGGCGGCGCCAGCCTGGCGATGTTCAGGCGCTCGCGCCACAAGCCCGAGGTCTGGGCCCTGATCAGCTATCTGAGCCGGCCCGACGTGCAGCTCGAGTTCTACCGCCTGACCGGCGACCTGCCGGCGCGGCGCAGCGCCTGGGCCCTGCCTCTGAACGGCGCGACGCTCGCCGAGGACCGGCACGCCTCCGCCTTCCACCGCCAGCTGCAGCGCGTGCGTGCGGCGCCGGCCGTGCCCGAGTGGGAGCGCATCGAGAAGGAAATGCAGCTGGCCGCCACCCGCGCCGTGCACGGCGTGACTGATCTCGATGCGACGGTGAAAAACCTGGATGCCCTCGTCGACGGCATCCTGGAGAAGCGCCGCTGGATGTTGGAGCAGCACGTATGAGGCATGCCCGCCGCGAGTCCCTCGCCGCCTGGGCCTTCGCCGCCCCAGCCCTGATCGTCATCGCGCTCTTCTTCGGCGTGCCCGTCTTCGCCGGCCTGGGCTTGAGCCTGACCGACTTCGACATCTACGCCCTGGCCGACCTGCGCAATCTGCGTTGGCAGGGGCTGGACAACTATTTACACGTGCTCAACCTGCCGCTGTTCTGGAAGGCCCTGGGCAACACGATCTATTTCGTCGTGTTCGGCGTGCCGCTGTCCATCGGTGTCTCGCTGGCCGCTGCCGTGCTGCTGCAAAGCAAGTTGGTGCGCTTCAAGCCGCTGCTGCGCACGGCGCTGTTCGCTCCGGTGGTGACGACGCTGGTCGCTGTCGCCGTCATCTGGCGCTACCTCTTCCATGTGAAGTACGGGCTGGTGAACTTCACGCTGCAGTCGCTGGGGCTGGACCCCGTCGACTGGCTGGGCGACCCGCACTGGTCCATGCCCACCGTCATCCTGTTCGCGGCGTGGAAGAACTTCGGCGGCAACATGATCATCTTCATCGCCGCCCTGCAGGCTGTGCCGCACGACCTCTACGAAGCTGCGCGGCTGGACGGCGCGCGCAGCTGGGCGCAGTTTCGCTACATCACCCTGGCCAGCATCGCGCCGACGCTGCTGATGGTCACCATCCTGACGACGGCCGGCTACTTCCAGCTCTTCGCCGAGCCCTATGTGATGACCCAGGGCGGGCCGTTGCAGAGCACGGTCAGCGTGCTCTATCTGATGTACGAGGAAGGCTTCAAGTGGTGGAACCTGGGCCTGGCTTCGGCCGTGGCCTTCGTCCTCTTCGTCATCATCGTGGCCGTCAGCAAGGGGCTCATCGCGCTGCAGCGGCGGTGGATGGGGGAGGGCGCATGAAGCGGCTGCTTGTCAACGGGCTGTTGTGGGTCTTCGCGGGCCTGGCCGTATTCCCGCTGCTGTGGATGGTCAGCGTGTCGCTGATGCCGGCGGGCAGTGCCCTGTCCATGCCACCGCCGTTGATTCCGCAGCATCCGACGCTGGCCCACTACCAGCAGCTGCTGGGTGACGGTGGCCTGAAGCGCGCCTTCGTCAACAGTCTGGGGCTGGCGGCGGTCAGCACCTTGATCTCGGTCAGCTTCAACACGCTGGCCGGCTATGCCTTCGCCAAGCTGCGCTTCCGCCACCGCGAGCGCGTCTTCGGCCTGCTGATCGCGGCGCTGGTGATTCCCGGGCAAGTCGCGATGCTGCCCCTGTTCTTGATGCTCAAGGGCATGGGCCTGGTCAACACCTGGATGGGCGTGCTGATCCCCAGCATGGCGGGCATCTTCGGCATCTTCCTGGTGCGCCAGTACGCGCGCGGCGTACCCGACGAACTGCTGGAAGCCGCCCGCTTGGACGGGGCCGGCGAATGGTGCATCTTCTGGAGCGTCGTGCTGCCGACGTTGAAGCCTGTGTTGGTCACGCTGGCCGTGTTCGCGTTTTTGGGCAGCTGGAACGACTTCATGTGGCCGTTGATCGTGCTGACCGATGGAGAGATGCACACCTTGCCCGTCGCGCTGGCGGCGCTGTCGCGGGAGCATGTGAACGACAGCGAGCTGATGATGGCCGGGGCCGTCATCACGGTGCTGCCGGTGCTTGGGTTGTTTATCGCTTTGCAGCGGTACTACATGCAGGGGTTGTTGATGGGGAGCGTGAAGTGAGGTTGGCTTTGCGCTGCTTTGGCTTGGTGGCCAGGGCCAGCCGGGAGGTCGCCCGCCGGGGCGAACTCCCGGCACGGATGTTGGCGAGAGGAGGGGGACCCATGAAGCATCTCCTCATCGCGCTGACGCTGGTCGCTCAAGTGGCTTCTGCCGCCGTCCTCGACGACATGAAGGACGCCATCCCCTGGAAAGCAACCGCCTCCGACCAGGTCAAGGCCTCCTTGCGCCGCGACGCCCAGGACAACAGCCTCTGCCTGGACTACGACTTCGGTGGCGTCTCCGGCTATGCCGTCCTGCGCCGCGAGCTGCCGCTGGACTGGCCGGCCGACTTCGCGCTGACGACCCAGCTCAAGGGCAAGGGCGGCCGCAACGACGTGCAGATCAAGCTTGTCGACGCCAGCGGCGACAACGTCTGGTGGATCAACCGCCCGGCCCTCGCCCTGCCGGACACGCTGACCGAGATGCGCTTCAAGCGCCGCCACATCGCCTTTGCCTGGGGCCCGACTGAAGACCGCGTGCTCCAGCGCAATCGCTTCATCGAGTTCGTTGTCGTCGCCGGCCAGCAGGACGGCGGCGGGGCCGGGAGCCTGTGCGTCGGTGCGCTGGGCCGTGAACCCCGCGAGCCCGCACCCAAGGCCTGGCCCGAGCCGCGCCGCAAGCAGGGCGCCAGCGAGGTGACGCTGGACTTCCAGCAATTGCGTGAGTTCAACGGTCTGTGGTTCGCCAGCGGCACGCCGCTGCGCGTCGAGGTGTCCGACGACAACCGGCGCTGGAAGCTGCTGTCGGCCCACCCCGGCCGGGCCCTCTTCCTTGGTGAGCAGGAATGGCGCTGGGTGCGCGTGCGCTATGACGGCAGGAAGCCGCCCGAGGTCGAGCTGCGCGATGCGGCCCAATGGCCGGACCGCAATGCCGCCGTCGCCGAACTGGCCAAGGCCCTGCCGCGGGGCGACCTGGCGCGCGCCTTCCTCGGCGAGCAGAACTACTGGACCGTCGTCGGCGTCGACGGCGGCGCACAACGTTCGGGCCTGGTCAGCGAAGACGGCGCCATCGAGCTGACTCGCGGTGGCCCCAGCATCGAGCCGGCCATCCGGCTGGACGATGGCCGCCTCGTCACCTGGGCCCAGGTGCGTAGCGAGCAAAGCCTGGTCGGGCAGGCCCTGCCCGTCGTGCAGTGGCGGCATGCCGAGGTGGAGCTGCGCGTCGAGGCCGCCGCCGACGGCCCAGCCAAGACCCCTGCGCTGCTGGCCCGCTACACGCTGCGCAACCCGACTTCCAAGCCCCAGCACTATTCGCTGTTGTTGGCGCTGCGGCCCTGGCAGGTCAATCCACCGCAGCAGTTCCTGTCGACCCAGGGCGGCATCAGCCCGCTGGCTTCTCTGACCTGGGCCGATGGCCAGTTGACGGCGGCGGCCTTGAACATCAAGCCGCGCGAAACGCCGGCCGAAGTTCGCGCAGCACCCTGGGGTAGCGGGCCTGCCCTCGCGACACTGCTGCAGGCGCCTGCATTGACACAGCTCACGGACTCGGAAAGCCTGCCCTCGGCACTGATGCGTTTCGAGATCGAGGTTGCTCCCGGCGAAGCCCGCAGCATCGGTTGGGCGACGGGCGGCGACGCCGGCGCTCTCGACACCCGCATGGCTGTCGCCGCTGCCCGATGGCGCGACCGCCTTGGCGTGCTGGAGCTCAAGCTGCCACCGCGGGCCCAGCCCGTCGCCGACGGCATGCGCAGCGCGCTGGCCCAGATCCTGATGTCCCGCGACGGTCCGGCCCTGCGGCCCGGCACCCGCTCCTATGCCCGCTCCTGGGTGCGCGACGGCGCCATGATGGTGGCCGGCCTGGTGCGCATGGGCGAGACCCAGGCGGCTCGCGAGTTCGTCGACTGGTTCGGTGGCCACATCTTTGAATCCGGCAAGGTGCCCTGCTGCGTGGACCAGCGCGGCGCCGATCCCGTCGTCGAGAACGACAGCCATGGCCAATACCTGTTCGCCGTCGCCGAGCTGTGGCGGCATACCCAGGACCGCGCACTGCTGGAGCGCCACTGGCCCAAGGTGCAGCGCGTCGTCGCCTGGATGGAGGGCCTGCGCCAGAGCGAACGCAAGCCCGGCGCCGACCCGCGCTTCAAGGGGCTGATGCCGCCCTCCATCAGCCACGAGGGCTATTCCGACAAGCCGGCCTACTCGTACTGGGACGATTTCTGGGCCCTGCGCGGCTACAAGGATGCGGTGCAGATCGCCCAGGCCCTGGGCGACACGGCGCAGGCGGTGCGCTGGGCGGTGTCGCGCGACGAGTTCGCGGCCGACCTCGGTGCTTCTATTGCCGCGACCGCGAAGCACTACAACATCGCCCACATTGCCGGCGCCGCCGACCGCGGTGACTTCGATGCCACATCCACCACCATGGCGCTGAACCCGGCCCAGGCCGGCAACCTCGCCCCCGAGCTGCTGCGCGCCACCTTCGACCGCTACTGGGCCGAGGCCCTGGCTCGCATCGAGGGCCGCAAGGCCTGGGTGGACTACACGCCCTACGAGCTGCGCAACGTCAGCGCCCTGGTGCACCTGGGCCGGGTCGACGAGGCCCACCGACTGCTGGACTGGTTCTTCGGCCACCAGCGCCCGGCGGGCTGGCATCAATGGGCCGAGGTGGTGAGGCCGGATGCGCGCCAACCCGGCTTCCTCGGCGACATGCCCCATGCCTGGGTCTCGTCGGACTACCTGCGTTCGGCCCTGGACCTCTTCGCCTGTGAGACTGAGACCGGCCTGGTGCTGGGCGCCGGCGTGCCGGCGAGCTGGCGCGAAGCCGGCGACATCGGCGTTGCGGGCCTGTCCACGGCCTGGGGCCGGCTCGACTACCGCCTGGTGCGCCGGGCCGAAGGCGGCTGGACGCTCTACATCGATCGCCGCCCCGAACGCCTGACCGGCGAATTGCGCCTGGCCTGGCCCGGTACTGAGCGGTTGCCTCGCGCTAACGTCGAGAGTCAGGGGCTGGCGTGGCAGGGCCGCGAATTGCCTCTGCCCGCCGCCGCCACCGCCATCCAACTGGAGTCCATGCCATGACGATCTCACGCCGACAGCTGTTGTTGACGACACCCGCGCTGCTGTCCGCCTGTGCCGCCTTGCCCCCCGTGCCACCTCCGGGCCTGGCCGCCGGTGAACAGCGGTCCTGGGAGCTGGAAGGCCAGCGCTTCTGGATCTGGCTGCCGCGCGAGTACAGCCAGCGCAGCCAGGCCTGGCCGCTGGTCGTCTTCCTGCACGGCTCCGGTGAGCGCGGCACCGACCTGCAGAAGGTCAAGGTCCATGGCCCGCCCAAGCTGGTCGCTGCCGGCGCCGCCTGGCCGGCCATCCTCGTCAGCCCACAGCTCGAAGAGAGCCAGCGCTGGGATCCCGAGCGCCTGCATCGCCTGCTGGTCGCGCTGAAGGCCAGGCTCAACATCGACCCGCAGCGCTGCGTCGGCACCGGCCTGTCCATGGGCGGCTTCGGCATGTGGCAGTGGGCGACTGCGTATCCGCGAGACCTTGCCGCCATTGCTCCCGTCTGCGGCTTCGGCGACCCGGTCAAGGTGGCCGCCATGCACTATGTGCCGGTACGCGCCTACCACGGCGACCAGGACCCCGTCGTGCCGCTGGCGCCCCACGTCGCCTGTGTCGAGGCCCTGCGCGCCGCAGGCGGCAAGGCCACGCTGACCATCTACCCCGGCGTCGGCCACGATTCGTGGACGCCGGCCTACAACGACCCCGATCTGCTGCCCTGGCTGTTGGCGCAGCGACAGACATGAATCCGTACTCCCTGAGCAATCGAAGCGGCCTCCAGGCCGAGCTGCTGTCCCATGGCGGCCTGCGTCGCCTGATGTTCGGCCCGGCGCTGATGGTCAACCTCTTCCCCGGCAACGAGCTGGAAGGCGGGCCGGCCAATGTCTGGCTGCGCCGGCGCGACGTGGACGGAGACTGGCGTGCAGCACCGCTGCTAGGCCCGCTGTCGCCGCTGAGCGTGCATGCAGGGCAGGGGGGCTTCGAGATGCGCGGGGATTGGGATGGCCTGGCCCTGCGCCTGCAGCTGCGCCTGGCCGACAGCGAGCCCGCTTTGTTCTGGCATCTGCAGGTGCAGAACGCTTCGGACACGGCCTGCGAGGTCGCGCCCGTGTTCGTGCAGGACGTCGGCCTGGCCGACTACGGCGCGGTGCGCACCAACGAGTATTACGTCAGCCATTACCTCGACCTGCAGCCCCTGCATGACGCCGACCATGGTGTGCTGCTGGCCGCGCGCCAGAACCAGGCCCAGGGCGGCAAGCATCCCTGGCTGCTGGCGGGCTCGCTGCGCCGGGCCGGGTCCTTTGCGACGGACGCGGTCCAAGTCTGGGGCCATGCGGCCCGCGAAGGCGGCATGCCGCCGGCTCTGCTCAAGGGCCTGCCGGGTCAGCGCCTGCAGCAGGAGCATTCGATCGTCGCCCTGCAGGACGACGCCGTCACACTGGTCCCGGGTGAATGCCTGCAGGCCGGTTTCTTCCTGAGCCTGCAGGCCCACCATGCCGAGGCCAGCAGGGAGGCCGATCTGGCGCGCTTGCCGGCCTTGTTGGCGCTACCGGAAGCCCAGCCTTCTGAGCTGCTGGACGAACCCGGCCGCGCGCCTGCGCCCAGCCTGTTCGCCTCCGCGCCGCAGCTGCCCAGCCTGGACCTCGGCGCCGAAGCACGCCGCCAGCTCTTCGGTGCCGAGCGCCGCCATGAGGAATGGCATGACGGCCAACTGCTGAGCTTCTTTGCCGGCGATGCCACCCACGTCGTGCTGCGCGCCAAGGAGCTGATCGTGCAGCGCCCGCATGGCCACATCCTGCGCGGCGGCGCCCATCTCGTGCCCGACGAGACGGCGCTGACCTCCACCTGCTGGATGGGCGGTGTCTTCCACTCCATGCTGACCCAGGGCCACGTCAGCATCAACCGCCTGCTGTCCACCCAGCGGAGCCTGCTCGGCTTGTTCAACACGGCCGGCCTGCGCCTCTTCGTGCAGCAAGAGGGCGGTGAATGGCAGCAGCTCGGTCTGCCGTCCGCCTTCGAGATCCAGCCCCAGCGCTGCCGCTGGCTCTATGCCCATGCCGGCGGCCTCATCGAGGTCATTGCCCTGGCCGGCGCGGTGCCGGATGTGATGGATCTGGCCCTGCACGTGCTGGAAGGCGGCCCGCTGCGCGTGCGCGCCAGCCTCAACCTCGCCCTGGGAGGCGACGACGGCGCTGCCCCGCTGCGCCCGACCTGGGCTCACAGCGGCGACCGCATCGTCATCACACCGCCCGCTGGCAGCGGCCTGGCTGAACGCTTTCCTGGCGGCGAGTTCAGGCTGACCGCACCGGGCCTGGCCATCGTTGGCGACGATGGCCGCCTGTTCGACGATGGCGTCAGCCGCGGCGAACCCCTGCTCTGCCTGGACTTCGCGCCGGCCGCGTCCATCACGCTGAGCCTGAATGCCGCCCTGGTGCAGGCCGCGCCACCCGTGCCGCGAACGCTGGCCTTGCCGCAGTGGCAGCTGGCCCAGCCGGCCCTGGCCCAGCTGCGCGACATCCTGCCCTGGTATGCCCACAACGCGCTGGTGCACTATCTGTCGCCGCGCGGCCTGGAGCAGTACTCGGGCGGAGGCTGGGGCACGCGTGACGTCTGCCAGGGGCCGCTGGAGATGCTGCTGGCCCTGGGCCAGACGGCGCCCGTGCGCGACCTGCTGTTGCGCGTCTTCGCTGCCCAGAACCCCGATGGCGACTGGCCTCAGTGGTTCATGTTCTTCGAGCGCGAGGCTGACATCCGCGCCGGCGATTCGCATGGCGACATCGTCTTCTGGCCGCTGCTGGGCCTGGCCCAGTACCTGATCGCTTCGGGCGACGCCAGCATGCTCGACGAGGTGCTGCCCTTCCACGGCGGCGAGGCGGTGACGCTGGCCGCTCATGTCGAACAGGCGCTGAAGCTGATCCGCCACCGCGTGGTGCCCGGCACCGGCCTGGCAGCCTACTGGCATGGCGACTGGAACGATTCGCTGCAGCCTGCGGACCCGGCCCTGCGCGAGCGCCTGTGCAGCGCCTGGACGGTGACCCTGCACCACCAGATGCTTCATACGCTGGCAGCGGCCTATGCGCGCATCGGCCGCGCCGACGAAGCAGCCCGCCTCGCCGCCGAAGCGGTGGGCGTGAAGGCCGAGTTCCAGCGCCTGCTGGTGCAGGACGATGTAGTCGCCGGCTATGCCCTCTTTCCCGAGCAGGGCGGCGAGCGCGAGCTGTGGATCCACCCGCGCGACACCCGCACCAGCCTGCGCTACAGCCTGCTGCCGATGATGCATGCCGTTATCGACGAGCTGTTCACGCCCGAGCAGGCGCGCCAGCAGGCGGCCCTGATCGAGCAGCATCTCAAGGGCCCCGACGGCGCACGCCTCTTTGACGCGCCCCTGCCTTATCGCGGCGGCCCCTCGCGCCTCTTCCAGCGCGCCGAGACCAGCAGCTTCTTCGGCCGCGAGATCGGCATCATGTATATGCACGCCCATCTGCGCTATGCCCAGATGCTGGCCCACCTCGGCCATGCCGAGGCCTTTCTGCAGGCCCTGACCCTGGCCCATCCGATCGCACTCAGCGACCGCGTGCCCAGCGCCAGCCGGCGCCAGGCCAATTGCTATTACTCCAGCTCCGACGCCGCCTTCGCCGACCGCTACGAGGCCCAGGCCCGCTATGGCTGTGCCCTGGCCGGCGAGGTCGCGCTGGACGGCGGCTGGCGCATCTACTCCAGCGGACCGGGCATTGCGCTCGGACTCGTCGTCACATCCCTGCTGGGCTTGCGGCTGGAGAACGACACGTTGGTGGTCGACCCCGTCATGCCGCAGCTGCTGGACAGGCTGACGGTGCAACTGGTGCTGGGCGATCTGCGCTTCGAGCTGAGCTACCGCATCGGCCCGCGCGGCCATGGCGTCGAGCGGGTGCTGGACGAGGTCGGCCAGGAGATCGCCGCGCAGCGCCGCCCCCATGCCTACCGCATGGGCGCCCTGGCGCTGGCCCGGCCGGCAGCGGGCAGCGTGCACCGCTGGACCATTGAGCTGGGCTGAAGGGTCGTTGCGCGTTGGAGGCGTGCCATGCAGCGACTGCCGTCCTTCGATCGCCGAACCGGATCACCCGGTGATCTGCCCAAGGCGATCACTGAGTACCCGCCCGACGTCGCGGGCTGAACGGCGGCTGTGAGGGGTACCGCGGGCACCCATCATGGCGGCAAGACCGGGTGCCGACCAATGCATGGTCAGGCGACTGCTTTCCGACCAGGCGAACTCAGGCTGTCGCCACCCGTTGCGGTCGTTCGCCAACATGAGGTAGTTTGGTGGGAAGCGGTCATTCGGCCCCCTGAAGCGGCTGATAGAGGCCAGCGCGGTCGCCTGGAAAGCGAAGCAGTCGTCGGGCAATCCCTGAAGCGCGGCCGATTGGCGATCGCGCCTTCAAGCCCCGTTGGGGCGCCGTTGTCAGGACAGCGTCGAAATGAAGCTCCCAACCAGATTGAGAATCGCGATTTCCTGGTAGTCCGCCTGATTCATGGACACGTGGTAGTTGGCCTGCGTGGACACCACCAACTGTAGTGAGGGCGCCAAAATTGCAAATTGCCCGCCATGCCCCCAGGCCAACACTACCGGTTGACCGCCCAGGGTGCCTGTCCACCATAGGTTGCCGTACCCGATCTGGGTCAGGGTGCCCGCGCTGCCCAGGTCCGGCACGTTGAATTTGATGCTGGTTTGGCTCATCCTCAGCCATTCCGTTGGCACCACCGGTCGACCCTGCCATAGGCCACCCTGCATTGACATCCAGCCGATCTTCGCTAGGTCACGGGTACGCAACTGCAGGCCGTAGGAGCCGATGATTTCTCCGCTCGGGTCCCGTTGCCACGCGGCCTGCTGAATTCCCAGGGGAGCAAATAGCTTGGCGTTGGCGATGGCCAAGGCATCCATGCCATAGGCATTCTTCAGCACCGGTGATATCAGGTGAGAGGAGGCCGTGCTGTAGTTCCAGTGATAGCCGCGAGGCATGCCATCTGAAGGCAACGCCAGCGCAAAAGCTGTGGCGCTCGGGGCCGCGTCCAATTGCGGTAGCTGGGTGTTTTCGTCCCAGGCTTGGTCGCTGCGCATGTTCAGCAACTGTTGCAACGTCGTCCCGGCCGAATAGGCGTTCGGCGTTGGTGCGAGCTGGCTGGCCAAAAGTGTTGAAAGCGTCGCCGCGGTGCTGCTGATCTTGCCCTCGTTCAAGGCAATACCCGTCAAAAGGCTACTGACCGTCTTGGTGCAGGATGCGATGTGACGCAGGTCGGAAGATTGCGCACCGCCGAAATATTGCTCGCCAACCAGAACCCCATTGCGAATCACGGCCACGCTGTACAAAAAGGGCAGTGCAGCGCCGCCCGCAAACAGCGCCTGCAGGTTGGCTGAACTGACGCGTTGGCTTTCGGGCGTGTCCGTCGCCCAGTCATTGGCCGGTATCGACGTGGCCACGGCACCGTCGTTCGCCGGTGCATCGCCGCCACCGCCGCATCCGGCCAACCAGGGCGCAGTCAGCCCCCAAATAAGTACATCACGCCGTGAAGACATTGTTTGTTTTCCTGTGCAAATCGGGATTGCAAGCGACTTGGCAATGCACTGGTTCATGGGTTCGCGCGGCTGGGCAAGCGCCTTGAATGGAATGGCCTAGGCGCCGCAGTCTGCCAGCGCGAAGACCGTCCGTGGCGCCTTCTTGCCGCGCTCTTTGGCCGGCCTTTGGCCAGGCTTTGGCTCCGCTCTGGCAGCGCCCGGATACTGGCGCCATGCACATTCTTCTAATCGAAGACGACCTCGACCTCGGCAAAGCCTTGCAGGCGGCGCTGCGCGTCGAGGGTTTCAGCAGCCAATGGCTGCGGCGCGCCGCCGATGCCCCGGAACGGCTGGACGCCGGCCAGCACGACGCGGTGCTGCTGGACCTGGGCCTACCCGATGGTTGCGGCCTGGAGCTGCTGAGGCGCTGGCGCGAGCAGGGCGCCGCCACGCCGCTGCTTGTGATGACGGCCCGCGTCAGCCTGGCAGACCGCCTGGAAGGCCTTGACGGCGGTGCCGACGACTACCTGGGCAAACCCTTCGAGATGCCTGAATTGATCGCCCGGTTACGCGCGCTGCTGCGGCGCAGTGCCCGCCAGGCCCGCGAGGACTGGCAGATCGGCCCGCTGCGCATCTGGCCACGCTCGCGAGAGGTGCGGGTGGACGAGCGCCAGGTTGAACTGAGCCCGCGCGAGTTCGATCTGCTCAGCCTGCTGGCCACCGAGGCCGGCCAGGTGGTGCCCAAGGACCGGCTGGCGCAGAAGCTTGCGCCGTTGGGCGAGGCGCTCGACTTCGCCAACCTTGAAATGCACCTGTCCAACCTGCGCCGCAAGATCGGGCCAGAGCGCATCGGTACGGTGCGCGGCATCGGCTACCGCCTGCTAGCCTGATGCTGGCCCGCGTCTGGCGCGGTCTGCGCACGCCCTCGCTGAGTCGGCGCCTGGTCCTGGCGCTCGCGGCTGGATTGGTTCTGGTTGCCTTGGAGATCCTGGCCTGGGAGTACGCCAGCCACCGCTGGCGCACCGACGACTACACCGGCCTCAGCAGCGCGGCCGAGGCCTTCTCCGGCTACCTGCTGGCCGCACCCGAAGCCGACCGTGTGGTCATGCTGCGCACCCTGATCGAGGACATCAACCACTGGCGCCGCGACGATCCCGAGCGTTGGCCTGGCGAGGTAGCAGCGCTCTGGCTAGGGCGGGACGGCCAGGTCATTTACGAGTCGCATCCGCGCCTGCGGCAGGCCTTGCTTGCTCAAGGCGCGGGCCGCGGCGTCCGCGAGCTCGACGAGCGCATGCACTGGGCTTGCCGGCTCGACAGCGAGCTAGGCTCACTGCGCATGGTCGAGCCCCAGCGCAGCGCGGAACAGGTAGTGCAGCACGTCGCTCCCCAACTGCGCTTCTACCTGCTGATCGCCTTTCCCGTCGCACTGCTGCCGATCTGGCTGGCCGTGTATCGCGGCCTGCGCCCGCTGCGCGAGTTCGTCCAGCGACTGGCCGAGCGCGATGCGCAAGACTTGCGGCCGCTCGCCGTGCGCATGCCGCAGGTCGAGTTACAACCCTTGGGCCAGGCCTTTGACGCCATGCTGGAGCGGCTGCGCCGGCAGCGCGAGCGCGAGCGCCAGTTCGTACAGGAGGCCGCCCACGAGCTGCGCACGCCGCTGGCCGTCATCGGTGCCCAGGCCCATGCCTTGCGCTGGGCCAACGACGCGGAGCAGCGTGAGCAGGCTGCTCAAGCCCTGGACGGCGCGGTGGCGCGCGCCGCTCACCTGAGCCGCCAGCTGTTGACCCTGGCCAGCGTCGAATCCCTCGAGACCGCCCTGCCCGAGCAGGCCGCCGACCTCGCCGAGCAAACCCGCGCCCAACTGGCCGAGCTGCTGCCGCTGGCCGAGGCACGCGGCATCGGCTTGGCGCTGGACGCCCCGGACCAACTGCCCAGCCACATTCCACTACCGCTGTGGCGCTCGCTGCTCGGCAATCTGGTCGACAACGCCTTGCGCTACTGCCCGCCCGGCAGCCGCATCGAGGTGAGCCTCGGCGAGCAGGCCGGCGCCTTAAGCCTGCGCGTGGCCGACGACGGCCCCGGCATCGCGCCCGCCGACTGGCCGCGCGTATTCGAGCGCTTCTGGCGCGCCGACCAGACCCAGGCCAGCGGCACTGGCTTGGGTCTAGCTATCGTGCGCCAGGTGGTGCTGAGCCTCGGCGGACGGATTAAAGTCGGCCCCGGCCTGAACGGGCGCGGCGTGGCCTTCCACGCCAGCGGCTTGGCGCCGAGTGGCGCGCCTGAGCTCGAAGCCAAAGAGTCGGGTTTGCAACTTTCGATACCGCCAACTCGGCGCGACGTGATGGTGATTCGGTGATCGATGGCTGGCGATCGACCGAGGCGGTTGCGACGCAATAGAGCCCATGAACAGACTCGCCGTGCTCCTCACCTTCGCCCTGATTTGCGCTGACGGCCAGGCGACCACGGCCGACAAAGCCGTCAGCACGGACGTCATTGAACGGGACACGGACCGTGCCTTCGGGGAGCTCCTGGCCCTGCGGCGTGATCTGCATGCCCACCCCGAGCCGTCGGGGCAGGAGGTGCGCACCGCAGCCGTGGTGGCCGCGCGCCTGCGTGCACTGGGGCTGGAAGTCCGCAAGGGCCCGTACGGACACAGCCTGGTCGCCATCCTGCGTGGCGGGAAGCCAGGCAGGACCGTGGCGTGGAGGTCTGAGCTCGATGCGCTGACGGGCTACTTCCTCGATCCCGTTCCCTTTCGGTCACGCAAGACCGGCGTCCATCACGCCTGCGGGCACGACGTCCACATTGCCATCGCGGTGGGCATTGCCGAGGTCCTCACTCGGCATCGCGCGCAACTGCACGGCAACGCCGTCTTCATCTTCCAGCCCGAGGAGGAAAACGTTCAGGGCGCCAAGGCGATGGTGGATAGCGGCCTGTTCACGTCGCTGCCCGTTGACGAGATCTATGGCCTGCATGTGACGGGCCTACCCGTCGGCCAGATCGCCGTGCGGCCCGGCGAGATGTTTGCCTACCAGCGGCGCCTCCGGATCTCGCTGAAGGACACACTCGCAGCCGCAGACCTTCAGCAGCTGGGCCAGCTCGTGCAGGACACGCTGACCCGCAACTCGCCGTTGGCAAGACCCTGGGAGATTCAGCGCCTCGTCGACCCCGAGGTAGGAGTGATGTCGGAAGGCACTGCGTTCCAGGACTACCTGATCATGGACGAACCACGCACCACTCGCACCAGCCCCGGCACGGTGAACCTGGAGGCAGACCTGTACGAGACAAGCGCTGCCAATCTCGCCAGCCTCCTTTCCCGTGTGACGCAGATTGTGAAAGCCAGCGGGCACGAGGGCCAACTGCTCGGCGTGAGCTTTGCGAGGGAGATCCCGACGGTGTTCAACGACGCGGCACTGACGCGTGCGGCCGTGCAGATCATCCAGCGCGCCTTCGGGCCGGACGCGGTCCGGCCCGTCCTCGGGGAGGCCCCTTTCTTCAATGACGACTTCGCCTACTTCCAGCAGCGGGTGCCGGGTGTGTTTTTCTTTCTCGGCGGCAGCAATCCCGGCAAGGGCCTCAATGCAATGAATCACTCGCCTGACTTTGCCGTCGACGAGGACAGCATCCGCACCGGCGTGCGCACGTTCTCGGCGCTAATCTCGGCGCGGCTCGGAGAGTAAGCACTCAGCGGCTTCGGCCAAGCGACTGACTGATTTGCGGCAGCCAATCTGGCGGGTGTCACCGTCCGCTCAGGGTGGGCTGCCGCTCACCTAAGAGCGAAGCGGTCATCGACCGATGACTGCCTGCAGCGCCCGATGTGCAGCGAACGCCGCAAGCGTTGCTTGATCGGGCGCACCGTAGTCGATGACCTTTAGGGGTGTCTTGGCCAACCAGAGCGAATGCGCCAGCAGCGTTCGATCCGGAAAGTTGAGTAGCCCGACTTGAAGCTGAAACGCCAAGTCGTTGAGAGATCCGAGGACGCGGCGGTTTGCCGTCTTTCCAAGGGCCCAATGTTGCATTGCACCGCGCTCGACAGTTGCATCGTCCGATGGGACGCCGATGGCGGTGAGCATCGGCCACAGGGCCTCGCTGAGCCGCTGGACGAGGGATCGACCATCCCGTGCCGGCACCACCACGGGCAGCAAGCTTCGCTCGCTGATGGCGAGCACAACCTGAGTTCGGCTAGCGCGGACCAGATTGGCGTACCAGTCGCCGAGGACTGTGTCCGCCGGAGCCGGCTCGGAATCAGGCGTGGCGTTGAGCCTGTCGAGGAGCTTCTGAGTGCAGCGAAGGACAAACACAATGCAGAGACAGGGAGGCAAATGCCAAGTATCGAGGATGGCCAATGTTTGCTTTCAGCGGCAGTGCGGTCATACGTCTCCCGGAACATCGAATGTCCGGTGACGAACGCCGCCGCCGTTCAGGACATCAACATCGAGTGACTCAGTTCAGCCAGATGCGGGCGCTCCAAGCGTCTCTGCCGTTGTGAGCCCATGAGAGCAATCGGCAGCCGCACCGGGTCAAACCTTCTCCGCTGCTGCCGTTGAAGCCCGCTCAGCCAGCGACGTCCACGAAGACGAAGTGCTTGCGCACCGGCGCCAGCCCTTCAAACTCACCCTCGAAGCCCGGCGGGATGACAGCGCCCTGGCCGGGGCCGATGTCGACGGTGCCTTCCGGCCTGTGCAGCCTCACCCGGCCTAGGGCCTTCCCTTCGGGTTGTGGCCAGAAAAGCCGCTAGCAAGGCGCAAAGCGCAGCCGGGTTGGTCACCCGGCGAGTATTTGCAACGCCGCGTGCGGCATTTCTGGCCACAACGCGACCCATTGCCGTAGCGCTAACAGGCCCTGGCACATGGAAATACTCCTGCCGCCCGGGCGGGAAGGCGATGCGCCAGCGGCCCACCTCGCATTCCCAGATGCCGGCACTCATGGGGCCGGCCTCGTGCAGTGTCCAGGTCCGGCGCTGCGGCGCGCCCTGCACGAGGCGGTCCTCGCGCGCCTGGTCATGGACAGGCTCGAGGCCGCCGGTCGAGTCGATCAGAACGGGCTTCATCAGTTCATCCGCATCGGAATGGTCACCGGGCCGTCGTTGACCAAATGGACCTGCATGTCGGCGCCGAACTCGCCGCTGGCAACGACCGCATGCTGGCTGCGCGCAAAGGCCAGCGCGTGTTCGTAGAGGCGGCGACCCAGTTCGGCCGGCGCGGCGCCCGAGAAGCTCGGTCGGTTGCCGCCGCTCGTGTCGGCGGCCAGCGTGAACTGGCTGACGATGAGCAGGCCGCCGCCCGCGTCCTGCAGGCTGCGGTTCATCTTGCCGGCCTCGTCGCTGAAGACGCGCAGTTTCAGCACCTTGGTGATGAGCTT
>Ga0194137_10000333_pt1 | contig 32850 bp, 27 predicted proteins | sample TARM_MetaG_T3_14_FD_134025 | JGI IMG/M metagenome (GOLD analysis project Ga0194137, IMG submission 134025) | Freshwater microbial communities from Pennsylvania, USA, analyzing microbe dynamics in response to fracking - TARM_MetaG_T3_14 (version 2) | ecosystem: Environmental > Aquatic >... | reverse complement strand
TGAAGATGAAGATGAAGATGAAGATGAAGATGAAGATGAAGATGAAGATGAAGATGAAGATGAAGATGAAGATGAAGATGAAGATGAAGATGAAGATGAAGATGAAGATGAAGATGAAGATGATGAGGGCAATTCGTTTGCCGCAAGCGCTTCTTGCTCATTTAGCGCATCTTGTTCATGCAGCGCTTTTTGCATGGTTCCCGCTCGTGAGCTCAATGTTTTTACTGTCTTGGTCTTTTTTTCCTCAATACCATTCCCCAAGGACGAAGCCTCCTTAAACTTGAAATGCACTCAACAAAAATAAATTACTGATCGGTACAGAAAATATAGCCTCCTAAAATAAAAGCTGTCAAGAGGAGTGAAAGCATGAAATAGGATATATCCTTAACTTTATTTACCTATTTAGAGCAGATCTCCGGTTGTCTTTATTGACTAAGGAAGGGTGGAATATTACAATATAATCATACTGATCGATATGAAAAGGTGAGGATTCAATGGCTCGACAGCGCGAATTCAATGAAGAAAAGGCATTGGACGAAGCTATGCAGGTATTTTGGGAAAAGGGGTTTGAAGCTGCTTCTCTAAGCGACTTGACTTCAAGAATGGGCATTCAGCGGCCAAGCCTATATGCTGCCTTTGGAGACAAAAAAGGACTGTTTGAAGCCGCCTTGCGAAAGTATATAAACTCTCATGCTGCCTATGTTCGGGGCCAGCTTCAAAGCATTCCTTCCGCCAGAGAAGCGATCCGCTCCTTTTTCGAGCATACGATCGAGAAGGAATACGGAAACAGCCCGAATCGGGGATGCTTTTGCATCAATTCGATGGTGGAGCTTGCGCCTCACGATGAGAAGTTTGAAATTTTGACGAGAGAACATCAAATGTATCTTTCCGTCCTTTTTCAAGAGACGATTGAACGAGGAATTAAATCCGGCGAACTCCGTTCGGACATTCATGCCAAGAGCCTGGCCCAGACGCTGGTCGTGTCTTTGATCGGACTGACGGTCATCCTGAAATCTCGCCCTGATAGGACCTTCGTCGAACATTCGGTCACTGAAATGCTTAAGCTGCTCAAGTAGGTATAGGGTAAAACAGCAGCAGAGGTGGTTGCGGGCAGCACGGAGGGAACTGCTTCGACAGCACTCAACGAAGAGGGTCGAAGGATAAGAATCCGGTTCCTTTTGAACGGTTTCCCAGCGTCATTTTTTGAGCGTATTGGAAAATAGGCTGTCACTTCGCCATGTTCATGACGACGGGGCTTTTATGCTAGCGCTGCTTCGCCTTGAGAAGAAATCAGAAATCAGAAATGCGTTCACAGCCTCGGCTTTCGTGGCCGTTCCTTGAGACATGAAGTGGCTGCGTACATGCACTGCATGAGATCAGCTGGCGAAGCGAGTAATGGAACCTTTGCCGGGGGCAACGAGCACATGTGAAACAAAAACGCTCACGGAATCGAATGGGCTCAAGCCACTCCGCTGAGAACAGCGAAGATGGCGGATATATGGTATTCTTGACTGACAGACAAGGCCGTCAGCGGAACCGTTCGTTCCGCGACAGAAGAGGCAGCCAGCCTCATTTCGAACCTTTTAGACTACGAAGAGAACGGATGAAGCGAACAGATGAAACCAGCTTTGCCAGTCGGCAAAAACGATACGGTCACGCTCGATATCATCGGGCTGACACATGAAGGCGAAGGGGTAGGCCGCGTCGACGGCTTTACCTTGTTCGTCCAGGGAGCGCTGCCGGGCGAGAAAGTCACCGCCAAGGTGCTCAAGACCAAGAAGACCTATGGATATGCCAAGCAGCTGGAGCTGCTCCAGGCAAGCCCGGACCGGGTGGAGGCTCCGTGCCCGATCTACAAGCAGTGCGGCGGCTGCCAGCTGCAGCATATGAGCTACGAAGGACAGCTGGCCTGGAAAAGGCAGCATGTCATCGACAGCCTGGAGCGCATCGGCAAGCTGACCGTGGCCGGCAGCTCGCGGGCGGTTGAAGGCCGCGAGACCGCTGAGTCCGGCGCTGCTGCTGCCTCCGAAGAGCATGGCTCGCGCGCAGGCGTGGTCGTCCATCCGACGATCGGGATGGACGAGCCATGGCGCTACCGCAACAAGGCGCAGGTCCCCATCGGCATGGCGATGGCGGACCTGGACGAAGGCGCGGCCGGCAGCCTGATCGGCGGCTTCTACGCCCGCGGCTCGCACCGCATCGTCGACATGGACGCGTGCTTAATTCAGCACGAGAACAATGACTCTGCGGTGCGGCAGGTCAAAGCGATCGGCAACCGCGTCGGCATCTCCGCGTACGACGAAGCCACAGGGCGCGGCATTCTCCGCCATGTCGTCGTCCGGACCGGATTCGTCACCGGCGAGATGATGGTCGTCCTCGTCACGAATGGCCACCGCATTCCGCGCCTGGAGGACTGGATCCAGGGCATTCGCGAAGCTCTGCCCGCAGTGACGAGCATCGTGCAGAACATCAACAAGCGGCAGACCAACGTCATCTTCGGCGACGAGACGCGCACCCTTTGGGGCAGCGACGTCATCTACGACGAGCTCGACGGGATCCGCTTCGCCATTTCTGCACGTTCGTTCTATCAGGTCAATCCGGCGCAGACGCTCCGGCTGTACCAGTCCGCCGTCGATTATGCCGGCTTGACCGGCAGCGAGAATGTCATCGATGCCTATTGCGGCATCGGGACGATCTCGCTGTTCCTGGCTCGCCGCGCGGGACATGTGTACGGCGTCGAGATCGTGCCGGAGGCAATCGAGGATGCCAAGCGCAACGCTTCATTAAATGGCATTGAAAATGCATCGTTTGAAGCGGGAGCTGCCGAGGTCGTCATTCCGCGCTGGCGTTCGGAAGGCATCAAGCCGGACGTCATCGTCGTCGATCCGCCTCGCAAAGGCTGCGACGAGCAGCTGCTGGATACGATTCTGGAGATGAAGCCGGAGAGGGTTGTATATGTGTCTTGCAACCCAGCGACCTTGGCGAGGGATCTGCAGGTGCTGGAGGCCGGAGGATACCGGACGGTGGATGTTCAGCCGGTGGATATGTTCCCGCATACGGTGCATGTGGAATCTGTAATATTGATGTTGCGAAAAGATTAAGACAAAAAGGGAGCTTAGGCTCCCTTTCCTGTTAAAGGGTTCATGAAATTGTAGTTGATAGTGATATCTCCGTCTGCATTGATTTCAACCTTCCTAATCAAGTTGTGCAGGATATCTCGTAGTGCCTCCTCGTCAGGAACATCCAGTCGAACAAACTTTCTTAGCTCTGTTTGAAATGCTTGCATATATTGCGTCGAGTCTTCTTCATTTGATAGCAGTTTCATTAACTCTGCTGCGCGCGACGTTAATATTTCTTGCTCTTTCATTACTTCACTAATGGTTTCATCATAAATATCTTTGGTTAAACGTTCAGAAGCCAATGCTCGGGATAATGAAATGATTTCATCTTTTCTTTGTTTAAGCTGGCTTTTAACATTTGTCAATTCGTTCTGCAAACGATTGGTGTTAAGCCCAGCTCGCTTAATGGAGATTTGTAAAAGAGATTTCATGTTCAAAGATTCATTCGCTAATGCCAAAACATCATTCAATACTGCTGATTTTAATGAATCGTGTTTAATAAAATGTGATGAGCAATGCTTACTCCCGTTTTTTTGATACGTCGCACAAACATACCCTTTCCGGTCATTCTTGTAATTAAGACCTGCACCACATTCAGAACAGAATGCAAGCCTTGCAAACAATGACTTCTTACCTCTTCCTCGGAAAACTCTCTCCGATTTTACTTTCCACTTCATTTGAGCCTCCTTGAATACTTCATCACTAATGATAGGCTCATGAGTATTTTCTACCACCGTATGCAGATTCGAGTCGATTTTAATGCGTTCTTTATATCCGTTTTTTTGAAGGAACAACTTGTTGTCATTATTAACAGATTCACTCCTTTGAACCAACTTACCTGTGTAATGAGGATTACTGATAATGCATTTTATAGAGGTGTCATACCATTTCTCTCCTGAGCGAGGAGAAGGAATGCCGGTTTCATTCAGGTGATTAGCAATTTTTTGGAATCCCCAACCATCTTTCAGATACATTGTAAAAATTCGCTTCACGATGGCAGATTGATAAGGATTAGGAGTCAGTTTACCCTTTTGTTTATCGTAACCGTATGGAGGAGTTCCATGATGCTTTCCTCTCCTCGCGGTCTCGGCAAGGCTGAATTTTATTCTTTGGGATGTGTTGTCGCTTTCCTGTTGCGCCATAGCCGAATGCAGGGTCAGGATAAACTCACCTTGGTCTTCAAAAGCGTTGTACCCTTCATTCATCGACCGCATATTAATTCGCAGGTTTTTAAGTTCACGCACAAGACTAATAGAATCCACGGTATCCCTAGCCCATCGGGAAATAGACTTAACTAATACAACGTCGAATTTCCCTTGGTTTGCGTCCCTCATAAGCTTTTTCAAACCGGTACGTTTAACAATACTGGTTCCCGATTTGCCTTCATCCACATAGATTTCAACCAATTGACCACCGATAATTTTGATGTAATTTTCAAAGAACGACATTTGATTTTTCAGACTCTCTTTTTGAGAGTCTTTACCTGTACTAACCCGAACATAGATTGCAATTCGGAGCAACGAGTTCATTACATTTCTCGCCACATTACTCATCAGACATCTTTCCTTTCTGTATGAGATGCGGCAGTATTCACCTTATTTTCAGCGTACGTATTTCTTAAAATGCTGTCAATATTGCCTTTAACAAGCTCATGAAAGATATCATTCATGCTCTTACCGTCACTATCTACTTGGAAAATACGCTTTACTGTCATTGTCTGTTTCCCCCGTTGTATGTAATCAATGATTGGTAGTTGGATGATTCAAGGCGCCTGAATCAATGTTTACAGGTGAAGCATACAAAATCGAAAAGGGGAAAAGTGAAAAAACGCGGATTATTTTTTGGAGCGAAGTTCTTTTTTTTATTTGGCATCAATTAATTTGCGTTTCTCCACAATGACCGCACTTTCTGTGGTAAAATGTTCGGCTTCTTTCCTGAATGGTTGAATTTATTGACGAAAAAGGAAAGTGAGTTAAAATTTATAAAATTCAAAAAAGGATTTATTCGAAATCCTTAAAAACTACTTATCGTGAAAAGGAGGTGAATGACATGCGAAATATAACGATTCGACCCAATGGATTTGGAATGTTCAGTAAAGAAGATATTCAGAAAACCGGACTCCCCACTTTTGACTTTACAATAGATGATGAAGCTCCAATTTCAATAACTATGTGTACCACTACTGAGCTAAAGAAGTACGGAATAAGCCTTTCAAAAGAGCAGCGAGAACGATTAGATGTGGTCGGCTTTTTAAGAATTATGTAACGTTATGGAGAGGATGATAAGGTGAACGCAGACATTTGCACAAACACTATTTCATGTCTCATATGACGAATTGTTACTGTACCCACTGATCTATACATTTCACTAATAATTCATCCCATTATGCTTGACTAATAAGGAGAAACATTTTTCACTTCGTTCAACGATCAATCGGGCAAGGTCAACTTTGTTTTGATTTTTAGATTTAGCAAGTGTGTTGCATATAATATTCGTCCAACTATGACTGAAAATGATAGCGCTTGATTCTGTCCAAAGCCAACATAGCTCTCTAGCAATATTAATTCGATAATCAAAATCAATTTCATATTTGAAAGATAATTAATGAGAGTAATGGATCTATTGGTTATTTCTAAGTTAGTCCTCAAGAGATTGAGGTAGTTTCTACTCTTCTGGGTAATATTACCCCTATTTGGTGCCGATATATTTATTATCATCAGAGGAGCGGTATTTATGGCAAAGAGACGAAGACGTAAGAAAAAAGAAGACCCTGTAGCAGGTTTAATTATGCTGGTGATGGTTGGAGTATTTTTTGCAGCCTTCTCATCTACCAAATCGTTCGTAGCAGCTGGACTTGCTGCGGGACTGGTTTTCCCCGCTGGTTTGGGCATTATTCTCTTCAACGGAATGCTGAAAGCTGAGACTAAAACGATCTGGAATAGCTGAGGTCGACGGTCATAAATTTGAGCATTATCTTGGTCACGTGTTTCGTTTTCAGGGCTCGGAAAACTTCTCGTGGATACTATAGCAGCAGTCAGTGAGCCGATTGAGATAGTTTTTTTATGAATCACACGATTCTTTGTATTTAGAAATAGACATGTGAAATGTTCTTTGGGGAATGACTCAAGTCGGGAGCGAGCAAATCGTATACATCTTTGGGACGTTGAATTGCAACTTGGTCATTCGAGGGGAGGCTAGGGATCTAGCCAGTTGAAGCAAAGCTGTAATCTGACGAGCCTTACCTATTCCAATTCCCTTAACCATAGTTAACTCCTCATTTGCTTCCAACAGCTCTGTTGTTGTTTGGAACAGTTGAAACAATTCTTGAATCATGTAGCTGTTTTGTTTTTCTCTCAAGGACTCCGAGATAAGGTGTTTGATTTCTGCAGGTGGATAATTGTTCATAGGTGTTCCTCCATTGATTTTTAATGGATACAGAAAGGCCGTACACGTTTGGAGGTGTACGGCCTTTCGATGCATGTAGCTCCTCTCGCGAGGACTACCTATCATGCAAAGGTATAAGGGATATAATATAGAACTCTACTCCTTTATTTTACGACTGAATTATCATACAACTTGTTGGTTTACCCGCTTGGTTATTGGGTTTGTGTACGTTGCTTGATATGATGGGATGCATCATGGGAATGAAATAAAATCGATTTTATGTTGATAGAATAGAAAGTTATTCATTGGCATTGTCGTTTATGATGAGCTATACAAGCATTGCATAATCCTTCTCTACTCTCATTGTTTTAGGCGATAGAGGCTGCGTTAGATAATTTAATTGAATTTCCACATATCGCCAAAACGGGACTATAGGAGTATAATTATATTTCAAACAGATTGATATTGTTGAGGTGCTGTTGATTCGATGACCATCGGAACTTTACAAATAAGCCGCAGGAGATTGATTGCCTATGTCAAATGAACATGAACACTGGCTAGAGAAATCTAACCATACTCGACTAAAGCATCATATTCTTCAATTCTATTTAGAAAAACTGGTCTAGAATATTAGCGGATGCAAGCTTCCACAATAATCAAGAAGATATTTACTATATTGATGGTTTCGCGGGGCGAGGAGAATTTCTTGATGGTGACCTTGGCTCGCCACTAATTGCATTAGAAGAGATGGAGAAGGTTCAACGGAGCTTTAATGAACAATATCCTCTTAAGCCTCTTCGATTTCATATTATTAATATTGAGCACAATGAAGGGAACTTTATTAAGTTGGAAGAGCTCAGAAAGAAAAACTCCACTACAGTGAGTATTCAAAATCTCCAAGGGAATTTTCTGGTTGAAAGCAAAAATGTTTTGCTTAGAGAAGCTCTTAAGAATTGTGCTTGCTTTTGGTTTGTTGATCCATTTTATGGCGTGAAGGACTTTTCATTCGATCATGTAATCGATCTTCTCTTCTACCCTAAGGGAAGTAGACGATTTAGAAAAGAAGTACTTATTAACTTTATGACCTATAATATCGTGCGGTTTATTCGATAAGACGGATTGTCAAGCCAAGTGCGACAGTTCATCCATGAAGGCTTCGTAAGCTGATTTCCAGTTTAGACATTTACGGGGGCGATGGTTAATGAGGCGAACAGCAGCAGCTAGCTCCTCATCCGACACCATGGCGAAATCATGCCCTTTGGGGAAGAACTCCCGTAACAGACCATTGGCATTCTCGTTGGATCCACGTTGCCAAGAAGAGTAGGGATCTGCAAAGTACACCTTGATGTCATGATGGTTCTCTAGTGCCGTGTAGCAGGCAAATTCTTTGCCGCGGTCGGTTGTCGCTGTCTTGAAGCTTCCTTGTGGGTACTGGCTAGCGGCTACTCCAAAAGCGATCTCCATCGAATGAGCTGTGCGGTCCGGCATCTTTACAGCGAAGTAGAGCCGTGTTTTTCGTTCAATGAAAGTGGCTGTACAAGCCTTGCTCTGCCCTCTGCTGGACACGACCGTATCGAGCTCCCAATGACCAAACGTCGTACGTTTGCGGACTTCCTTGGGGCGCTGATGGATCGGTGTGCCGATGAGGAAGCGTCCTCGTGTTTCCGTGGGCTTGCGGCGCTTCCCTTTGTGACGCAGCACCTGCGACTTGGAGACCGTCAGCCTACCGTCATAAAGCCAGCGGTAGATCGTCTTAAAGCAGACAAAAGGCTGCCTTTCGTTTCGTCGCTTCTCTGCGATCTGCTCGGGCGACCAGGTTTGCTCCAGCCTCTCTGTTAGTTCTGTAGCTAACTCCGACGTGAGTTTGCCAGTAGGCACACACGAAGCTCTCTGTTGTTGATACGCTTCCTGTGCAGGTACAGCCTCATATCGCTGCGTTGATTGACCTCGTTGGATTTCACGGGCGATGGTAGAGTGATGACGGTTGAGTTGCTGACCAATGTCTCTCGTCGACCAGCCTAGCCGATGTAACGTCTCTAGTTGACCGCGTTCTATTATGCTAAGATGGGAGTAGCTCATGTTGGGTTCTCCTGTAAAAATGGTCTGTTGTGGTGACTTCCATTTTACACGAATCCATTCATGGGCTTCTTTGTATTTAGCTGTCGCACTTCATATTACAATCCGTCAACACAAAAACGGAAGAATACTTGATGGTCGAGAATGGAATGAGTTCCCTCAATAATGGAAAATTGAATTTATTTATAATTTGTAATTGGTAAGGAGCGACATATTGATGGCGGTAGCTCTATATAATCTTTTTATATCAGGTGATGAAACTGCTTGGGATTCAGATACGAAAACATATGATGTAGATCGTTGTTTACGTGAATATACCGATAAGGATGTTTTTGAAAAGTTCGGTAAGTTGGGCAAAGAAGAAATTAGTGAACTTAAGAAACTTCCATGTATTTTTGCATATGAAGACTATTGTCAAAAGGATGCTAGTATTGGTTACATTACAGATATTTTAGTGCGACAGGTTGGTGTTAAAATTACTTTTCAAAAGCTAGAAGTACTATCGCTAGCTAAATTACACGAATTGCAATTTGAGTTAGATATAAAGAACTGGGAGTTAAACCGAACTCATTGGGCCATAAAAAAGGTAAATCTTTATGATGAATTAAATAAGGTTGGAATTCGTTTTAATGGAATTAAAAGCAAGCCTGTTGACATAACGAAACATTACTTTGACGTCTCTTTTACATTTGCAGGTGAGTCGCGTGATGTAGTTGAACAAGTTGTTTATGAGGTTGGAAAGTTAATAGATCAAGACGGAATTTTCTACGATAATAACTATGTCGGTCAACTGGCAAGACCATCATTAGATACCCTTTTACAGGATATTTACAGAAATCGTTCAAAACTTATTGTAGTATTCTTGTGTGAAAAGTATCAAGAGAAAAAATGGTGTGGGCTTGAGTTTAGAGCAGTTCGCGAGATGATTATGGACAAATCGATTGACAAGATTATGTATGTACGGCTCGATGCAGGACATGTTGATGGTGTATTCAGTACCGATGGTTATATAGATGGGACTAAGTATTCCCCACAACAAATTGCTGGTTTTATAGATGAACGTCTTAACTTACTCGGATAATTTTTGGGACATAACATGGTGGTGATAGATCAGATGCAATGCTTGCAATATAGAACTTGTATGCTTTAGAAATTATCCAGTAAAATACGATGGAAAAAGGATATAGGTGGGCCGATTCTAATCAGGAGTGCTTAAAAGTATGGTAGAAAGAGGTGTTGATACTTGTATAAAATAACTAAAATAAATATTAGTGGTTTTAAGGATCCAAAAAGAAATGTTAATTTAAAATTTTCAGAAGAGGCAGTATCGGTAGTATTCGGAGAGAATGGATGCGGGAAGACAACATTGCTTAAAATTATACATGGTTTAGTTTCACAAAATAGTTCAGTCTTACTTAATGAAAATGTAAATGAAGTTGAATTGTATTATTCCCTTGATGGGATTACGGAAAAATGTGTTAAGGTATGGAGACATGAAGAGGACAATAAATCAGATCTTTCTCAATTGGAAATTATGATAGAACCATACAATTGGTCGGAGTTTGAAAATGCTGAGTTTAAAGATGTTTCATCTATATTATTTGGAACAAACAGGGGAATTAGTTCTTCTACAGTGACAATAAACCCAGATGTTATTTTAGACTTTTTGGAGCGAAGTAATTTTGCGAAGGAATTCAAAACAAGAAGTAGATTACATAATTTCGCTTTCGATCTAGCGGAATACCTAAGAAGAGATAGAAAAAGAAAAAGAGAATACGGATACATCGATAAAAATACTATTAATTTAAGAGAACAGCATCTTGCATTAGACAGTATAAATATGGAATCAATTGAGTCGATACTTATTGATAGGTATAGATTAGCAAAGCGAGTTACAAATGAGAGGGTACAAAAGGCTCTTTTTGATACGTTATCTATGGCTCTTAGTGTAGAAACAACAGAGATTGAAGGAATGGGGCTCTCAGAGGATCAGTCAAGTTTGATTGCATCTAATAAAGAAAGATTAATTGAGGCACTCTCCTCTTCGCCTGAAAACGCTCTTCGAGACCAATTGATACGGGTGTTAAAACAAGAAAAACGTTTTACTAAGTTAAATAATGCTTTGTTACCGAATTTATTATTGAAGATGACGCTAGAGTTGCAGAGTGAAAAATCAATACTGAATTCGATTGATGCTCTAGAAAAAGTGTTTAATGATCATTTGCAAAATGAAAAGAGACTTGTTGTTAGTCAAGAAGGGGTATATATCTATATTGGAGAAAAGGTTCATTCATTGAATGAACTTTCAAGTGGAGAAAAACATCTTTTGTCTTTATTAACTTTATTTATAATTGAAGGTAGTAAAAGAAGTTTCTTATTAATTGATGAACCTGAAATATCTTTAAATATCAAATGGCAAAGGAAATTACTCCATTTATTGAATGAACTTGCCCCCTTTTCACAAATTATTGTTGCATCTCATAGCCCATCACTAGCAATTAAAAATACTAACTACTTAGTTGAAATGTCATAGGAGTTTTTCAATGAAATATAATATTGATGAAGTCTTAGTTGGTGCAATCATGACTAAAGTTCCAATCGTACTGGTTGAAGGGTACGATGATATTCAATTTTATGAGAAATTGTGTATTGACTCTAAAAAACAAGTGGATGTTTTTGCCATTGAGACATTTGAGAATTATGGAGAAGGATGTAACTCTGTAATTAAGGCTGTTGAAGATCTACAAGATCAGATTAATAAAAATTCTCAAATCTTAAACTATTTCCTTGGTATTGTTGATAGAGATGCCAGATTTTATAGAAATGAATTACCAAATAACCTGAAAGGTCTTTTTATATTAAAATATTATTCGTTTGAGAGTCACCTTGTAACTGATGTTAATATACAGAAAATTCTTCCATTGGTTACATCTATTAATGTTAGTGCAATAGATGTTAGCATTTTATCATTCTTAAAAACAAATTATACGCAAGTAGTAAGTCAACTATATTACATTTGCCTCGAAGCATTAAAAAACGCATGTGTAACAAATTATGATGCTGTACTGGGCTATTCAGAAAAAGAAGGTAAAATAGCTGATAGGAATTCTAGAAACTATCTTTATAGTAAGGTTCTTGAGAAAAAAAGTGACCTAGATAGTTTTGCTGAGATAAAAGGGATTAATAAGAATGACTTGCTTCTGATTGCTAAAGGAAAGTGGCTAATCCATGCATATGCAAATTGTGTTTTGGAAAATCTTAAAGGATTAAAAGATTTTTGCTTTAGAAGTTCAACTCGAAAATGTCAGTATTGTAGGACTGGACAAAAGGAAAAATGTTTATGGAAATTAAAGGAAAATTATAATTTTAGTCAAATTGCAAACTTATTAACAAACTTTTATGATGAAAAAGAGGTAGCTTATATAAAAGAGAGATTGAATAAATTGGGTGAAACAGAAGAGAGAGAAGCACAAAGAAATGCTTCTTAAGCAGGTTTTAAAATAGGTTTCTTGGTTACATTTTGGTCATATGTTTCATTTCTGAGCGCAGTATCTTATTAAATGCAAAAAAATAAGAAAGCCTTGACTCACAAAGGCTTTCTCCCCTCATTAACCGTAACGTTTAAAACCTCACCTTTCGACTGGCAGCAATGAGGTCACATTTTGCTAAAATATTTGCTAACATGGATCCGTATACAACTTCCAGAACGCAGAGAGCAAGTAACATAAAAGAGTGCCTTCAACCCGGATGGTTAAAGGATTTTCAATCGAACTTTTTATGGCATAGAAGAGGGGCTAAAAAGGCTGTTTTAAGACTTTAAATCACTCTAGGCCATTTCTGATGTTGAGATAATGACAATTGTCAAAGAAACCTTTCCCACATAGGACTTGAAGGTATTTAATGCTGATGTAAAATTGATGTAAAACATCAACTGGAGCCTTCGGAATGCAGCCAAACAGGTCAGAAGTCAATTGGCTAAAAGCCCGTCAAATCAAGGTTTCTGTGGATTGCAACAGACCAAATCCTACCCCAATCTGATCCCGCATACGGTGCATGTGCGTGGTGTTAGAGGCCGGACGGGTTTATTGGTAGAAGAGAGAAGGAGTTGGGTGCTAAAGTCTTCCTTGGAGTAAATTTGCTGCTTCAACTACTTTTCTCAATGCGTCTAAGCACGTAGGATGCTAAAGTGAATAGATCAATTGCATCCTCCTCCGGCAAGCTCCATTCGACTCTTGCGGAGTGGGCGGTGGGGTTCCTAAACGTTCCAAATAAACCCTTGGCTAGATTCACAAATCCCTTTTGCTCGCTCTTTTCTGACTCAGTTAGGAAGGAGTTGATTTTCAAAATAGGGGAACTTCCTGAAAAGGCTTCATCCAAAAGCGCCGCGCCGTCGCTCGTTAAACCAGTTTTTTCTCTGATCATAGAAGCAATACTCTTGGTGGCCTCCAGAACTGCATGAAAGTAATTGTTCTGGAGAAGCTCGGCTCGACAAAACTTTAAAAGATGACTATGCAGGTTCCTGCTGGCGATAGTTTCTTTTAGCTTTGAGGCGCGAATTTCGGCCTCTGAAAGCGTACTGGCTGATGCTACACTATGAAACTTCCCATCTTCTTGAAATTCAAGTCCATGAAATAGAAGTACTGTGTTAATTCGCTCGAGAAGGTTTCGATAAAAGTCCGAATTGCCGACGAACCTAGATGGGGCAAGGGATTTTGATATGAAAGCCAACACGCAGTTGCCAGCTTGAGTTTCATTTTGCCTGTTAACCAAGGCATTATAAAGACGCTTCCATTTAGTGAAGGTAGGATCGGTGTCCACGATATTTGCTGCTCTTAAAAAATACTCAATTTGTGAACCCGTCAGTCCATCATTGGTGTCGGCAATTATCTTGCAGAGTGTCTCAAGCTGCCCCTCGTTGAACATTTGCCTCTTTATATCTGCCACAAGACTCGCGCCTCCATCAGTCAAATAAAATACCCCCGTGAGTGCTTCCCAACAGGGGCTGCCATTGCCTTGTAATATCATATCCCCTTACCTTTGCGCTGACTAAGTTTAGTTGTTATGTATACAACATATCCCACTCGTCGCCCAGAACCCACCGGAGTGCAGAGAGCTTGCCGTTAATCATTCCCCATTCAAAATCATCCCACGGTCCTAGATCATCTAAACCTAAACGCTCCTCCACTCTTGCGGCAGATCTAAGTGCTCCTTCCCATATATCACGTTGTATTGGGCGAGTCTCATGATCCTTGATAGGGAAGCTCTCTTTCTCAACGATTTTTACGGTGCCTGTTTCTATTTTTTCTTTACGTACTTGATGGGATTGTACCAAACTTTGGTGGTAAACTCATCAATAGCTTCATAATAATTTCAGTCAATCGTCTCGGTTCTCCAACCCAATTATGCTCGATCATTAAGTCTTCGAATTGCTCAGGCTGAATCAATTGGAGCGCCTCACTCAGATTAATAAAATAAAGCGAGCGATTAGCGGAAAAACATGCCCCAATATCGGGGTGTGGTAACTTCTTGTTTGCATTTGGATGGCTGAAGTCATGTGTGTTATGCGAGATAAAAGCAAACTGATTACCAGCCATACCTATTTGGACAAAATGGGTCTTTTTTCCTGATTCTGTGCAAATAAAATAAGAGCTTACCCCGAAAGATGAACTCGCCTGGGTATGCTCTTACTGGTTCAGAATTATTCCGAATTTACAAGTATAGAGTAAACTATCGTTCTTCTTAACGAATATCAAGAGAGTCTTCTAAAGTTTTCTTTAATTCGACCCCATATCTCGATAAACCAATCAATTACTGGGATCTCCCTCGGCTCAGAGAGAACAATCGAATTGTAGACTGTATAGTTGAATAGGCCGATAAAGAAGATCATCGTCATAAAACTAAACCTGTCATCGAAAATACTTTCATGACCCGTTACCAAACTGTTCGATGCTAGGAACCCCTTCATTGCTCCAATAGCCGTAACTAGACCGGAACCATACAGAAATACGAGATTTACCGTTCTGAACCAAGGGGCGAAGTTTCTTGATTTAACGACATAACGATAAATAACATGCAGACATATGGTGCCTGAAAACGAAAGGATCGAAGCAATCATAGTGCCATATGCAAAGAATCGCACTACATGCGCTGTTTCGTCCAAGTTGAAAAATTCTACGATCCTTAAACCAAAGTAAAAGCTGAAAAGATAAAGCGCAAAGAAAGTCAGTACAAAATAAATCGCCTTCCCTGCGAACTTGCCAAAGCGGTCTGCCATGTTCTCTCTCCCCCAAGATTTGTCATACTATAATACGACATATTAAGCCAGTAGTTTCCAAAGGGGAGAAAGTTGCAAAGAAATATGTATCTCAGCAATTAACGATAGGGGTTGTGGAACCATGTCAACTCTTTGGCTGAACTCCCAGCGGCAGTAAACACAATGCCATACTCACGAAGATGTTCAATTACCTGAGATATTTCAATCCTGATCTCGGCCTAATTTGATAGATCTGGGAACTGCTGCGATAAGATTATGAATCGGGGCTGTACTCGCTGTATTAACAGCGGCAGAGTTTGAAGCCCTTGGCCAATTTCCCGAATTGGTTTACCTAATTCTTTCAGCTTCTTCGCTGATTAAAATGATTACAGCCGGAAATACTGGAAATTAAAAGACCAGTAGAAATTCTTGCTTGCTGGTTTACTGCCATCTACTCTATTTCTCTCTCTTCATAATAACCTTTAATTTACTTTTTTTCGCTTGTCATACGTCCCCGTGTATCCGTATTGGTGTTTTCCGACATGGACGAGAAACTCAGCGTCATACTTCGGACGACCCTAGTTTCATTGGCAGAAACATCTGGTCGTCATTTAACGGGACCAAACTGCTGAGAACAAATGGCTTGATGGAGATATCACAAAAGAAGGATACCACGAGATGCTTGGTCGCATTAGTGGTGAGTTGTCCGAAGCCAGACAAAAACTAGCGAACTTACTTAAAGAACAAGACAACAGCAACCGACTTTACCTGATATTTCCGAGCTAACGTCTTTTGACGAGCTAAATCGTGAACTTCTTCTAATGCTGGTAAAGCGTATCGATGTAAAGGGGAACGGGGAAGTTAAGATTGTTTACAACTTCAAGGTCTAACATAACAGTTTTTAGGGAAGGCGATGCCTGAGATGCCACACATTCAGCCGCCTTCCATATTTTTATATGTTGACTCTGCATACTCATCCCATGTGGAGTCCGTGGCGCTGTTAGTACAAAGGACAAGTAAAACAGAGATCTATTGGAGGAAATAGGAAAGAGGGGGTACCCTCTTTTTTTGAATCTATTGGTTGACTATGATTCTCTCGGGGTTATAATATACTTTGCTTTAACATGCCGTAAGTGAATTTTACCGCTTCGGGATAAGGAATTGCCCTAGTTTTCATAGAGAGGTTTTTGATATGACAGATAATTTTTGGCGTGATTTACCACGGCCTTTTTTTATACTGGCGCCCATGGAAGATGTGACGGATGTTGTTTTTCGCCATGTCGTTAGTGAAGCTGCCAGACCGGATGTGTTTTTTACAGAGTTTGCGAATACAGAGAGTTACTGTCACCCGGAGGGGAACCACAGTGTGCGCGGGCGCTTGACTTTTACAGAGGATGAACAGCCCATTGTAGCCCATATCTGGGGAGATAAGCCGGAATACTTTCGTCAGATGAGCATCGGTATGGCGAAAGAAGGATTCAGAGGCATCGATATTAATATGGGTTGTCCCGTAGCGAATGTGGCAGAGAACGGGAAGGGAAGCGGCCTGATCTGCCGTCCAGAAACCGCAGCGGATATCATCCAGGCCGCAAAAGCCGGGGGATTGCCCGTCAGTGTAAAAACAAGGCTCGGTTTTAGTGCCTTAGACGAATGGCGGGGCTGGTTAAGCCATATTTTGCGACAAGACATCGTCAATCTGTCCATTCATCTGCGGACAAGAGAGGAAATGAGCAAAGTAGATGCTCATTGGGAACTGATTCCGGAGATTAAGAAACTTCGTGATGAGGTGGCCCCAAATACACTTCTGACCATTAACGGGGATATCCCTGACCGTCAGACCGGCTTGCAGCTCGTTGAGCAATACGGTGTGGATGGTATTATGATTGGGCGCGGTATTTTTCATAATCCATTTGCTTTTGAGAAGGAGCCGAAGGATCACAGCAGTGAGGAATTGCTTGATTTGCTAAGGCTGCATCTAGATCTCCATGATCAATATTCAGAACTGGAACCACGTTCGTTCAGACCGCTTTCCCGATTCTTTAAAATATATGTCCGTGGATTTCGAGGGGCAAGCGAATTAAGAAATAGCTTAATGAACACGAAATCAACAACTGAAGTGCGTGCGCTGCTCAATGAATATGCAAATAAGGAGCATGATGGGGCGGAGGAAGAAGGAAATTAAGTGGCCAAGTCAGGAGAGGCACCGGACGATTGCGGTAAAGAGTGGTTAGTTCGATAGGGAGAATTCGGCGTAGAAAGTAGAAAAAAACTTGAAGATGTTGAGGATCGGATGAATGGAGACGGGGCAACCCAGAGACAACAATCCTTTCCTCTGTTTTTATATGGAGGGGATTACATGTCCTGGAGCAAAATGAAGCAGCAACTGGAGAGCTTTCTCTGTCCTGCGTTAGAAGGAAGGGTAGAATACCGCGCACCAGGCTACCGTTATTTACCGGATAAAACAGGTATTTGTTACATCTCTGTAGATAAAAAGAACGTACTCAATATGATGGATAAAACCAGCTTCATCAGATGGTATCAGACGGAGCTGGAAATCAAGAATGATCCACATATTCAAATTCCTATCAGCAATGACGATATTGAAGCGGTTAGAAAAGCTGCCAAGGGGACCGTGCCGGAAGATCGTCTACAAGTAATGGCCAGAAGCAGAATAAGTTCAGAATATGCAAAAGAGCTTATGTCAGCACAGGCTTCATTAAGTAAATCAAATTTTATCGTTGTGGCTACTAAGTTTTTATCTACTTCTATAGAGGAAAGCTTAGAGAGCAATGATATCTTATTGAATATCCTAGCCTTGGTGGACAGAAGGATTGGAAAAAAGCGGATCTTGACCATGTCCGAGAAGATGAAGTTAAAGCATCCGAGTGTGCAGTATTTCTATGAACTAAGGCGTAACACATTGTGAAGATAAGTTTTGTTCACACTGTCTTCTCCACACATGTGGAGTCGGTCAGATTGAGGGTTCGAACATGAGATGTGACAGATTCGATTGTCTCCGGCTTTCGCGGTGCATTTCGCACAATGACGGCCGGTTGGGGGAACAGGATGCAGTACCGAGAGGGGAAGCTGCTAGAGATAAACGATGCGAGCAATTGAAAGGCGATCCCGAGAATGTCGCAAAATGAAGGGGTGTCCCATAAGTCATGAAAATGACGATGGGACACCCTTTTTTACAGGCTATTTATTGACTTTTTCACCTGGGGAACTAAAGCAAATGTCCGCCAGACACTTCAATGTCCTGGGCTGTAACCCAGCCGAAATCATCAGACAATAAGTTCACAATGACCTTCGAAATATCTTCGGGTTGGCCGATTCTGCCAAATACAGATTGCTCAGCCAGCGGCTGAATGAATTCAGGATGTTTGTCGAATACTCCATCGCCAAAATTGCTGTGCGTAGGACCGGGCGAAACTGCGTTGACCCGAATTTGGCGAGGTCCAAGTTCTTTGGCGATGTAGCGAGTCCAATTTGAGAATGCTGCTTTTAACGAGCCGTAGATGGAGTAGCCTGGGAATGACTGGTTTTTGGATGAGCTCGTAGTATTTACAATAGCTCCAGCATCCTCCATGAATTCGACAAGTTGCTTTGTTAAAAAAACCGATCCTTTGAAGTTCGTATTAAGAATCTTGTCGAAGTATTCTTCGCTCATATCAGCGAGCATCATTGGCCCACCGACACCGCCATTATTGACTAAGTAATCAAAAGTCGTTCTGTTCCAGATGTCTTGGAGGCTCTTTTTCACTTCAAGAGCAAAACCTTCGAATGTTGATATTTGAGTCAGATCCAGCTTCAGTGCGAGTGCCCGAACGCCTTCATTCTGCTCAATTTCCTTAACGACAGCTTCTGCCCGGTCCTTATAGGAATTGTAGGTGAGAATGACGCTAATTCCACGTTTGCCAAGCTCGAGCGCCGTCGCTTTTCCGATGCCATTACTTCCACCTGTTACAATCGCAATTTTCATATGATCTTCCTCCTAATTTTGTGTTCGTTTATGTTCGATCTGGTTTCAATTTTAGTCGCATCTGTTGAAATAACATAGATCTAATAATGCCATCTTATTGCCTAAAACCACCACGTTACCTTTCGTGCAACCCCAATTATCCTTTATATATGTCCTATGGTGAGTCTAAAAATGCCGAAGCATTTCAAAGCTGTGTTGAGTGACAATGAAGTCGTGTGATAAAATAAGGGCATGAATAACGTCCTTGATGAAATTATTGATCTCATGAGCGGCGCAAGTACTCGACAAATGGAAACCGGAGTACCGGGGCTAAGTATGATTAAGGGAGACATCCCCGCTCATCAACTCGCATCGCTCTACGAGCCGATGATTGGTTTTACGGTTCAAGGAACAAAGGTTCTTTCCATCGGGGAGCGCAGCACTGACCTGAAAGGGCCATCATATTACGTGTTGCCGGTGCATGTTCCTGCAAAAGCGAGTGTACATCCAGACCGCGAGGGCCGTCCTTACATGTCCCTTGGTCTTATGTTGAACCAGAATGTTCTTCAGAGTTTATTGAGAGATCTTCCTGAAAATCAATTACCGACTGCTTCAGAGCATTTCGCAGCTTGTGAAATGGACATTGAATTTATGGAGGCATGGCTGCGCTTATTGCGTTTATCCAAAACATCAAGAGACATTCCTGGTCTTGCACCAGCTTATGAGCGCGAAATCCTATATCGCGTTCTAATGGGACCACAAGGATGGTATCTGAGGCAATTTGGTCTACGGGAAAGTAATCTATCTAAGATTCCCCAGTGTATAAAATGGTTTCGCAATAATTTTATGAAGCCAATAGACATTGGCGAGATGGCATCAAAATCTGGCATGGCTATAAATACCTTTCACCGTCAGTTTAAAAGGGCAACGGGTTTAAGTCCTATTCAATTTCAAAAGCAATTAAGACTTTTGGAGGCTAGAAGCCTCATTGCATTTGAGGGCTATCCAGTAGCCAGTGCCGCATATCAAGTTGGCTATCAAAGTCCCTCGCAGTTTAATCGAGAATACTCTCGTTTCTTCGGTTCATCTCCAGCTCGGGACACTGAGAATCTAAGACGTATCGAAAGCACAAGGGATTAAAATACCGGGCTTCTTTTTTGTGTACTCCACACATGTGGAGTGCTGTTCGCTGCTGGTAAGAAACGTTTGAATACAAGGCGCATCGGCGATCAGCCCTTCCTTAAATATGGAAGGGCTTTTATCCCGTTCATCCCGTTCAACAAGTGGATGACGCTCGAAGAGGGTCTACGTCAATTCGTAAACGAAGTTCAGGCTTAATGGAGCGTTGTGAAACAGAGGTTGATCCCGAAGGTCTTATGCGACCGGAGGGATTGCGTCTTTTTTATGCGGGGCAAGGAAAGTTTGGAGAATGTTTGGGGAATAGTACTTCATTATGAACCGTAATGGAGCGTAGAGGAATGAAAGTATTATCCATGATTCAACCGTGGGCGGCTCTGCTTGTCCAAGGCGAGACACTCTATGAAACAAGATCCTGGAAGACCCGGTATCGCGGACCGTTGGCCATTCATACAAGCCGGAAAGTCGACAAGCAGGCCTGCAAATATGAACCCATCCGTTCTTTGCTCGCCAAGAATGGCTATACGGAACAAAACCTCCCTACGGGGGTTATCCTTGCAACCTGCGCGCTTACGAATTGTTATCAAGTCATCGACGCTGATGATACGTCAGCCATTCTGGATTCCGGGGAGGTCGTGACGGGGGATGACTTCCTGTTGGGCGATTACAGTCCAGGTTATTTTGCGTGGGAAATAGCGGGTTTTCGTCTGCTGAAGCCCTGTATTCCCGTGAAGGGAAAGCTGGGACTATGGGAATATCCGATAGGCGAAGAGTTGATGGTAGGATCGACGGAAATAATCCATTAATGGAGGTTCTGACTTGACCAATCACTTATTTTCTCCTTATGAAATTAAAGGGCTGCAATTGAAAAGCCGGGTCGTCATGGCGCCCATGTGCCAATATTCCGTAACCGCCAGGGATGGCAAACCCAACGAATGGCATTACGTTCACTACCTTAGCCGCGCAATTGGCGGTGCAGCGTTGATCATCATGGAAATGACGGATGTTGAGCCGGATGGCCGAATAACCGACTTTGATTTAGGGATTTGGTCCGATGACCATATTCCGGCATTTGCCCGAATTATTGATGGGGTTCATGCTCACGGGGCCAAGATCGGGATTCAGATTGCTCATGCCGGCCGAAAAGCGGAAGATGCTGAAGAGCCAGTGGCCCCTTCCGCTATCCCATATCCGGGATCCCGCTATAAGATGCCCCGCGCACTTACAGTCGATGAGATCAATCAGATGGTACAGCTCTATGCGGATGCAGCCCGCCGGGCTGTACAGGCAGGCGTAGATATGATTGAGCTTCACGGGGCGCACGGATATTTAATTCAGCAGTTTCAATCCCCTTTTACCAACAAACGCGAAGATGCGTATGGACAAGACCTGACCAAATTTGGGGTGGAGGTCATACAGGCGGTCAAAAAGGAAATGCCTGCAGATATGCCGTTATTTTTCCGAATCACTGCCGTAGAGTACGCGGATGGGGGTTATGGCATGGAACATGCCATTAAGCTATCTAAAGCTTACCATGCAGCAGGTGCAGATGTCTTTCATGTAAGTTCTGGCGGGGAAGGACCCGTAGGGGAAAGAAAGCCCGGCAACTACCCTGGCTATCAAGTTCCTTTTGCGCGCAAAATTCGGGAGGCTCTTGGGGTGCCCGTCGTCGCTGTAGGCATGCTTGAGGACCCGGCACTTGCCCAATCCGTCGTCTGCAGCGAAGAAGCGGATTTAGTGGCGATCGCCCGTGGCATGCTTCGAGATCCTTACTGGACTATCCATGCTGCTCAATCGCTTAGAAGTGAATATGCCCCCATTCCAAAGCAATATGAGCGGGCTTATCATTAAGGGGAAAATAGGGAGGCAATCCGAATGTCATTAAAAGAGAAGCGGGTCATCGTTGTAGGAGGCACATCAGGCATTGGATTATCGACTGCCAAGGCATTTCTGGATGAAGGGGCAAAGGTAGTGATCGCAAGCCGTTCCGCTGCCAAGCTCTCGGAAGCCAAACAAACGCTTGGCGGGAATGTGGAAGCTTACGAGCTGGATTTTCGGAGTGAAGAGAAAGCCGCGGAATTTTTCGAAAAGGTTGGCAAGTTTGATCACTTGGTCATCACCGCTGGCGAAGGCGCGATGGGTGAGTTCCGCGAATTGCCGGTTGAACAGGCGCAAACGGCCTTCGACAGCAAGTTCTGGGGGCAGTACATCACCGTTAAAGCGGCTATCCCCTATTTGAACCAAGAAGGTTCCATCTCCTTGACTTCCGGCGTTTACGGCAAACGGCCTCCGAAGGGGGCATCCACGCTGGCTGCGATCAACTCGGCGTTGGAGGGGTTGATGCGGGGATTGACGGTGGATCTTGCCCCGATTCGGGTCAATGTGGTTTCTCCCGGAATCGTAGATACGCCTGTCTACGCAGGCATGCCGGAGGAAGACCGGAAATCCATGTTCAACGCCATTGCGCGCCAATTGCCTGTCGGACGGATCGCGCAGCCGGAAGATATTGCCGAAGCTTATGTTTACCTTGCGAAAAACGGATTCACCACTGGCTCCGTTATCCTGATTGAGGGCGGGGCGCTCCTGTCCTAAACTCAGTACGTAAAACCTAGTAAAGATGCACGGAGAAGGTCATGAATATCTACGCGAGTAGAGTTCATGGCCTATTTTTCAGACAAGCTTTAACGAAAGGGGCGTAGGATTGATTTTTAGGATAATTCATTCGATTAGAGGATAGGAGAATAAAGCGGTGGACGATGCCATTATTCTCAAGTGATTAAAAAAAACGGATTCCCGACTCCTGTCGCACAAGGTGATGAAATCCTGCGAATGAGGGAGTGAACGTGAGATAAACCCTTAAAACCGAGGGACGGGCAGTTTTAGGCACGGATATTGACTTTACTTTAGGTAGTAACTATAATGGTTACAACGGTGGTGATGCACTTGAAACAAATAAGCACTCGCTTTTCTATTGCTGTTCACATCCTTTCCCTGATTGCGGTCAGTCCAAACGAATGTACGGGGGACTTCATTGCGGGCAGCGTAAATACAAACCCCGTTATAATCCGGAGAATTATGGGGATGTTAAAAAAAATGGGGTTAGTGGAAGTACGGCCTGGGGTTGGAGGTGCTTCTCTACTCAAGGCACCTGAGGAAATTACGCTTCTCGATGTTTATCGGGCTGTAAATGTGATTGAAGACAACCAATTATTCCGTTTTCACGCAGATCCGAATGAGCGATGTCCAGTCGGGGCGAACATTGAGTCGGTTCTCCAATCCGAGTTGAATGAGGCTCAATCCGCTATGGAACACAGGTTGGCGCAAACGACTTTGAGCCAACTCACACCAAGGTTCAAATAAATGAGAGCTCCTTATAAGAGAGCTTTTATTTTATAGACTTGTTGTAACTAATGCTGTTATAACAATGGGTATTACAACAAAATATAAGTGGAGGAATAGAAGATGAAAATGTTGGTCACAGGTGCGACAGGGAAATTGGGAACTATAGTTGTAGAGACGCTATTGAAATCTGTACCGGCGAGTGATTTGGCTGTCAGTGTCCGCGATCCAGAGAAAGCAGAAGGATTGCGAGTTCGTGGAGTAGAAGTTCGTCAAGGAGATTTTGACCGTCCAGAAACATTGGATGCTGCTTTTGCAGGTATCGATCGTCTATTGATTATTTCTGCGGATGGAGACAATGAAACAAGAATTCGGCAGCACACAAATGCTGTTGCTGCTGCAGAGCGTGCTGGAGTTAAATTCATTGCATATACAAGTGCAACGAATGCAAACGAAAGCAAGTTATTCCTTGCTGAAGTACACCGTGTCACAGAACAAGCCATCGTCAAAACGGGCATTCCTTACTCCTTCTTACGCAACAACTGGTACTTGGAGAATGAAATTTCAAGCATTCAAGGCGTGATGGCAGGAGCTCCTTGGGTGACCTCCGCTGGATCTGGCAAAGTGGGTTGGGCACTGCGGCAAGATTACGCGGCGGCGGTTGCAGCCGTATTGGCGGGGAACGGACACGACAATACCATTTATGAACTTTCGGGTAAGCTGATGACTCAAGAGGAACTGGCTTCTGCTCTTGGCACGGTATTAGGCAAGGAAGTGCCTGTCCAACAGGTCGATGACGCCGCTTATGCTGAGATCATGAAAGGCGCAGGTGTCCCCGACTTCGTTATCCCTATTCTCGTAAGTATCCAGCAAGCCATTCGAGAAGGCGCACTGGAGATCGAAAGCAATGATTTCGAAAAGCTGCTCGGTCGTCCAGCTACGCCAATTAGCGAGGCCCTGACTCAACTAGTTAACGAAATCTCTTAAACAAAATAATTGAACTTAATCGAAAACCGACCTTTCGTAATGTGAGGCCGGTTTTCGATTTATAGGTTCAAATCTTGACGGCCAGCGCGGGCGACGGACAAGCTGTCCTGACCTGGAATGCCGCGCAGGGAGCTGTGGCTTACAGTGTCTATCAAGGGACGGAAGCGGTCAGCGTGGACTGCGAGGTAGACAGCCTGACGATCGCGCCGAGCGTGGCGGACACGGTATATGGAATCGCTGCAGTCAGCTGTATGACAGCGTGGGCTTGCTGATCAACGGTCCCCAGTGAAAAAATGATCGTTGGCAGACTCTATTTACCGGGCACAAGCTCCGAATTTTGCATGATTAGTGTAAATCTGAATACTCTGGATATTTGCAAAGTGACGCTAGGAGCAAGGCATTATCCTGGCGTCTTTATTTTTCGCTTTATTTGATAGGAAGGATACAGATTCTCAAAGTCATGACAGTTAAAGTCGAGTCGAAAATCGGGGTAATCATCGATTTGTAGCAAGAGTTTATTTATACGAATTAAAGGTGCTCTCGCAGAAGAAGCCCGAAGGCTTTTAATGAATGAGCTGAAGCTGATTATCCTCCATTCTCCAATTAGAAAGCTGACCCTTGGCAATTTCCGCTTGGAAGATGTTGGTTTTTGGATCGTATATGACTAAACTGGCATTCATGATCTCATTAAGATTTGCGCTTGCCAGCAAATCGTTCACCGTTTTGTAGAGTGTTGTTTCCGCTGCTGTGCCTACGGTAGCGACGACTTCTTTGATCCCGTCTTGGTCCACATCAGCCTCGACGGTATTTGCTTCGATATGCAACAGGGTTGGCGGGGAAGTGGTGAGCGATACATACTCTGATATCGGGGCATTGGCTCCAACTGTACCGGTCACTTTAATATAGGATTGACCCAAAGCTTCAACAGTATTTATGGAGTAGTCAATGGCCCCTTCGTACCCAATCTGTCCAATTTCATAGCTTCCCTCTTTGGTTTGGAGAACTGCATACACTGACTTTCCATCGTCATTTTTTTCATAAACCACAACCGTGGAATCATCGAACGCTTTACTTGTCAATTGCAGGGGTTTTTCTAAATCGTCGATTTTGGTTAGCGGCGCGGCAACCGTAGACGGTGTATATTTCACCTGAATCTGCTTGGCGTCAGGTGTCGCAGCTGTGGCCGCAGGCTTTGCCATCGAACGGGCATTATTCATTGCTGAAGGGGGAGAATCTTTCTCTGAAGCCGGGGTGCTGCATCCTGCCAGAACACCTAGGACAATTGATGCTGCTACTGCTTTCTTCATAAAAACCAACCACTCCCTCATGAACTTTGCTTTTTATTTCAAACGACGATTTCTTACTCCATGCTTCACTTTTATAGACGTATCCTTTGAGTATTTGTTAGTTGAAAAACCATTTTTTCAAAATACCATGTCCAGATTGATTCATGCTTCCTCCTCTAAATATGTAAAAATCCTGTATGGACCGATAGCGAATGAATAAATGAATATTTACAAGCATTGCCTGGTCCCCAAAAGAGGGGTGTTGAACCCCTCTTTTTTGTCGTGGACTAAAAATAGAATTCAGGATAAAACGGACAATTGAGATATAATAGGGCGTGTATGGAATCATAAGCGCTTATCGGGAGCCATTCGGCAGGCTGCCTCTAATCCATTCATCGTTCAAATCGGTTTGAATCTTCTTTTTCGCAACAGGAAGGAACGCATCTCCATGAAGAAACAATTGTTCGTGCTGATCGGCATGGTCCTGATCTTTGCCGCCGCCACCTCTGCGCTCATCTACAACTGGCTCCATCCCGTAGAGGATTACCCTGAGGCGCGAGGGGGGATTCTGGACGCCAGGGATTGGGATTTTGCGCAGCAAGGAATCATTCCTCTTCGGGGCGAATGGGAGTTTTATAAGGATGAACTGCTGACTCCCGGTGATTTTGCCGTCCATGGAGAGGAGCTGCAAAGCAAGCGGAGCCTGTTGAGCGTCCCCGGCAACTGGAAGGGAAGCGTCTCGGCCGACGGCTTCGGCGCGGGAACGTACCGGCTGCTGGTGGAGGTGGGCGATGCCGATTTTTACAGCCTGAGGGCCAAGAAAATCCGCATGTCCAGCCGCATCTATATGGCAGGCGACGATCTTGGAGGCAGCGGACGGCCGGACATCGCTCCGGGAGACTTTGTTCCCAGCAACCTGCCGTTCTTCGGGACGGTCAAGGCCGAGAGCCGCAACATCGAAATCATCGTGCAGGTGGCAAGCTACCGCTATCTGCAAGGCGGACTCGTGCAGCCGCCGGAGTTCGGGCTGAGCGGTGAGGTGCTGAACCGGCGAGACAATTCCCGGATGGCCGACATGATTCTCGTCGCCACCCTGCTCGTCTTCGGCATTTATTTCGCAGGCATGTTCAGGCAGTGGGGCCGGGAGCCGTACCTGATCTTCTTCAGCCTGTTCTGTCTGTCGCTGGGCCTGTTTTTCAGCATCGACAACGAGATTGTGCTGGCTTCGCTGCTGCCGTCGATCTCTTTTCTGCCGTTGCAAAAGCTGCTCTTCATCCTGCCGGCGATGTCGATTTTATTTTTCATCTATTACGTCCGGCTTTATCTGGAGGACAAGCCCGGCAAGCGGATGAAGGCGTTCCTGTGGGTCAGTTATCTGTTTCTGGCCGTCCTGCTGGCGATTCCGAATGAGTTTCTGGTTCCGATCATGTGGCCGGGCATTGCGATGCAGCTTCTGGCTTTCGGCTTTATTTTCACGTCGATATTCCGCAATCGGCATCATGGGGTGAGGATCTACTCTATTCTGCTCGGAGCGTTCTTTCTCATTATCAGCTGGGTGTTCGCCCAGACGCGCTATCAGCTGGCTCTGGACAGTCCGTACTATATGATCGTCACGCTGCTGCTCGTTGTATTGTCGCAGTCTTTTCTCATGACGGACCGGATGCGTGAGGCCTATCTGCAGAGCGAACGGCTCGCTCAGCAGCTGCTTGTCTACGATCGGCAGAAGGATGAGTTCCTGGCCAAAACGTCGCATGAGCTCCGGACGCCTCTGCACGGCATCGTCAATCTGTCGCAATCGCTGCTCGACAACACCGACGCCCCGCTCGACTTCAAGCACCGCGACAACATCCGGCTGCTGAATCTGATCGGACGGCGGCTGGCCGGACTGGTCAACGATATTCTCGACATGAACCGGATCCGATACGGGGAGCTGCGGGTGCAGCTCAGGCCCGTCGATCTGTACATCTCGACCGGCTTCGTCATGGAGACGCTGTCGATTGCTCCGGTCCATCCCGATATTCAGCTCGTCAACGGATTGCCGCCGGGGCTGCCCCTGGTTCTGGCGGACGAGAACCGGCTCCGGCAAATCCTGCACAATTTGCTGGAAAACGGGCTCAACTATACGGATCACGGAACGGTATCCATATCGGCCGAGCGGCAAGGGAAGATGCTCGCCGTCACGGTCAGCGATACCGGCAGAGGCATTCCGCCGGAGATGCTGGACCGGCTGTTCCAGCCCTTTTTCCAGTACGACGAGGAAGGCGCCCGCTCGCGCAACGGCATCGGGCTTGGACTCGGCATCGCCAGGCAGCTTGTCGAGCTGCAAGGCGGCGTCATGTCTCTGGAATCCGAAGTCGGCCGCGGCTCGCGGTTCATGTTCACGCTGCCTGTTGCCGGGAGCGCGGAACTGGAGGCGGCGGCTTCTGCGGAATATGCTGCTGCGGGAGACGCCGATACACAGCTTGCCGGCACTCAATATGCAGGTGTGGAATATGGCGGCGTCGACAATATGGACGACCATCATCATTCCATCCATGACTCCGGCCCCCGGAAGGAAGGCGACGGGGAGGAGACGTTCCACATTCTGATCGTCGACGACGAGCCTTCCAATCTGAAGGTGGCGATGGATGCGATCTCTTCCATGAGGCATTCCTTCACGGCGGCGAGGGGAGGCCGGGAGGCGCTCGAGGCGCTGCGGAGCCGCAAGCCGGATCTCGTGCTGCTGGACTTGATGATGCCCGGCGTGTCCGGCCTGGACATCTGCCGGGAGATCCGGTCGCTGCAAGGTCTGGCCGAGCTCCCGGTGCTCATGCTTACTGCGTCGGGGCAGGCGGGAGACATCCTCGCCGCCTTTGCCGCCGGAGCCAACGATATTTTGCAGAAGCCGTTCGAGCTTGCGGAGCTGAAGGCCCGCGTCCAGTCGCTGCTGGCGATGAAAAGCTCCTCGGAGCAGGCGGTGCGCCGGGAGATGGATTTCCTGCAGACGCAGATTACGCCGCATTTCCTGTACAACACTTTGAATGCGCTGGTCGGACTCAGCTATAAGGATGTGGACAAGCTGCGGGAGACGATCCAGCATCTGACCACCTATCTTCGCGCCAAGTTCACCTTCGTCCTGCAGGGCGAGGCGGTTCCGCTGGAGCGGGAATTGGAGCTGGTGCGGGCCTATCTGGCGATCGAGCAGCTGCGCTTCGGCCGGCGCCTCCAGGTCCGGTATTCGATTGACGAAGGCGTTCAGTGCCTGCTGCCGCCGCTGACGCTGCAGCCGATCGTGGAAAATGCCGTCCGGCACGGCATCGGGCCGAAGCCCGAGGGGGGGACGGTGGATATCCTTGTCCGCAAGGTCGGGGATATCGTGGAGATTGTCGTCGAGGATGACGGCGTCGGCATGGACAAGGATATGCTGGCTCGTCTGGAGGAAGGGCGCGGCGGGGGCGTCGGCATCGGCAATGTCAATCGCCGGCTGCAAATGAGATACGGGCGGAGGCTGGAGATGGCCAGCCATCCGGGATCCGGAACCCGAATGACGATTTTTTTGACGGAGGGGCGACATGCGCAGAGCGATTCTGATCGACGATGAAGAAATGGCGCTCGATGTGCTGGAGATCAAGCTGAACGAGGTCGGCGGAGTGGCTGTCGTCGGCAAATTTCAACTCGTCGGCGAAGCCCTTCGTCTGTGCGAGTCGCTGCGTCCCGAGCTCATTTTCATGGATATCGAGATGCCGGGCATGAACGGTCTGGAGGCTGCCGGGGAGCTTCGCCAACGATGTCCGGATGCCGAAGTGATTTTTGTGACGGCCTATCACCACTATGCGGTGGATGCCTTCGGCACGGAAGCGATCGGCTATCTGCTCAAGCCGGTCGCCAAGGACAAGCTGCTCCAGGCGCTGTCCCGCTACGAGAGCCAGCAAGCCCGGCTTCGGAGGCGCGGCAGCGCAGCGGAGACGGACGGCAGCGGCGCGCCGGAGGAGGACAAGCAAGCAAGCGGGCCGAGCAGCCTTGAACGTTCGCAGGCCGACAAGCAGGCGCTGTCGCTGAAGGTGCTGGGAAGCATGGAGCTGTACAGCCCGGACGGCCGCCTGCTCACCTGGCGCACCCGCAAGACCAAGGAGCTGTTCGCCTATCTCTGGCATCATCGGGGACAGCCGGTCTACAAATACGCCATTCTGGAGCATTTATGGCCGGAAGATCCGGCAGAGCGGGCGCAGAAGCTGCTGCATACGTCGCTCTATTACTTGCGGAGCCTGTTGAAGTCGGAGGGCTGCGGGGAGATCGTCCGATACGGCGACGAACGGTATTGGATCGACTCGGCGGCCATCCGCAGCGACCTGGAGGAGCTGCTGGACGGATGGAAGGCAGGCTTTGGCGGAGAAGGCGGACCGCATGTGCTGGCGCTGTATCGAGGCGATTATCTGGAAACGGAACATTATCAATGGGCGGACGCTTATCGGCTCGAGCTGCGCTCCGCCTTCACCGCCGGTCTTCTGGAATGCCTTGATAGAGCGGGCAAGGAGTTCCGAGCGATGCTTCTGAGCAAGCTCGTCGAGCTTGGCCATGGGGAGTACGACGATCTGCTGGCGGACGCCTATGATGGCGGCGGCGACAGGAGCGGCGCGCGCCAAGCGCTGGCCATCAAAGAAAGACATAGGCTGGAAGAGGGCTAGCGCGGAAAAGCCGACATTCCGAAGAAAAAGGCTGTCGAATGTTCATTCGATAGCCTTTTTTGTCGTTTTTTGGAAGGGATGTTGTGAAAATGTTGAGAATGGATCTGCTACAGTAGGCAAAACGCATTCTAGCATAAGGTGGGAGACAGATGAAAAAATGGGGATCTCTGCTGCTTATCCTCTCGATCCTGTTCACATCCGTGCCGACGGCATTCGCAGCCGTCCGAACGGACTGGGATCTGAGAGCTCCGCGCGGCATCGCGACGGACAGCAGCGGAAAATTATATGTGGCGGATCTCAGCAACCATCGCATTCAGATCTACAACCGGGATGAGAGCTTGTACATGACGCTCGGGGTCAAGGGCGTCCTCGGCTCGGACAACGATCATTTCAATACGCCGAAAGCAGTGGCCGTCGACCAGACGACAGGAGATATCTATGTCCTGGATTATTCCAATGCCCGCATTCAGGTGTTCGGGAGCCAGGGAGCCTATATCCGGTCCATCGCCCTTCCCAGCGGGAATCCCGTGCCGGAGGCGATAGCGCTTGACGGCAGAGGCCATATATTCGTCACGGACCAGAACTATCTGGTCTATCGCTTCAATACGAATGGCACAGGCTACAAGCTCATCGCCAATTCGCCGCAGCTCGCCGACAGGCCGATGGGAATCGCGGCCGATTCCAAGGGCAATCTGTACATCACGCAATATTGGACCAGCACCGTGGTCGTGTATGCGTACAACAGCGCTGCGGACACGTACGCCCCTCAGAAGACGATCGGGGAAAAGAATGTGTCCGGAACCGACAACGCTCATTTCAACAAGCCTTGGGGAGTGTCCATCGACCGCAACGACCGCATGTACGTCTCCGACGGCGGCAACAAGCGGGTGCAGGTGTACAACAGCAACGGCAGCTACGCCATGACTCTTGCCGACGCGAACCTGGTCGAGCCCTCCCAGGCGACCTCGGACAGCGACGGCAACGTGTATGTGGTTGACGGCAATAAGTCCCAGCTTCTATTGTTCAATGCACAGGGGAATTTCGTGAAAATTCTCGGTCAGAATACCGCTCCGACCTTCGAGGGAAGCCAAGCAGCACTGACGGTAGCCCAGAATGCTTCCCCTGCCGATATCAAAACCCTGCTGCGCGTCAATGACAGCGACACGGGGCAGACTCTGACCTGGGCGCTGACGGCAGCTCCGGCGCATGGTACGGTGAGCTTCGGGCAGACAACGGCCGCAAGCGGAGGCTCGGGGCTTGCGCCGACCGGCGCGATGACGTATCAGCCGGCTGAAAACTATTTCGGCTCCGACAGATTCACCGTGACAGTAAGCGATGGAGCAGGGGGCACGGCAGCCCGGACGATCACTGTAACCGTGAAGCAGCAGGCGTCAACTCCGACAGCTGATCTGGCCAGCGGCACTGTCGTGCCGGACAACAGCTATGTTGTCCTGAGCACGGCAACGGCTGGCGCGACGATCTATTACACGCTCGACGGAACGGCGCCGACAACGGGAAGCCCTGCCGGCACAAGAGTGGGCATCAGCGGCGCTCCCGGAGATATCGTGACGGTCAAGGCGATGGCTGCGGGACCGAACCTTGTCTCCAGCGATACGGCCACCTTCACGTACATCATCGAAACGCCGGCGCCGACGGATCTGACGGCGAGCGCAGGCGACGGACAAGCTGTGCTGGCCTGGAATGCGGCGCGGGGAGCGGTGGCCTACAGCGTCTATCAAAGGACGGAAGCGGGCAGCTACGGACCGGCTCCAGTCGCGACTGTCGAGGGCACCTCTTATACCGCAGCGGGCTTGAATAACGGAACGACCTATTCTTTCAAAATCAAGGCTGTCCTTCCGAACGGCGGCGGCGGTTATTCCAATGAAGCCACCGCGACGCCGATGTCCGGCAATACAGATCTGACTGGCCTTTCCTTGTCGGCCGGCGAGCTGAGCCCGGCCTTCTCGACCGGAACGAGACACTACACGGTCAGCGTGGGCAGCGGGGTGGACAGCCTGACCATCGCGCCGAGCGTGGCGGATACAGTATACGGAACCGTTACGGTCAGCGTGTATGACGGCGCGGGCTTGCTGGTCGACGGTCCCTATGTCCTGCACGGCGGCTTGGAATCGCCGGCATTGCCTCTGGCCGAAGGGGACAATAGAATCGACCTCTTGGTGAGCGCGCAGGACGGCAGCACCATGACCTATACGCTGACGGTGTCGCGAGCGGCACCGGCAACACCGACACCGGCGCCTTCGGAAGAACCGACAGAACCGCCGACCGAAAAACCGACTGAATCATCAACGCCGACTCCAACGCCGACTCCAACACCGACACCGACTCCATCCCCGGACTCGGATGGAGATCAGAGCGGCAAGGCTTCTGCCCGGCCTTCCCCGACACCTGCCGCTTCGCCCGGCTTGAGCGTGACGGTGAACGGGCAGCCAAAGGATCAGCTTGTGACCGTATCGACTGAAAGTGTGAACGGACAGACGATGCTCAACGCGACAATGGACTCCGCCAAATTGCTGGCTCAGCTTGCGGCCTCAGGGAGCGAGCCTCGGATTGTCATTCCGGCCGCAGGCGAGAAGGTCGATGGAGTATCCGTCGTTCTGGCCGGCGACCTCGTCAAGGCGATGGG
>Ga0194137_10000332_pt1 | contig 32893 bp, 43 predicted proteins | sample TARM_MetaG_T3_14_FD_134025 | JGI IMG/M metagenome (GOLD analysis project Ga0194137, IMG submission 134025) | Freshwater microbial communities from Pennsylvania, USA, analyzing microbe dynamics in response to fracking - TARM_MetaG_T3_14 (version 2) | ecosystem: Environmental > Aquatic >... | reverse complement strand
CAGCGCATGCTGCAGCTCGGCTATATCTCGCAGGACGATTACGAGACAGCCAAGGATCAGGTCTTGAAAGTAAAGACCTCCAGCAGCGAATTCGGCATCCATGCCGAATACGTGGCCGAAATGACACGCCAGCTGGTGTACGAGCAGTTCAAGGAAGAGACCTACACGCGCGGCCTGAACGTCTACACCACCATCACCAAGGCCGACCAGGATGCCGCCTACCTGGCCCTGCGCCGCGGCGTGATGGACTATGAAAAGCGGCATGGCTACCGCGGACCGGAAGGCTACATGGAGATTCCCGCCGCCAAGGACGAGGCGGAGGACGCGATCGAAGTCGAGCTTGCCGAACATCCGGACAGCGACGACATCGTCGCCGCGGCCGTGCTGGAAGCGTCGCCGAAGCTGGTCAAGGCCATGCTCTCCTCCGGCGAGGAGATCGAGATCACCGGGCCGGGGCTGAGCTTTGCCACCCACCTGCTGAGCGACAAGGCACCGCCCAACAAGCGCGTCAAGCGCGGCGCCATCATCCGCGTAACGCAGGAAAACAAGGTGTGGAGCATCACCCAGATGCCGGAGGTCGAGTCCGCCTTCGTCGCGGCCAATACCGAGGACGGCGCAATCCGCGCCCTGATCGGCGGCTTCGATTTCAACCGCAACAAGTTCAATCACGTGACGCAGGCATGGCGCCAGCCGGGCTCCTCGTTCAAGCCCTTCATCTATTCGGCATCGCTGGAGAAAGGCCTGTCGCCGGCCACGATGATCAACGACGCGCCCATCGTGTTCGACGCCGGCCAGACCGGCGGACAGGCCTGGGAGCCGAAGAACTACGACGGCAAGTATGAAGGCCCGATGACCATGCGCAAGGGCCTGACGAAATCGAAGAACATGATTTCGATCCGCATCCTCCACAAGATCGGCGCGAAGTACGGCCAGGAGTATGCAACCCGCTTCGGCTTCGAAGCCGAGAAGAACCCGCCCTACCTGACGCTGGCTCTCGGCGCGGGTGCGGTGACGCCGCTGCAGATGGCCGGCGCCTATGCGGTATTCGCCAACGGCGGGTACAGGGTCAGCCCCTATATCATCTCGCGCATCACCGACAGCAGCGGACGCATCCTCTCGCAGGTCAATCCCGAGCGCGCAGGCGACGAAGCAAACCGGGTGATCGACGAGCGCAACGCCTTCCTGATGGACAGCATGCTCAAGGACGTCGTCAAGTACGGCACCGCCACGCGCGCGCTGACCCTGAAACGGCCGGACATCGCCGGCAAGACCGGCACCACCAACGACTCCTTCGATGCCTGGTTCGCCGGCTATCAGACCAAGCTCGTCGGCGTGGCCTGGATCGGTTTCGACCAGCCGAAAAACCTCGGCAACAAGGAAACCGGCGGCGGGCTGGCGCTGCCGATCTGGATCAGCTACATGCAGAAGGCGCTCAAGGATGTGCCGGTGGAGGAAAAGCCGATGCCGGAGGGCGTGATCCAGGTGGCCAACGACTACTACTATGCGGAGAATCCGCCCGGAATGGGAGTGCGCAGCCTCGGCCTGAGCGACAAGCCTGCGGATGAAGAGGAAAAGCCCAAGGATGAAGTGAAGAACGAACTGTTCTGATCGATTCCGATCCGGTTTGTCAAATCCGATTCAATCCGGGTTCAATTGACAAAAAGCCGAAGCATTGCGCTTCGGCTTTTTTGTTTGCATTGCCTTGCGAGGGCTGATGCGTTATCTGATCATCTGAAGGCGTCATGCGCCTGGCTGCGCTCAGCTCAACTGCAGCGGAAGGCCGCTCTGATCGCTGGCAATGGCGGACAAGGCCTCGAACAGTTCCGTCTTGTCGCGCGTATTGATCCACTTGCCGTCCTCATAACGGTAGTGGAAACCGCCGGATCTCGCCGCCACCCAGATTTCATGCATCGCCGCCTGGCTGTTGACGATCACCTTCGATCCATTGTCGACGAACTCGATCTCGAGCACATTGCCGCTGCGGCTGCATTCGATGTCGAGATCGGTGTCATTCACGGCGTTTTCGAATGCGGTCTCGATACGCGCCAGCGTCCGGTCGGCCAATGCCAGGAATTCGGTTTCTGTCATGCTACACTCCAATGAATTTTCCCAAATCGTGATTCTAATCGTGAAGTCCGCCTCCCATTTCATTCTGATCGCCGTGCTGGCCTGCGTTGTGGCCGCCTGCGGTCAAAAAGGGCCGCTGTATCTGCCCGGCAAACCGGCGCAGCCCGTGCCTGTTCCGCCGCCGCCGCAGACCGTCCCGGTCATGCCCTCCACATCCCAGTAAGCCGTACCCGCCATGTCCCACTTTGCCTACAAGAACGGCGTGCTGCACGCCGAAAATACCCCGCTGACCGCCATCGCAGAACAGTTCGGCAGCCCGACCTATGTGTATTCCAAGGCTGCGCTGGTCGAGAATTTCTCGGCTTATTCGCAAGCCTGCAAGGCCAACGGCCGCGACGAATCGACGGCGCTGGTCTGCTATTCGGTGAAGTCGAATTCCAACCTGGCGGTGCTGAACCTGCTCAGCCGCATGGGCTCCGGATTCGACATCGTCTCCGGCGGCGAGCTGCTGCGGGTGATCGCCGCCGGCGGCGATCCGCGCAAGGTCATCTTCTCCGGCGTGGGCAAGACGCATGAGGAAATGCGGCTCGCCCTGTCGCACGACATCCTCTGCTTCAACGTGGAATCCGCCGCGGAACTGCAGCGGCTCAACGACGTCGCCAGTGAAGTGGGAAAACAGGCGCCGGTGTCCCTGCGCGTCAATCCGAACGTCGATGCCAAGACCCATCCTTACATCTCGACGGGATTGAAGGAAAACAAGTTCGGCATCGCCTACGACGAGGCGCTGGAGACCTACCGCAAGGCGGCCGGCCTGCCGCACATCCGCGTGGTCGGCATCGACTGCCATATCGGATCGCAGCTGCTGGACGACGCCCCGCTGCTGGAAGCCTTCGACCGCCTGACCGAGCTGGTCGACCGGATGAGCGAGGACGGCATCCATGTGCATCACCTCGACATCGGCGGCGGCATCGGCATCAACTACAACAATGACCAGCCGGTGGCCGTCGGCGATTACCTGACGCGCCTCTTCCGCAAGGTCGACCAATGGCGCCAGCGCCGCTACCAGGGCGCGCCCATCCAGGTGCTGTTCGAACCCGGCCGCTCCATCGTCGGCAATGCCGGCGTGCTGCTGACGCAGGTGGAATACCTCAAGCATGGCGAAGCCAAGAATTTCGCCATCGTCGACGCGGCGATGAACGACCTGATGCGCCCCGCGATGTACGAGGCATGGCATGGCGTGCAGGCGGTGACCCAGCGCTCCTCCGCCGCCAGGACCTATGACGTGGTGGGCCCGGTCTGCGAATCCGGAGACTGGCTGGCGCGCGAGCGCGACCTGGCCATCGAGCAGGGCGACCTGCTGGCGATCATGTCGGCCGGTGCCTACGGCATGACGATGTCTTCCAATTACAACACCCGCGGCCGCGCCGCCGAAGTGATGGTCGACGGCGACAAGCTGCACCTGATCCGCAAGCGCGAAGCCGCGAGCGAGCTGTTTACCCTGGAATCCCTGCTGCCGTAAGCCTCCGGCAGACAGCAGTCACACCGGCGCCGGCTTCGTCCGGCGCTTTTGCATTCTGGGCTTGAGCACGTTCCAGTACACCCGGGTCAGCAGCAGTACGCCCATGATGGCGCCGAACAGGATGGGCTGCTCGAAATCGTTCTTCCCTGCCTTCATCCACCAGTAATGCAGGATGCCGAGCGGCCCGATCAGATAGATCAGGCGGTGCAGCCATTGCCAGCGCTTGCCGCCCAGCCTGCGGATCATGCCGTTGGTGCTGGTCGCCGCGAGCGGAATCAGCAGCACGAAGGCAATGAAGCCGACCAGGATGAACGGCCGTTTCACCACATCCTTGAGCATTTCATCGATCTCGAAGAAATGGTCGAACCACAGGAAGGTGGTGAAATGAAGGACGGCGTAAAAGAAGGCGAACAGGCCGAGCATGCGCCGCAGCTTGATCAGCCAGTTCCAGTTGCTGATGCGGCGCAGCGGCGTGACGGCCAGCGTCAGGCACAGGAAATACAGTGTCCAGTCGCCGGTGCTGCGGGTGATGAACTCGATCGGATTGGCGCCGAGGCGGTCGGTGAAACCATAGGCCACCAGGCGCGCCAGCGGCAGCAGCGAGGCAAGGAAAACGATGCGCTTGATGAATGTGATCTGGCGGGAATCGGGATTGAACATGGCCAAAGTCTCCTTGCGGCGGGAAGAATTGCCGCCGCGCTCGGATGGGGCTTGCAAGCCGGGAATGCGCATGCGTGCCGGCATGCGCATGTCATGCCTCTCAGTAGAACTTCTTGAGATCCATGCCCGTGTAAAGGGAAGCAACGTCGCTGTAACCATTGAACATCAGGGTCTTGCGCTTGCGGGACAGGAAGCCGTCTTCGCCGATGCGGCGCTCGCTTCCCTGCGACCAGCGGGGATGGTCGACGTCGGGATTGACGTTTGAATAAAAACCGTACTCCTGCGGCGCGGAGAGGTTCCAGGCGGTCTTCGGCTGGTCCTTGGTGAAGCGGATCTTGACGATCGACTTGGCGGACTTGAAACCGTACTTCCAGGGCACCACGATGCGTACCGGCGCGCCGTTCTGGTTGGGCAGCACTTCGCCATACATGCCCAGGGTCAGCAGGGTCAGCGGATGGTTCGCCTCATCCAGGCGCAGGCCTTCGACATACGGCCATTCCAGTACCGGGCTGCGCAGGCCGGGCATCTGCTTCTTGTCAGCCAGCGTGATGAATTCCACGTATTTCGCATTGCCGGTCGGCTCGACCTTCTTGATGAGCTCGGACAGGGAATAGCCGACCCAGGGAATCACCATCGACCAGCCCTCGACGCAGCGCAGCCGGTAGATCCTCTCCTCCAGCGGAGCCAGCTTGAGCAGGCCGTCCAGGTCGACCGTCATCGGCTTCTTGACTTCGCCTTCGATGGCGACGGTCCAGGGACGTGTTTTCAGCGTGCCGGCATTCGAAGCGGGATCGGACTTGTCGGTCCCGAATTCATAGAAATTGTTGTAGGTCGTCGCATCCTTGTAGGACGTCGGCTTGTCCATGATGACGAAAGCCGGATTGGGTTTGGCAGCCAGCTTCTGCGCTCCCGGAGCCTGTGCAAACGCTTCGCGCATGGCCATCTCGGCCAGGGCGCCGCCGGCAATGCCGCCGACGGCAAGCTGCTTGATGAAGCTGCGCCGCGATTCGAATACCGAACGCGGCGTGATTTCGGAGCCGAATGGGATATCGATGCCGTTCGGACTGCGTTTGATCAACATGATTGCTCCGTAGGAATGAAATTGTTGGTCTTGATGCTGTCTTTGTCTATTCAGACAAACAGAACCTTACAACAATTTCACCAGCTTCCCGGAGGCATCGCTTTTTTCTTACAGCGCCCCGTAGGAATGCAGACCGGACAGGAACATGTTGACGCCGAGGAAGGCGAAGGTGGTGATGAGAAGACCCACCAGCGACCACCATGCCGCAACCTGTCCGCGCAAGCCCTTCATCAGGCGCATGTGCAGCCATGCCGCATAGTTGAGCCAGACGATCAGCGCCCAGGTTTCCTTCGGATCCCATGACCAGTAGCCGCCCCAGGCTTCGGCCGCCCACAGGGCGCCGAGGATGGTGGCAATCGTGAAGAAAGCAAAACCCACCGCGATCGCCTTGTACATCACGTCGTCCAGCACTTCGAGTGCCGGCAGCCGGTCGGCCAGAATGCCTTTCGTCTTGAGCAGGTAGGCAATCGCCACCATCGCCGCCAGCGCAAATGTACCGTAGCCGATGAAATTGGCCGGGACGTGGATCTTCATCCACCAGCTCTGGAGTGCGGGAACCAGCGGCTGGATTTCCGATGCCTCGCGGCTGATCGTGTACCACAACAGGAAACCGACTGCCGCCGAGATGACCAGCAGGACGAATGCGCCGAGCTGCCGGGTCGCATAGTGCTCCTCGTAATACAGGTAGAACAAGCCCGTGATCAGGCAGAACAGGACGAACACTTCATACAGGTTGGAAATCGGAATGTGGCCGATGTCGGGACCGACGAGGTAAGACTCATACCAGCGCACCAGCATGCCGGTAAAGCCAAGAATCACCGCCGCCCAGCACAGCTTGCTGCCCACCGCGCCGCCGAAATCCGCGCGCGCCAGCAGGCCGCCCCAATAGAACAGGGTGGACAGGAAGAACAGCGTGCTCATCCACAGGATCGCCGACTGGCTGGAGAGTGCGTATTTCAGGAAGAACTTGCTGTTCGCCGCTTCGAGCGATCCGCCGTACAGGGAAACCGCAAACAGCGAGAGGACGGCCAGGACCGCCATCAGCCAGCGTACCGGTTTCCATTGCCAGCCCAGCCATGCGAAGACGGGCGCCGAGAGCAGCAGGATCGCCTTCTCATAGACATCCATGTAGCCGGCGAAACGATTGAAAGCGAACAGCGCGCCGGCCAGCAGCAGTGCGGCATAGCCCCAGTCGACCAGGCTCAGCCGCCGGAAATAGCCCGGCGGCGGCGTGTAGATTTGTGTTTGTGTCAGATCCATTGCTCTCTCCGTAGTGCTGGTCATGGCGGATGCCTTCATGACAGCACGCAATCAAACTGCATGCCGGCGGAAATGAAAGGGAGGCGTCCGCTTCGCATGCCTTGTCCCTCTTGTTTCGATGCTAGCTCAATTCGTCTGCGCCAGCTGCGTCCTGAGCGTCTCGAATTCCCTCTCGAAATCCAGCGTCTTGCGCTGCGCGCTCAGCGCCATCAGCGCATGGGTGCCGCCTGCCTCATCCGGCTTGAGCCATACCCACAGGCGCCGCTCCCGTATATAGAACATAGCAAATACGCCGAGCGTGAGAAGCAGGCAGCCGAAATACACGATATTTTTGCCGGGCGACCGGGTCACCTGCAGCACCGACGCCTTGACTTCCTCGAACTCGTTGAGCTGCAGGTAGACCGGTGCCGAATAGAAAGACGCATCGGAAATGGCATTGGTCGCCAGCTGCAGGAAACGGCCATGCTTCTCGTCCGCTGCGACCTCCTTGAGACCGTCCTTCACACGCGCAGCTTGCCATAGTTCCCACATGCTGCCGTTCAGAATTTTCATGAAAATTTCAGCGGCTTTTTCCTGTTCCTCGGCCGGCACCCTTTCCAGGAAACGGGTAACGGGCAGGTAGCCGCTTTCCTTTCCGTCGCCGGCGAAGATTTCCAGTCCGCGCAGTGCCGATCGCTCGAGCTGCTCGCGCAGGCTGGCCGCATTCTCCTTCTGTTCCGGCATCGCATGTTGCGCATAGCGCCTGGCGGCCTGCTGGCGCAGCTCGGCGTTGAAGACCGCCGCGCGCAGCCGCATCCACTCCTCGACCGTGTCATTGTCGTCCGCGGGAATGCGCAGGTAGCGGAAAGGCTCGCTCGGCGTTTCCCGCATGCCGGCCAGAAACACGTAGGTGCCGTCCACTTCGACCGGCTGCATGTAGTTATGGAATTCCCTCGCCTGCCCGGTCTTGTCGCGCAGCTTGTATTGCACGCTCGGACCGACATTCTTCAAATCCTTGTTGTTGGGATTCTTTGCCGCCGAACCGAGCTGCTTGTCGAGACCGGCCGAGAATTTTTCATTGAAGCTCTTGTTCTGGTCGACTGCGCGGACATCCTGGCCGCGCTGCGCCATGTTTTCGACGTTGAACGGACGGAAGCCGCTCCATTCAATGGTGTACTCCGATCCCTGGTCGCTGGCCAGCGGCGTGGAATTGCCCACTTCCCCGGTCACGCCGAAGCTTTGATGAGACGGTCCGCGCATGGAGTGGCCGGTCAGCTTGAGCCGGCTGCCGCCGTCGTCGAAGCTGGATTGATAGATGGCGATGCCCTTGTAGATCAGGGGCTCGTTGACCTTGATCGTCGATTCGAAGGTCTTGCCGGTTTCCGCGTCGCGCACTACGACTTCGCTGGCGAACAGCTTTGGCATGCCGGTCGAATAATGTTCAATGATGAAACGCTTCAGCTGGATCGAGAACGGCAGTTCCTGCACGAGGACGCCGCTCTGCTGCGGAAGAATCGCGGTATTGCTGGTACCGCCTTCGGGAATAAAGGTGTTGCCGCGGAATGAAGGATTGCCCGTGCCAAGGCGATGCTGCGCGGGAATGTCGGCGATGATGCCGCCACCTCCAAACGGCGTCTTGCCGCCGAACCATTGCTGGAAGCGTATCGCCAGGTCCGAATCCAGCAGGCCGCCGATGCAGATGATGACAATTGCGCTATGCGCGAAGATGTAACCCCATTTGTTGGCGGCGCCCTGCTTGGCGGCGATCAGCACGCCACCCTCCTTGCCCACCACTTTCACCTTGTAACCGCCGGCCGCAATCCGCTGCGCGAGCTGCTGGGCAAAATTGGCAATCGGGAATGCGCTGCTCCATTCGGCCCGGTGGTGGAAATTGCGCAGCGACTGTTCGCGCACGTTCTCGCGCCAGCTGCGCATGTCCTTGAGCATCTTCGGCGCGTTGCGGATGATGCACAGGCTGGTCGACAGCACCAGGAATCCCATGATGAGCAGGAACCACCAGGTCGAGTAGACGGTGTACAAGCCCAGCTTGCTGAAGACCTCGAACCAGAACGGACCGAACTGGTTGACGTAGTTCGGCATGGGCTCGTTCTGCTTGAGCACGGTACCGATGATCGAGGCAATCGCAATCAGGGTCAGCAGGCTGATCGCGAACCGCATGGATGAAACCAGTTCGACTGCGTCGGCGAGCCAGCGGCGTTCGGTTTTCAGTTGTAACCCGGAAGTGGTAGTGCTCATGGATAGTTGGGCATCAAAACAAAACAAAAGAAAAGGGGGCGGCATTCGCCACCCCCTCCATTTCTTGTTTTTCTTGCTTGGCTGTTCTCTGATTACTTCAGGCCGGCGATATAGTCTGCCACTGCCTGGATTTCATCATCGGACATGCGTTTCGCAATCGTCGTCATCTGCGCGCTGTTGGCGCGCGCGCCGCCGCGGAAGTTGGTCAGCTGAGCGGCAGTGTACTCCTGGTGCTGCCCGCCCAGTCGAGCAAACTGCGCCGGAATGCCGGCACCGTTCGGGCCATGGCAGGCTGCGCAGGCAGGGACGTTCTTTTCGGGGATGCCGGCACGGTAGATCTTCTTGCCAAATTCGACCGTATCCTTGTTGCGGGCGGCACCCGGCTTCTGCTGCTGCTTGTCCAGATAGGCTGCGATGTTTTTCATGTCTTCATCGCTCAATGCCTTCGAAATCGGCGTCATGATCGGATTGTTCCGCTGCGGCGTCTTGAAGTCAGAGAGCTGCTTGGCCAGATACTCCGGATGCTGGGCGGCAAGCTTGGGATTCTGCGCAATGGTGGAATTGCCAGCGGGGCCATGACAGGCCAGGCAGGCGGTAATGTTGCGGGACGCATCGCCCTGGGTGTAGATTGCCTCTCCCTTGGCAGGATCAGCCTTGGGCGCCTTCTTCTCTTCCGCTGCATACGCCACCGAAGAGACTGCCAGCATTGCGACGAACAAGGACTTCACAAACGGTAAAAACGCACGGTTCATTCAAACACCCTGAGACTTGATATTAAAATTCTGGCCAGTGGCGGCGATTGCACCCGCTTGCGCGACGCGCCGGCATCAGGACACCGGTGCGGCGGCACGCTCAAGTTGCAGCGCAAAATACCTTTGCGGCGGCGCTTTGGCGGCGCAACACACATAACCTCTTATTGTACAATAGGTTTTTGCCGTTTTTACTTCCCTGGCTGCATTTTCTCCGCCGCTTCTCACGCTTTTCATTCTCCCTATGTCCCTACTTTGGCAAGCCCGTTTCTTCACCACGGTGAACCATCTTCGCGATTTGCCAAAGACGCAAGTTCCGGAAATCGCATTTGCCGGCCGTTCGAATGCCGGCAAATCCACTGCCATCAACATCCTCTGCAACCAGAAAAAGCTGGCTTTCGCCTCCAAAACGCCCGGCCGCACGCAGCATATCAACTATTTTTCGATCGGCGGCGCCCATGTGGCGCAGCACCGCAAGGATCCGACCAAGGTGGAAGAAATTCGCGCGCTGCTGGTCGACCTTCCGGGTTACGGCTATGCCGAGGTATCGGGAGACGCCAAGCTGCACTGGCAAGCCCTGCTGGGCGATTACGTCCAGCGGCGCGAGCAGCTTGCCGCGCTGGTGCTCATCATGGATTCACGCCGGCCGTTCACCGATCTCGACGTGCAGATGCTGGAATGGTTCGCCCCGACCGGGAAGCCGGTGCACTGCCTGCTGACCAAGGCGGACAAGCTGAACCGCAATGAATCGGCCAATTCGCTGCGCCTCGCACGTACCGTACTGAACAGTTATGTTGATGAACATGGACAGCCCTTTCCCTTTACCGTACAGATGTTTTCCGCATTGAAACGCATCGGGCTGGAAGAAGCCGATGCGAAAATCCAGGAACTGCTGGGCCTGCATGACTTGCAGGAGGACGATGGGGGAAATGCAGATGCCGGCGAGAGTCTTGAAGGCGGCGGGAACTGAATCCGCCAGGCAAAACCTGACGGGCAAAAAAAACCCTGGAGAAAGGGGAAGATCTCCAGGGCAGTAACGCCTTATCGCTAATGCCACGATAGGCCCCGCTCAGGGAGGAGAAGCGGGAGGTGAATGAACACCTACTGCTATGAGGCGACTACCCCGGAAAAGTTTCATCGAATCGTATAAAGTTTGCTCACTGATCGCATTCCGATTGTCCCCGAACCTTTTTCAAGCACCTTTTACTTATGCCCTCTTCTTTGTCCCGATCCCGTTTTCCCGCCGTCCGCATGCGCCGCATGCGCAAGGATGCCTTTTCCCGCGCACTGATGCGCGAGCATCACATCACGCCGTCCGACCTGATCTATCCGGTCTTCATCCAGGAAGGCAGGAACATCAACGAAAAAGTCGCATCCATGCCCGGCGTCGAGCGGCTTTCGGTCGACCGGCTGCTTGCCGTGGCGGAAGACTGCGTCGAGCTCGGCATCCCCGTCCTCGCGATTTTTCCCGTCATCAATCCGTCGATCAAGACGCCGGACGGCATCGAAGCCGTCAATCCCGAAGGACTGGTGCCGCGCGCCGTGCGCGAACTCAAGCAGCGCTTTCCCGAACTCGGCATCCTGACCGACGTGGCGCTCGACCCCTACACCAGCCATGGCCAGGACGGTGTGTTGAACGGCGACGGCTATGTGCTCAATGACGAAACCACATCGATTCTCGTCAAGCAGGCGCTGGTCCAGGCGGATGCCGGCGTCGACATCGTGGCCCCGTCCGACATGATGGACGGCCGCATCGGCGCCATCCGCAACGCGCTCGAATCGGCGCAGCACATCCATACGCGCATCATGGCTTATTCAGCCAAGTATGCCTCGGCCTTCTATGGCCCGTTCCGCGACGCGGTCGGCTCGGCCGCCAATCTCGGCAAGGGCAGCAAGGCGACCTACCAGATGGACCCGGCAAACAGCGATGAAGCGCTGCGCGAAGTTGCCCTCGACCTCGAGGAAGGCGCCGACATGGTGATGGTCAAGCCCGGCATGCCCTACCTGGACATCGTGCGCCGGGTCAAGGACGAGTTCAAGGTGCCGACATTCGCCTATCAGGTCAGCGGCGAATACGCGATGATCAAGGCGGCGGCCCAGAACGGCTGGCTCGACCACGACAAGGCAATGATGGAATCCATGCTGGCATTCAAGCGCGCGGGTGCCGACGGCGTCCTGACTTACTTCGCGCGGGACATTGCCCGCCATCTCCGCCAGATCTGACTGCTCAGACTGCCTGCCGCCTTGCCTGCATGGCCGCTCCCTGGGCGGTGCAAGCAGAAGCGCAGGCAGTTGCCATCTCCCGACAAGCCGGGACTTTCCTGCGCTGATGCGGCCATTGCCTGGTCGTATCATTGCTATGCTGTTGCCCAGTGCTTGCCCGGGCTGCGTCCGGCCTCACCGGTGAAGCAATCAATGGATCAAAGGATCCAAAGACCAACCCTTGCTGTTCGTGCATGGATATCTTTCACATCACTCCTTCCTGTATTACCCAGCATTCCGGTCCCTCCGGGCCGTTGCCGGCAGACGGCTTCCTGTGGATCGATGCAACGCATGAAGAAGTCAGCGCCGACGCGCAGGCCTGGCGCAACGCCATCGAGCAGTTGACCAATGTGCACATCTACGACCTGCATCTGACCGATGCAGTCAATCTCGGCCATCCCTCCTATTTTGATTCGACCCAGGACTACGCGATGGTCGTCTTCCGCAAGCTGGCGCTGGACGGCAGCAGCGGGACAGACAGCGAAACCGATGCCGATGCCGATGCCAGGAAGCGAAGGATTCCTCCGGCGTTGACCAAGCTGACGACCCGCCCGGTCACTTTCATGCTGATGGGGAAGGCGCTGGTAACCGTGCATGCTTCGCAAAGCCGGACCATTGAAGCGGTACGCGCGCGCCTGCTTGAACAGCGGGCGCGTGGCCAGGGCAGCGCTAACGGCAATGGGCATGTCTCGCGCCTGCCGTCGTCGCCGGCGGAGCTGATGCTGCGCCTTCTCAACGTCATGGTTGACCAGTATCTCGCACTGCGCCAGCCGCTCAGCGGACAGATCGACCGCTGGCAGCGCGCCCTGCTCAATCCGCGCAGCCGCTTCAATGACTGGATGGCGCTGCTGGATGCACGGGTCGAATTGCGCAAGCTCGATCATCTATGCGAAGGACAGCGCGACGCGCTGCAGGAGCTGCGGGATTACCTGGTCGACACGCAGGATGCAGACGTTCCCAACCGCGGCATGGACCTGCTGCTGGTCAGGATCAACGATGTGATGGAACACATCACCCGCGTGCTGATTCATGCACAGCGCATGGAATCGACCATCGAATCGGCGGTGCAGATCCACTTTTCGGCAATGGCTCACCGTACCAGTGAAATCATGCGGACCCTGACGGTCATTACCGCCCTGTTCATGCCGCTCACATTGATCACCGGCATTTTCGGGATGAATTTCGTCGACATGCCTCTGCTCAAGGATGCGTCCGGTTTCTGGATCACGATCGCATCGATGGGCGTGATTGTTGTGGGACTACTGCTGTTCTTCCGGCGCAAGCGCTATCTCGAAGATCAGGCTGCGGATGAGCATCGTTGATGTGCAGAGGACTCTCGCATTCCCTGACAACAAAAAAGCGCTCCATGGAGCGCTTTTCCCTTTCGACTCGATCTGTTGCGGACCGGCTTACTTGTTCGGCTGCGGCGTCACGCGCAGATAAGGCCGTGCTGCCGTATATCCTTTTGGATACTTCTGCTTGATCACTTCCTCGTCCTGAATGGTCAGCGGAATGATGACGTCGTCGCCGTCTTTCCAGTTGCCCGGCGTGGCCACCGTGTAGCCGTCGGTCAGCTGCAAAGCGTCGATGACGCGCAGCACTTCATCGAAATTGCGGCCGGTGCTCATCGGATAGGTGATGATCAGCCTGACTTTCTTCTTGGGATCGATCACGAACAGCGAACGCACCGTTGCGCTTTCCGACTGGTTCGGATGGATCATGTCGTAGAGTTGGGAAACGGTCTTGTCAGCATCGGCGATGATGGGAAAGCCGACCACGGTTTTCTGCGTATCCTCGATATCCTTGATCCATTGAACATGCTTGTCGGCCGGGTCGACGGACAGAGCGATCGCCTTGACGTTGCGCTTGTCGAATTCCGGTTTCAGCTTGGCGGTCAGGCCGAGTTCGGTGGTGCAGACGGGTGTGAAATCAGCGGGGTGGGAAAACAGCACGACCCAGGAATCGCCCGCCCATTCATGGAACTTGATCTTGCCGATGGAGGAATCCTGTTCGAAATCGGGTGCGGTATCGCCAAGCCTTAATGTCATTTCACTCTCCCAGTAAGTTGCTGAACGCTTAACTATAGTGTGTTGTGCCCGCTTGCTCAAGAATTAAGTTGTCAGTTTCTTATAACTAAAGCTGATAAGTGCGAACGTGGCATGCACGTCCGGCAGAATCAGAGGCTGCCCGCGCGTTCAAGGGTATGCAGGAATTTGTCCGCATTCTGGTAGCCGATCACGCGCCCGCCGGAAATCTCCCTGCCCTGCCGGTCGAAGAAGATGATGCCTGGCGGGCCGAACAGGTTGAAGCGCTTGAGCAACTGCTTGTCATCCTCGTTATTCGCGGTGACATCGGCCTGCAGCAGGACCATTTCCGCAAATTTCGCCTTGATGCGCGGATCGGAAAATGTGAGTTTTTCCATTTCCTTGCAGGAGACGCACCAGTCGGCATAGAAGTCGAGCATCACGGTCTTGCCGCCGGCCTTCGCAATTTCGGCATCGAGTGCCGCCAATGATGTCACGCGAACAAACTTGGTGTGCTGAACCTCGCCGCGCAAATGGGCCAGCGGCGCCAGCACGTCGCGTCCGCCGGTCGCAACGCCAACCAGCTGCACCAGTCCCAACCCCGCGAAGACAAGCGCAAACAGCTTTGCCCGCCAGCTGCCCTTGACGGCATGCAGCAGATAGATGCCGTATCCGATCCCGAGCATGGCCCAGCCGAGCATCGGCACCCAGCCGGGCGCGACCGGGGCGACGATCCAGAGCGCCATGGCAAGCATGAGGATGCCGAAGAACAGTTTCACCGAACGCATCCATGCGCCGGCTCGCGGCAGCAGTGTACCGGCCGAAAGCCCTACCAGGAGCAGCGGCACGCTCATGCCCACGGCCATTGCAAACAGGGCGCTGCCGCCTATGACGACATTGCGGGTCTGGCTGATGTAGAGCAGCGCGCCGGCCAGCGGTGCGGCGACGCAGGGCCCGACGATGAGCGCCGAGATCGCGCCCATGCTGAAGACGCCGAGGAACTTGCCCGATACCTGCTTGCCGGATGCGGCCGTGAGGCGCTGCTGGATTGCCGCAGGCACCTGCAATTGGTAGACATCGAACATCGACAGGGAAAGAATCGCGATCAGCACAGCGAACCCGCCGAGCACCCAGGGGTTCTGCAGTGCTGCTGCCAAGCCTTCCCCGGCGAGGCCGGCGGCGATGCCCATCGCGGTATAGATCAGCGCCATGCCGAGCGAATACGCAGCCGACAGCGCAAGTCCGCGGCCCCGGCTGACCTTTCCGCCCTGCGTGCTGCCGATGATGATCGACGAGAGGATGGGCACCATCGGCAGCACGCAGGGCGTGAAGGAAAGGCCGATTCCGAGCAGAAGGAACAGGGGCAGTATGCCCATCAGGCTGCCGCTTTGCAGCGCGGCTTCGATGCGGCCGGTTTCGCTGTCAGCCTGCATTGCCGGGGAGACAGACGCGCCTCCTGTACTCACGCCACTTGATGCTGCAGTCGATTGCTGGCCGCCGCGTATCGCGGACATCAGCCCGCCTCCGCTGGGCGACAGCGCGGCAACCGATTCCATGGGCGCGTAGCACAAGCCCTGATCGGCGCAGCCTTGCGACATGACCTTGAGGCTGAAATCGGACGCTGCGTTGACGGGGAGCGTAATGGCTACCGACTTGCGATAGGTTTCGACATCCTTTTGGAAGGTCTCGTCGAACTTGATCTTTCCCTGCGGGATAACCGGCGTGCCGAGCTGTGCGCCGGCCGCGCTGAAGGCAAAGCGCTCGCGGTACATGTAATAGCCGTCCGCAATCGTGAAGGTCACTTCGGCCGTATTGGCGTCGATCATTCGCGCCGCGAACTTGAACGCCTTTTCCGGTGGCAGGAAATCGTCTTCCGCATGCGCCAGGCATGGGAGCATCAGGGCGATCCATGTCACCGCAGCGAGCAACAATCGCGCCGCTGCGCGGAACGCGGCGCTGGCATGCAAAGCGTTAAACATCCACATTCTTCCTTGTTTCGTCGGCAAGCCATTGCAGATACGCAGGCAGGCCGTGCGTGATCGGCAGTGCGATGATTTCCGGCACATCATAGGGATGGAGACGCTTTATCGCGCTCTCGACGTCATCATAGCGGTCGGCCGTCGATTTCACTATCAGCGTCATCTCGGCGGCTTCCTCAATCTTGCCTTCCCAGCGATAGACGGAATGTACCGCAGGCAGGATATTCACGCATGCCGCTGCACGGCTGTCTAACAGTTCACGCGCAATGCGCCCGGCCGTGTCCCGGTCCGGCACGTTCGACATGATCAATAACGGCAGTGGCTGGTCGAAAGAATGCATCATCGCGATCCGGATATCATTTCAGGAGACGCCGGCGTGTCAGCACCGTGGCGACATAAAAGCCGGCAAAGCTGTAGGCCAGCAGGACGGCGATGTCGGCGACGGCATGCGCAGGCCATTCGCCGAGAATCAGCGGCCTGATCAAGTTCACCGCAGCGCCCAGCGGCAACAACTGGGCAAATCCTTGCAGCCAGGGCGGCAGTTGCGCTACCGGATAGTACACCCCTGAGAGGAACACCATCGGCGTCAGCACGAGCGTGAAATAGTACGTAAAGAAATCATACCCCTTCGCCATGGCGTTGATGATCAGGCCGATGGAAGCGAAGGTGATCCCGATCAGAAACAGCAGTGGCAGCACGAATATCACATTGACATGCAGGCCGATTCCCAGAAGAAAAATGACGCCCAGGATCGCCACGCCGGAAAACAGCGCCTTGGTCGCCGCCCACAGCATTTCCGCCAGTACCACATCATCCAGCGCCATGGGCGCGTTCAGCAAGGCTTCCCAGGTTTTCTGCACGTGCATGCGGGAAAAAGCCGAATAGAGGGTTTCAAAGGATGCGGCCATCATGACCGACATGCAGATCGAGCCGGATGCCAGGAAATGAATGTAGGGGATGCCGTCGATCGTCTTTAGCAAGCTGCCCAGGCCATATCCGAAGGCGATCAGCGTGATTAGCGGATCTGCGATATTGCCCAGTACGCTGGCCAGCGCAAGCTTCTTCCAGACGAGGAGATTGCGGCGCCAGATGGGGATGAAACGCAGCGAACAGGTCGGCAGCGCGAAGAGAGCGAAACGCATGTCGTCAGTCCCTCATCTCGCGTCCGGTCAGCTTCAGGAACAAGTCTTCAAGATTGGCCGGGCGATGCAGATAGCGCACGCCGCTCGCACCATGCAGGCTCGCCAGCAGGCTCTGCGCATCATTGGTATAGCAGAACACCGTCTCTCCGCTGATTTCCATCCGCCCTGCATGGCGGACGCCATCGGACCGTCCCCAGGCAACCGCATTGTCGCCATAAACCTCTACCACTTCCGCCTCGATGTGCTGGGAAATGAGTTCGCGGGGCGCTCCTTCCGCGATCAGCTTGCCATGATCAATGACCGACAGGCGATCGCAGAGGCGCTCAGCCTCGTCCATGAAATGGGTCGTGAGAACGATGGTCTTGCCTTCATTCAGCAGCGACTTCAGGCGGTCCCAGATCATGTGCCGAGCCTGAGGGTCGAGGCCGGTGGTCGGTTCATCCATGAAGATGAGATCGGGATCATTCACCAGGGCGCGCACCAGCGTAAGACGGCGCTTCATGCCGCCGGAGAGCTCCGCGATGTTTGCATTTCTCTTCGTGGTCAGGTTCGCAAATTCAAGCAGTCTGGGAATGCGGGATTTGATGACGCCTTCCGCCAGGCCGAAGTAGCGGCCAAACACCATGAGGTTTTCTTCGACCGTAAAGTCCGGATCGAGGTTGTCGCCCTGCGGCACGACGCCGACCCTCACCCTCGCCGCCCGTGCCTGCCTCGGCACCGGGTAACCGACCAACCGGATTTCGCCGCTGTCTGGCTCGGTCAACCCCAGGCAAAGGCGTAGAGTCGTCGTCTTGCCGGCGCCGTTGGGACCCAGAAGCCCGTAACACTCGCCGCGCCGCAGCGAGAACGATACCCCGTCGACGACGAGCGCCCGTGCCGAGCCCTTGCCATAGGATTTGCGGAGATCGGAAACGGAAAGGACATCGGAATCGGACATGCAGCGCGGGGTCGAGCAGTGGCTGATAAAGCGCATATCTTGCCACAAACGTGCGGACGGCATAAAAAGCCGCATAAAGACAAAAAGCCAGGCAGTGCTGCCTGGCTTTTTTCATTCGCTGCACCCTTTTGCAGGGCTGCGATTATTCTGCATTCTGAACTTCAGCTTCGTCGCTGATTTCGGGACGGTCGACCAGCTCAACAAAGGCCATCGGCGCATTGTCGCCCTGACGGAAACCCATCTTCAGGATACGCAGGTAGCCGCCGTTGCGGTTTGCGTAACGCGGGCCCAGTTCAGAGAAGAGCTTGACGACGATTTCGCGGTCGCGCAGGCGGGAGAATGCCAGACGCTTGTTCGACAGATTGTCTGTCTTGCCCAGAGTGAGGATAGGCTCGACAACGCGGCGCAGTTCTTTTGCCTTCGGCAGCGTGGTCTTGATCGCTTCATGACGCAGCAGGGAGACGGTCATGTTGCGGAGCATTGCCAGACGGTGGGACGATGTACGGTTAAGTTTGCGGAGACCGTGACGGTGACGCATGATATTTCCTTTCAGTTTGAGTTTAAGTCCAGCTCTTCTATCGATCGACGAATCGTTCGCGGGCCGGTAATCGTTATTGATGCGATGACTTCGTATTTTCCAAAACGGGAAGGAGCCGGATTATAACCGTCCCCCCCCCGGATTCGTCGCCGAAACGACAGGATTACTTCTCGAGACCTGCCGGCGGCCAGTTTTCGAGCTTCATGCCGAGGGTCAAACCGCGCGATGCAAGAACTTCCTTGATCTCGTTGAGCGACTTGCGGCCCAGGTTCGGCGTCTTGAGCAGTTCGTTCTCGCTGCGCTGGATCAGATCGCCGATGTAGTAGATGTTCTCGGCTTTCAGGCAGTTTGCAGAACGCACTGTAAGCTCCAGGTCGTCGACAGGACGCAGCAGGATCGGATCGACCGACGGAGCGCGCGACGGTGCTTCTGCAGCAGCTTCGGTACCTTCGAGGGCTGCGAACACGTTGAGCTGATCGACCAGCACGCGAGCCGACTGGCGAATCGCCTCTTCCGGAGAGATGACGCCGTTGGTCTCGATGTTCATGACGAGCTTGTCGAGGTCGGTACGCTGTTCCACGCGAGCCGATTCGACTGCATAGGAAACGCGGCGGACCGGGGAGAACGAGGCGTCGAGGATGATGCGGCCAATGGTCTTGTTCGCATCTTCGGACAGCCGGCGCACGTTGCCGGGCACGTAGCCGCGGCCTTTTTCAACCTTGATCTGCATGTCCAGCTTGCCGCCCGCGGTCAGGTGGGCGATCACGTGTTCCGGATTGATCAGCTCGACGTCATGCGGCAGATCGATATCCGATGCGTAGACCGCGCCCTCGCCGTCCTTCTTCAGGGTCAGCGTGACTTCGTCGCGGTTGTGCAGCTTGAACACCACACCTTTCAAGTTGAGCAGCATGTCGACCACGTCTTCCTGAACGCCGTCGAGCGAGGAGTATTCGTGGACCACACCGGCGATGGTCACCTCGGTGGGCGCGTAGCCGACCATCGACGACAGCAGCACGCGGCGCAGCGCGTTGCCGAGCGTATGGCCGTAGCCACGCTCGAAAGGCTCCATGACGACCTTGGCATGGCCGGCACCAAGTGCTTCAACTTCAATAATGCGGGGCTTCAACAGACTGTTTTGCATGAAATGTCCTTTTCAATACCCTCGGCTCGTTACACCGATAAGGCTGATGGCATTACAAAGAAACCCGCCTCGCTTGTCAGCGAGGCGGGCATGGGGAACTGCTATTAACGGGAATACAATTCGACGATCAGGGATTCGTTGACATCGTTGGCGATTTCGGAACGATCCGGCATCGACTTGAATGTGCCTTCCATCTTCTTCGCGTCGACGGAAACCCACGACGGCATGCCGCCCTGCTCGGCCAGCGACAGCGCTTCGATGATGCGCGCCTGCTTCTTCGCCTTTTCGCGCACTGCAACGACATCGCCTGCCTTGACCTGGTACGAAGCGATGTTGACCACTTCGCCATTGACCGTGAAAGCCTTGTGGCTGACCAGCTGGCGTGCTTCAGCGCGTGTGGAGCCGAAGCCCATGCGGTACGCAACGTTGTCCAGACGGGATTCGAGCAGCTTCAGCAGGTTCTCGCCGGTGTTGCCCTTGCGGCGGTCAGCCTCGGCAAAATAACGGCGGAACTGGCGCTCAAGAATGCCGTACATGCGCTTGACCTTCTGCTTTTCACGCAGCTGGTTGCCGTAGTCCGATGTGCGCGCGCCGGAAGTACGGCCATGCTGGCCGGGCTTGGAGTCCAGCTTGCACTTGGAATCCAGCGAGCGGCGCGAGCTCTTCAGGAACAGGTCGGTGCCTTCACGGCGGGAGAGTTTGGCTTTGGGTCCGATATAACGTGCCACGTTAATTTCCTTTTGTTAATGACGCCCCAACCAGAGACAGGGTCTTTTGGTAGGCGCTAGTCCGGTCTCGCCTCAGCGGATGCCGGACAGTGGTCTTAAGAACAAAACCCGCCAAACTTTCTGGCGGGCTAAAACTCGATGCTGCAACCTGCTATTGTAACGCGTCTGCCGGATCTTAGATACGACGACGCTTCGGCGGACGGCAGCCGTTGTGCGGAACCGGTGTCACGTCCTGGATCTGGGTGATCTTGATACCCAGATTGTTCAGCGCGCGCACTGCGGATTCACGACCAGGACCAGGACCCTTGATGCGGACTTCAAGGTTCTTGACGCCGAATTCGACAGCAACCTTGCCGGCTGCTTCCGCTGCAACCTGTGCTGCAAACGGAGTCGACTTGCGGGAGCCTTTGAAGCCGGCACCGCCGGATGTCGCCCAGGACAACGCATTGCCTTGACGGTCGGTGATCGTGATGATGGTGTTGTTGAAGGATGCGTGGATATGCGCGATGCCTTCAGCAACGTTCTTTTTAACTTTCTTCCGCGCGCGGGCTGCTGCGGCGTTATTCGGGGCTTTTGCCATGGTAATTTCCTTGAATCCGACTTCGGGTCAAACGGCGCTGGATTATTTCTTCAGCGACTGTGCTGCCTTGCGCGGGCCTTTGCGTGTACGCGCATTGGTGCGTGTACGCTGACCGCGTACCGGCAGGCCCTTGCGATGACGCAGGCCGCGGTAGCAACCCAGGTCCATCAGACGCTTGATGCTCATCGAAACTTCACGACGCAGGTCACCCTCAACGACAAACTTGCCGATTTCGTCGCGCAGCTTTTCCAGCTCGTTATCGTCCAGATCCTTGACCTTCTTCGTGGTCGGAACACCCGTCTTGGCGCAGATGTCTTCAGCGCGGGGACGGCCAATGCCATAAATCGCAGTCAAGCCGATAACGGTGTGTTGGTGGTTGGGGATGTTGACCCCTGCAATACGTGCCATTCGTTATTCCTCGATCAATAACGTTAATTAACCTTGGCGCTGTTTGTGACGCGGTTCTGTGCAGATTACACGAACAACGCCCTTGCGCTTGATGATCTTGCAGTTGCGGCAGATCCGCTTCACTGATGCGAGCACTTTCATTTTTGCCCTCTTTCTTACAGTTCTAGTTACTTTACTTGGTACGGAACACGATTCGTGCCCGGCTCAAATCGTAGGGTGTCAGTTCGACTGTGACCTTATCGCCAGGAAGAATGCGGATGTAATTCATCCGCATCTTTCCGGAGATGTGTCCGAGAACCACGTGCCCGTTTTCCAACTTGACTCTAAAAGTTGCATTGGGAAGATTTTCAAGAATTTCCCCCTGCATCTGGATGACGTCGTCTTTTGCCATTCGCTTCGCTCGTTTTCTGGGTCGCCTATCGCGTCACTATCGTGTCGGGATGCCGCCCTTGAAATTCGCTTTGCGAAGAAGCGATTCATACTGCTGCGACATCACATAATTCTGAACCTGTGCCATGAAGTCCATCGTTACAACCACGATGATCAGCAGTGAAGTGCCACCGAAATAGAATGGTACTTTCCACCGCGCGATCAGAAACTCCGGCAGCAAGCAAACCAGGGTGATGTACACCGCACCAACAAGAGTCAGACGCATCAAAATCTTGTCGATATACCGGGCTGTCTGTTCGCCTGGACGAATACCGGGAACGAATGCACCGCTTTTCTTCAGGTTGTCAGCCGTTTCCTTGCTGTTGAATACCAGAGCGGTATAAAAGAAGCAGAAGAAAACGATCGCAACCGCGTAAAGCAGAGCATGAATCGGCTCGCCCGGCGCCAGCGACGCCGCCAAGTCCTTCAGGAACCGAACGAATGCATTGTTCGTTTCACCCGACGTGAACCAGCTGGTGATCGTTGCCGGAAACAGAATGATCGACGAAGCGAAGATCGGAGGGATGACGCCCGCCATGTTCAGCTTCAACGGCAGATGACTGCTTTGTCCGCCGTAGATCTTGTTCCCAACCTGCCGTTTTGCATAGTTGACGAGGATCTTGCGCTGTCCGCGTTCAATGAACACGACCAGGTAAGTCACCGCAGCCACGATCACGCAAATCAGAATTGCCGACAGTGCACTCATCGAACCCGTACGCACCAACTCGAACAGGCCGCCGATCGCGCTGGGCAAACCAGCTGCAATACCCGCAAAGATGATGATCGAGATACCGTTCCCAAGTCCGCGCTCGGTAATCTGCTCACCAAGCCACATCAGGAACATCGTACCTGTCACAAGCGTAATCGCAGTCGTCAAACGGAAAGCCAAGCCGGGATCAATGACCAGCCCGGCCTGCGATTCCAATGCCACGGCAATGCCGAACGCCTGGAACGCCGCCAACACCAGAGTGCCGTAACGAGTGTACTGAGTGATCTTCCGTCTTCCCGCTTCGCCTTCCTTCTTCAGCGCCTCAAGTTGAGGCGATACGATGGACATCAGCTGCATGATGATCGATGCCGAGATGTACGGCATGATCCCCAATGCAAAGATGGTAAAGCGAGAAAGTGCACCGCCGGAGAACATGTTGAACATACCCAGGATACCGCCCTGGTTCTGCCTGAACAGTTCAGCCAGCTGTGACGGATCGATTCCCGGTACGGGAATGTGCGCTCCGATTCGATAGACTACCAAGGCTGCCAGCAGAAACCACAGGCGGCCCCATGGAAATCCGCTTGCAGCGCTCTTAGCGAGTTGGGGTGTCGTCGCCAATTATTGCTCCGGACAAATCGGCTGCTTACGCAACCGAACCACCTGCCGCTTCAATGGCGGCTTTAGCGCCCTTGGTCGCGATCAAGCCCTTGATCGTTACTTTCTTCGTCAATTCGCCGGCTTTGATGACACGGACGACACGAGCGAGTTCGGATACCAGACCAGCCTGTTTCACTGCCAGCAGATCGATTTCCGCAACAGGAAGATTTTCCAGATCGCCGAGTCGAACTTCTGCCTTGTAAGGCGTTGCAAGCGACTTGAAACCGCGCTTGGGCAGACGGCGCTGCAGCGGCATCTGACCGCCTTCGAAACCGACTTTGTGGAAGCCGCCAGAACGGGATTTCTGACCCTTGTGGCCACGGCCTGCAGTCTTGCCCAGGCCGGAACCGATACCGCGACCGACGCGACGCTTAGCGTGCTTGGCGCCGTCCGCAGGTTGAATGTTGTTCAATTCCATGATTTGCTCCGTTCGCAAGCACGCGGCTTACGACACAACTTTCACGAGATACGCCACTTTGTTGATCATGCCGCGGATAGCCGGTGTGTCCTGCAGTTCCGAGACGGAATTGACACGACGCAGGCCAAGCCCACGAACGGTTGCACGGTGGTCCTGGCGTGTGCCGATCAGGCCCTTCACCAGCTTGACTTTGATTGTGTTCGCCATTCGATTTACCTCAACCAAGGATCTCTTCAACCGATTTGCCGCGCTTGGCAGCGATTTCGGAAGGAGTATTCATCTTCGACAAACCGTCGATGGTTGCACGAACCATGTTGTAAGGATTAGTCGAACCGTTCGACTTCGCCACAACGTTGGTAACGCCCATGACTTCGAAGATCGCGCGCATCGGGCCGCCGGCGATCACGCCGGTACCATCTTTCGCCGGCGAGATCATGACCGAAGATGCGCCGTGCTTGCCGGTTACGGTGTGCTGCAGCGTGCCGTTCTTCAGAGTGACCTTGATCATCTTGCGGCGCGCTTCTTCCATTGCCTTCTGCACGGCCACGGGCACTTCCTTCGATTTGCCCTTGCCCATGCCGATGCGGCCATCGCCGTCGCCGACCACTGCCAGTGCTGCGAAACCCATGATACGACCACCCTTGACCACCTTGGTCACACGGTTGACCGCGATCATCTTTTCGCGCATGCCGTCGTCGCGCTCTTCGCCCTGGGGCGTCTTTGCTTGCATTTTTGCCATGACGATTCTTCCTTAGAACTTCAGACCGGCTTCGCGGGCTGCTTCTGCAACTGCTTTAACGCGGCCGTGATAGCGGAAACCGGAACGGTCGAAAGCAACTTCCGCGATTCCAGCCTTGAGTGCCTTCTCCGCTACGCGCTTGCCGACGAGTGCTGCGGCTGCGGCATTGCCACCCTTGCCGGATTTGCCTGCCAGTTCCTGGCGCACTTCTGCTTCCAGTGTCGAGGCGGATGCCAACACTTTTGCATCCGGTCCGATGATGTTTGCGTAGATATGCAGGTTGGTGCGATGCACGGCCAGGCGGTTTACCTTCAACTCCGCGATCTTCGCGCGAGTTTGGCGAGCGCGGCGCAGACGTGATTGTTTCTTGTCCATCGTCAAGCCCCTTACTTCTTCTTGGTTTCTTTGAGTGTAACCACTTCGTCCGCATAGCGGACGCCCTTGCCTTTATACGGCTCGGGCTCGCGGTACGCGCGCACTTCAGCAGCGGTCTGACCGACCTTCTGCTTATCGACACCCTTGATAACGATCTCGGTCTGCGACGGGGTCTCGCACTTCACGCCAGCAGGCATCAGGTGCACGACCGGGTGCGAGAAGCCAAGCGACAGATTGAGCCTGTCGCCTTGCGCTTGCGCACGGTATCCAACGCCGACGAGCGAAAGCTTCTTCTCAAAGCCTTTCGTCACGCCGAGAACCATGTTGTTCACCAGCGCACGCAGCGTGCCGGACATTGCATTCGCTTCGCGGCTGTCGTCAGCCGGCGCAAACAGCAGTGTGTTGTTTTCGTTGGTGACTTTCACCAGGCCGTTCAGCGGCATGGAGAGAGTACCCAGGGGGCCTTTGACAGTGATCCTGTCAGCAGCGATTGTCACTTCCAATCCAGCAGGAAGTGCAATGGGCATTTTACCTACACGGGACATCTTGCACTCCTTAGGCCACGTAGCAAATCACTTCGCCACCGACACCGGTTGCGCGTGCTTTGCGATCTGTCATCACGCCTTTCGGTGTGGAGACGATTGCCACACCCAGGCCGTTCATCACGCTCGGGATATCATCCTTGCCCTTGTAGATACGCAGGCCGGGACGCGAGACGCGCTCGAGACGCTCGATTACGGGACGACCGGCGTAGTACTTCAGGCCGATCTTCAGTTCCGATTTGCCTTCTGCCTCGGATACCGCGTAGTCCTCGATGTAGCCTTCGTCCTTGAGGACGTTTGCAATCGCCACTTTGACTTTAGACGACGGCATTGCGACCGTAGTCTTCTGAACGCCTTGTGCGTTCCGGATACGGGTCAGCATATCGGCGATAGGATCGCTCATACTCATTGCTTGTTCTCCTATTACCAGCTAGCTTTAGTCACACCCGGAATCTCGCCGCGCATGGCGATTTCACGGATTTTGGTACGTGCCAAACCGAATTTGCGGAATGTACCGCGCGGACGGCCTGTCATTGCGCAGCGATTGCGCTGACGGGTCGGATTCGCATTTCGCGGCAGCGCCTGCAGTTTCAGGCGAGCTTCGTAACGCTCTTCTTCCGATTTTGTTTGGTCGTCGATGATTGCCTTCAACTCAGCGCGCTTGCCTGCGTATTTCTTTACCAGGTCTGCACGCTTTTGTTCACGGTTAATCAGTGCCAGTTTTGCCATGGCATCCTCAGTTTCTGAACGGGAATTTAAATGCGGCGAGGAGCGCTTTCGCTTCGTCGTCGGTCTTCGCAGTCGTCGTGATGCTGATGTTCATACCACGCAGCGCGTCGATCTTGTCGTACTCGATCTCGGGGAAAATGATCTGCTCTTTCACACCGATGTTGTAGTTGCCACGACCATCGAATGCACGACCGGACACGCCACGGAAGTCACGAACGCGCGGCAGCGCGACGGTGATCAGGCGATCCAGAAATTCGTACATGCGCGCACCGCGCAGAGTGACCATGCAACCGATCGGGTAACCTTCGCGGATCTTGAATCCGGCGATAGCCTTGCGAGCCTTGGTCACGACCGGCTTCTGACCTGCGATCTTCGTCAGATCACCGACAGCGTGCTCGATCACTTTCTTGTCTGCGACCGCTTCCGACAAACCCATGTTAAGCGTGATTTTCGTCAGGCGCGGGACTTCCATTACCGACTTGTAGCCAAACTTGCTAGTCAGGTCAGCAACGACTTTTTCTTTATAAAATTCTTGGAGACGGGCCATGATGTCTTACACCTTAACGACTTCGCCATTGGACTTGTAGACACGGACTTTCTTCCCGTCCACGACTTTGTAGCCCACACGATCTGCCTTGCCAGTTGCTGCGTTGAACAACGCAACATTGGAAACATGAATCGGCATCAGCTTGTCGACGATGCCACCTGTTGCACCGGTCATCGGGTTCGGTTTGGTCGCTTTCTTGGCGACGTTCACACCCTCGACGACGATATAGTCGGCATCAACACGCTGCTTGACCACACCGCGCTTGCCCTTGTCCTTACCGGTCAGGACAATCACTTCGTCGTTTTTACGAATCTTGCTCATAACGACTCCTTACAGAACTTCAGGCGCGAGCGACACGATCTTCATGAAGCGCTCTGTACGCAGTTCACGCGTAACAGGCCCGAAGATACGTGTGCCGATCGGCTCAAGCTTGGCATTCAGCAACACTGCAGCGTTGCCATCGAACTTCACCAGAGAACCATCCTGGCGGCGCACGCCCTTGGCTGTACGAACCACCACGGCGTTATAGATTTCGCCCTTTTTCACACGGCCGCGCGGCGCAGCGGACTTGACCGTGACTTTGATGATGTCGCCGATGCTGGCATAACGGCGCTTGGAACCACCCAGCACCTTAATGCACAGGACTTCACGCGCACCCGTGTTGTCGGCTACTTCGAGCCGGCTTTCAGTTTGAATCATAGTATTTTCTTTCCCAACTTAATCCGCTTTTCCGCCCTACACGGCTTTGCGGTCAGTCTTGGTCCTGTCAGCCGACTTTGCTAAGCCGCGCCGATTAGGTGGACGGTTACAAAAACTACTGCAGCACAGCTAGGCAGCTGCGCGAATTTTTCGAACTGCAGGGTACTGCAACTGGTTTTCGCGTTTGAGGCTTTTGCGATAACCAAGCCCGGCATTATGACACCATAACGCCGGGCTAGCAACTACTAATTGAGGCTGTATTAGACGATTTGTGCGACCTGCACCACACGGGTAACAGACCATGCCTTCGTCTTGGAGATCGGGCGGCCTTCCTGGATTTCGACAGTGTCGCCTTCCTTCGCCTGATTGCTTTCGTCGTGTGCGTGATATTTGTTCGAACGCACGACGATCTTGCCGTACAGCGGATGCTTGACGCGGCGCTCGACGAGAACCGTCACAGTCTTATCCATCTTGTCGGATACGACCTTGCCAACCAGGGTGCGCTTGAGCGACTGTTTTGCTTGATCGTTCATTATTTTGCGTCCTTCTGATTCATGACGGTTTTGACGCGTGCGATGTCGCGACGCACCTTCTTGAGTTGCGCGGTGTTGTTCAGCTGCTGCGTAGCGATTTGCATGCGCAGACCGAATTGCGCCTTGAGCAACTCGTTGAGCTCTTTCTGGAGCGCTGCTTCATCCTTGCCGCGGAGTTCAGATGCTTTCATGTTTCACTCCTGTTATTGGCCGACTTGACGGACCACGAAGGTGGTCGACAGCGGCAGCTTGGCGGCTGCAAGGCGGAATGCCTCGCGTGCCAGTGCTTCGTCGACACCGTCCATCTCGTACAGCACTTTACCCGGCTGGATTTCAGCCACGTAGTACTCCGGGTTGCCCTTGCCGTTACCCATACGCACTTCAGCAGGCTTCTGGGAAATCGGCTTGTCCGGGAAAATGCGGATCCAGATCCGACCGCCGCGCTTGATGTGACGTGTCATTGCACGACGCGCCGCTTCAATCTGACGTGCCGTGATACGGCCACGACCGACCGCCTTCAGGCCGAATTCGCCGAACGAGACGGCTGTGCCGCGCTCGTGGGAAATGCCTTTGTTACGGCCTTTCTGCTCTTTACGATATTTTCTGCGTGCTGGTTGCAGCATGATTATTCTCCTGCTTTCTCAGCCGGTGCGGCGCCGTCGGCCTTTTTAGGGGCGCGAACACGGCTGCCAGCCGGTTTGGAGCCAGGGGCTCCGTCGTTGCGCGGACGCGGACGGCCGCCCGGCTTGCCATCGTCACGACGAGGACCACGACGCTTCTTGTCGTCTTCGGCCGGTGTCTCGATTGTCGGGGCTTCGCCGCTGGCGAGTCGGTCGCCTTTGTAGACCCAGACCTTGATACCGATGATGCCGTAGGTGGTCTCTGCTTCGCCGAAGCCGTAGTCGATGTCGGCACGCAGTGTATGCAGAGGCACGCGGCCTTCGCGATACCATTCGCGTCGTGCGATCTCGATACCGTTCAGACGGCCCGAGGACATGATCTTGATGCCCTGGGCGCCGAGACGCATTGCGTTCTGCATCGCGCGCTTCATTGCGCGGCGGAACATGATGCGCTTTTCGAGCTGCTGAGCGATCGAATCGGCAATCAGCTGCGCGTCAACTTCCGGCTTGCGGATTTCTTCGATGTTGACGTGTACCGGCACACCCATCAGCTTGGTCAGGTCGGACTTCAGAACTTCGATGTCTTCGCCCTTCTTGCCAATGACAACACCCGGACGGGAGCTGAAAATGGTGATGCGTGCATTTTTCGCCGGGCGCTCGATGACGATGCGACCAACGGATGCGTTCTTCAGCTTCTTCTTCAGGTAGGCGCGAACGTCGAGGTCCTCGTTGAGCATGGAGGCAAAGTTGCCATTGCCTGCATACCAGCGGGATCCCCAGTTACGCGTTACCGACAGACGGAAGCCGGTGGGGTGGATTTTCTGTCCCATCGTGACTCCTTAGTTACCGACAGTCACGTAGATGTGACAGGTTTGCTTAGAGATGCGATCGCCACGGCCTTTCGCACGCGCGATGAAGCGCTTGAGGACCGCACCCTTTTCGACGTAGATCGTCTTGACCTTCAGCTCGTCGATGTCAGCACCATCGTTGTGTTCGGCGTTCGCAATCGCGGACTCGAGCACCTGCTTGATGAGGACTGCGCCTTTTTTCGGGCTGAATGCCAGGATATTCAACGCCTGGTCGACTTTCTTGCCGCGGATCAGATCGGCAACGAGGCGGCCTTTCTGTTCCGACAGACGTGCACCGCGGAGGATAGCTTTAGTTTCCATCATCGCACCTTATTTCTTAGCCTTTTTATCGGCGGCGTGACCCTTGAAAGTACGGGTCAGCGCGAATTCGCCGAGCTTGTGACCGACCATGTTTTCAGAAACATAGACCGGCACATGCTGTTTGCCGTTGTGAACAGCGATCGTCAGGCCAATGAAATCCGGCATGATTGTCGAACGACGAGACCAAGTCTTGATTGGCTTCTTGTCCTTCGTAGCTTGTGCGGTTTCGACCTTCTTGATCAGGTGGGCGTCACAGAACGGCCCTTTTTTCAATGAACGTGTCATGTGTTACCCCTTATTTCTTGCCACGGCGCGAGACGATCATCGAAGTCGTGCGCTTGTTGCGACGCGTCTTCTTGCCCTTGGTCTGCTGGCCCCATGGCGATACCGGGTGGCGACCTGCTGCAGTGCGGCCTTCACCGCCACCGTGCGGGTGGTCGATCGGGTTCATCACGACACCGCGCACTGTCGGGCGGACACCGCGCCAGCGCATTGCACCGGCTTTACCGATCTTGCGCAGGTTGTGCTCGCCGTTGCCGACTTCGCCGACGGTTGCACGGCACTCGATATGCACGCGGCGGACTTCGCCGGAGCGCAGGCGAACCTGAGCATAAGTACCTTCGCGGGCCATCAGGACAACGCCAGCACCTGCGGTACGGGCCATCTGGGCACCTTTGCCCGGCAGCATTTCGACGCAATGCATCGTGGTGCCGACCGGAATGTTGCGGATCGGGAGGCAGTTGCCCGACTTGATCGGCGCTTCTGCGCCGTTCATCAGCTGATCGCCGACCGCAACGCCTTTGGGAGCGATGATGTACTGACGCTCGCCGTCTGCATAGCACAGCAGTGCGATATGCGCGCTACGGTTCGGGTCGTATTCGATACGCTCGACCTTCGCCGGGATTCCGTCCTTGTTGCGACGGAAGTCGACGACGCGGTAATGATGCTTGTGACCGCCACCGATATGACGCGTGGTGATGTGGCCGTTGTTGTTACGACCTGCAGTCTTGGACTTCTTTTCAACGAGGGCGGCGAACGGACGGCCTTTGTACAGGTCGGGGTTGACGACCTTGACCATACCGCGGCGACCGGCCGACGTCGGTTTCATTTTCACGAGTGCCATTATTTAGCCTCCTCGGTGAAGTTGATTTCCTGGCCTGGCTTCAGGCTGACGTATGCTTGACGCACGTGGTTGCGGCGACCGGTGAAACGGCCTGCGCGCTTTTGCTTGCCCTGGCGGTTCAGCACCTGGACGGACTCCACTTGCACCTTGAACAGCAACTCCACAGCGGCTTTGATTTCCAGCTTGGTTGCATCAGGCATTACGCGGAAAACGACTTGCTCATTTTTCTCTGCGACGAAGGTTGCCTTCTCCGAAATCACCGGAGCCAGCAGCACTTTCATCAAACGCTCTTCACTATGCTTCACAGTCGCGTTCATGCCAGCATCTCCTCAATCTTTGCCAATGCCGGCTTGGTGATCAGGACCTTCTTGTAGAACACCAGCGAAACGGGATCGGCATGACGCGGCTCGACGACCAGCACGTTCGGCAGGTTGCGCGAAGCGAGCAGCAGGTTTTCGTCGAGGTTGTCAGTAATGACGAGCACGGACTCCAGGCCCATTCCTTGCAGTTTTTGCTCAAGCAGCTTAGTCTTGGGCGCATCGACCGACAGGTTCTCGATCACGGACAGACGGTCTTCGCGGGCCAGCTGGGAGAGGATCGAGCAGACGCCTGCGCGATACATCTTCTTGTTGACCTTGTGCGAGAAATTCTCGTCTGGAGTGTTCGGGAAAATGCGACCACCACCGCGCCAGAGCGGCGACGACGACATACCGGCACGAGCGCGGCCCGTACCTTTTTGACGCCAAGGCTTCTTGGTGGTGTGACTGACTTCTTCACGATCTTTTTGCTTACGGTTGCCGCTGCGTGCGTTGGCCTGGTAAGCAACGACGATCTGATGAATCAGCGCTTCGTTGTAGTCACGACCGAAGATGGTGTCCGGCGCTGCAACATTCGATGCAGCCTGACCCTGGTCATTCAGGAGCTTGAGTTCCATCGATTACGCTCCCTTCTTTGCTTTGACTTTGACTGCGGGAACAACGATCACTTGACCGTTTTTCGCGCCCGGAACCGCACCCTTGACCAGCAGCAGCTGACGCTCTGCGTCGATGCGGGCGATTTCGAGGTTCTGCACAGTGGTGGTGACGTCACCGAGGTGACCTGTCATGCGCTTACCCGGGAAAACGCGACCCGGATCCTGCGCCATACCGATGGAGCCTGGAACGTTGTGCGAACGGGAGTTACCGTGAGTTGCGCGACCCGAACCGAAGTTGTAGCGCTTGATCGTACCGGCGTAACCCTTACCGATCGACACGCCTTGCACGTCAACTTTCTGGCCGGCTTCGAACAGGCTGACAGCGATGACATCGCCAGCCTTCAGTTCGGCAGCTTTTTCAGCATCGATACGGAATTCTTTGAGGACGGTACCAGCTTCAACACCTGCTTTTGCGAGGTGACCGGCTGCGGCTTTATTGACACGCGATGCACGGCGCTGACCATATGTGACCTGAACAGCGGTATAGCCATCTGTTTCAGCAGTTTTGATTTGTGTCACGCGGTTGTTGGATACGTCGAGCACTGTGACCGGAATTGTATCCCCGTCATCAGTGAAGATGCGCATCATACCAACCTTGCGACCAACAAGGCCTAGGCTCATTGTTTTCTCCATTCCCGCCTGCGATTGGGCGGGGCTGATGTTTGTACAACAAAAACGTGTCGGCACGGAGGTTCCGGGCCGACACCGAAGCCGAGCATTATAACCCGCGTTTTTTCGACTCACAACCCACAACTTGAAAAATTGTGTTATGTCGGGTTTATGCACGAATAATGCTTTTACTGCAGTTTGATTTCAACGTCGACGCCGGCGGGCAGGTCGAGCTTCATCAGGGCGTCAACTGTCTTGTCCGTCGGATCGACGATATCCATCAGGCGCTGGTGGGTGCGGATTTCGAACTGGTCGCGCGAAGTCTTGTTGACGTGCGGCGAGCGCAGGATGTCAAAACGCTTCATGCGCGTTGGCAGGGGCACGGGGCCCTTGACAATGGCGCCGGTGCGCTTGGCGGTATCAACGATCTCGGCAGCGGACTGGTCGATCAGGCGGTAATCGAATGCCTTCAGGCGGATGCGGATTTTCTGGTTTTGCATGGTAAGTCCTTAAAAAGAGCGAACCGCGGGCGAGTGTTGCCCGCGGCAATTTTCGTCAAAGAGCGGAGATAAATCCGGCAGCCCGTATATTACTCGATGATCTTGGCAACGACGCCGGCGCCGACGGTACGGCCGCCTTCGCGGATCGCGAAGCGCAGGCCTTCTTCCATCGCGATCGGGTTGATCAGCTTCACAGTGATCGACACGTT